>OBLN01000877.1_pt1 | contig 10683 bp, 6 predicted proteins | sample 1519301 | NCBI WGS metagenome assembly OBLN01 (sample SAMEA2452533, study PRJEB22499) | sediment metagenome | reverse complement strand
CTGATCGAAGCATTCGCCGAATTCCCCATGCAACAGCCGCTGGATGAGCGCATTATCGCCTGTATCGTTGGGGTGCAGGGGTGAGATGGTGTCAGGAAAGGGAACATCAACAAGATAGCGTTCATCTTTTTCCTATGTACATTAATAATGAACATGCTATATTTATGCACAAAATAGTAATGGCATGATTTGCATGAACATTAATAAACGTCGTTCATTATTAATGTACAACTGTATTTAATGAACAATATAAACCTCGAAACAGGGATAGAGCAGGAAATCCTTAATCGCGCACTCCAGGCCGTGGAGCGTGAGGCCGGGGTACGCCTGCACAAGCAAAAAATGGAAGTGCAGGTGGAGGGGCAGTGGATCGACGCCGTTCTCCAGCTTGAGCACGGTAAGCAAACCTTCATGGCGGAGGTGAAGAAATGGGCCCAACACGCCAACCTCGGTGCGCTAATCAATCAAATCCAGCAATTGCCTGGTACTGGGCTTTTGGTCGCTGACTACATCAACCCCAAAATGGCGATAAAGCTGCGCGAGCAAGGTGTGCAGTTCATCGATACCTTTGGCAATGCCTATATCAATCAACCACCCGTGTATGTGTATGTCACCGGCAACCGGCAGAGTGGGTTGCGGGCCGTTGGAACGGTTACCAGGGCGGGTGCGAACCGTGCCTTTGAACCGACCGGCCTTAAGGTTATCTTCGCCTTCCTTTGCGATCCAAACCTCGTCAATGCCCCGTATCGTGAGATTGCCGAAAAGGCAGGTGTTGCCCTGGGTACGGTCGGCTGGGTCATCAATGGCCTGAAGGCGGCCAAGCTGCTCATCGACAAGGGTAAGAAGCGGGGACGGCAAATTGCCAACTACCGGAAATTGCTGGATCGCTGGGTCGAGGCCTGGCCGGAGAAGCTCAAGCCAAAACAGCTGGTGGGAGAATTCGTCGCCGAGGACCCGTACTGGTGGCAGACCATCGAGATCGGGAAGTTCGGCGGCTATTGGGGGGGTGAAGTTGCCGCGGCAAAATATACTGATTACCTCAAGCCCAAGGTCGCCACCCTCTACCTGCCTGAGGAAAAGCGGGCACAACTGCTACGCGAAGCCCGTCTTAGGAGAGCAGCGGAATGGACCGAAGGAGGACCCGCAACGGTCCTGATCTACCGGCCGTTCTGGCCTGAAGCATTCGTAGTGCTTTATACAAAAGAAAACCAAGGGTTAGTTCACCCCATCCTGGTTTATGCAGACCTGATAGCTAGTGGCGATCCGCGGAACCTGGAAGTAGCAAGGAAGCTTTACGATGAGCACATTGCTGGACGTATCGGGCAGGATTGACAGGGGCACCGTAGAGCTGTTTCGTACGGTAGACCGGCTGATGCAGCAACTGGAGCACCCCTATGTCGTTATCGGCGCAACGGCGAGAGATATTGTGTTGCACTATGGCTACGGCGCGGATGTCGAGCGGGCAACTCAGGATGTCGATTTCGCCATAGAAGTACCGAACTGGGCAGCCTTCGATGCACTCAAGCAGAAATTGGCTGAGGTAGGCTTTGCGCTGACGCGAGAGCAACACCGGCTGAAAAGTCCGTCAGGAACGGTCGTCGATATCGTCCCTTTTGGCAAGCTGGGTGGGGATAAGGGCTCCATTGCCTGGCCACCGAAAGGTGATGTGGTGATGAGCGTCCTCGGCTTCCAGGAGGCGAGCGAAAACGCGGATCGGGTGTTGGTCGATAATGAACCGGAACTGATAGTCCCGGTTGCCACTCCCGCAGGGATGGCATTGTTGAAAATGATCGCCTGGTTTAACAGGGTGAGGGAAAAGCGGGTGAAGGACGCGCAGGATCTTTCCTACTTGCTCGAAAGTTATGAAAAGATTCCGGTGGTCAAAGACGCCCTGTACAGCGAAGCTTGGACTACGGTAATGGAAGCCTATGGCTGGGATCTAACCCGGGCAGCAGCCCGAATGCTCGGCCATGATGCGGCGACTATTGGGCGGAAAAAGACCTGCGATGAAATCCTGGCGATCATGCACGATGAGAAAAAGAAGGAGCGGCTGATTGTTGAAATGTGCACAGTGAATACGGCACACCAGTACGAACACAATAACCGGCTGCTGTCGGCGTTTACCGACGGTTTTGAGGCATACCAGGAAGCACATTAAAACTGAAATAAAACGATATGCAGATTACCCGCAGACAAATATTCGAACATCTCACCCTCGCCCGCACCCGTGAGTTGTTAACCATTCTTGAGATCGACGGCTTGACCGGACTCAACAAGGCCGATCTTATCGACAAGCTGAGCCGCAAGAGCAGTCTCAAGCCGGAAGCCATACTCAACGAACTCAAGCGCGACGAGCTCAAGGCCCTCTGCGAGGCGCAGGGGCTGGACGCGAGCGGTCGTGAGAAGCAGTTGTTGATTGATCGCCTGCTGGGTGAAGAGACCAAAGCCAACAACAAGGTGGCCGAGAAACCCGCCCCCTATCAACAGAAGAAGACCATGACCGAGCAACCGCAACACCAGGCCGTGCAGTTCGTGCAGGCCTTTCGCAACATCGACGATGTGCTGTGGAAAGAGGCCGGCTGCACCACCGAGCTCGACTACACCGAGCAGACCTCCTGGATGCTGTTCCTCAAGTATCTTGATGACCTGGAGCAGGAGAAGGCGATGGAGGCCGAGTTGCTCGGCAAGCCCTACAGCTACATCATCGACGAGGCGCACCGCTGGTCGCGCTGGGCCGCGCCGAAGGATGAAAAGGGGGAGTTCGATCATGATGCCGCCCTTACCGGCGACGATCTCATCCGCTATGTCGACAACGAGCTCTTCCCCTACCTGCAGGGTTTCAGGCAGCGTGCCGCCGGGCCGGACACCATCGAATACAAAATCGGCGAGATCTTCAGCGAGATCAAAAACCGCTTCCGCAGCGGCTACAGCCTGCGCGACGCCCTGGAGTATGTGGACGCGCTACGCTTTCGCTCCCAGCGGGAGAAGCACGAACTCTCCCACCTCTATGAGGCCAAGATCCGCAACATGGGCAACGCCGGGCGTAACGGCGGCGAGTACTACACCCCGCGCCCCCTGATCCGCACCATGATCAAGGTGGTCAAACCCACCATCGGGGAGAAGATTTACGACGGCGCCTGCGGCTCGGCGGGCTTCCTCTGCGAATCCTATGATTACCTGCGTTTCGACGAGCACGGAAACTCAAGGAAGGATCTCACCACCAGCCAGCTCAAGGCCCTGCAGCGCGACACGTTCTACGGTAAGGAGAAGAAGAGCCTCGCCTACGTCATCGCCATCATGAACATGATCCTGCACGGCATCGAGGCGCCCAACATCATCCACACCAACACCCTGGCCGAGAACATCAGCGACATCCAGGAGAAGGACCGCTACCACGTCATCCTTGCCAATCCCCCCTTCGGCGGCAAGGAGCGCAAGGAGGTGCAGCAGAACTTCCCCATCAAGACCGGCGAGACCGCCTTCCTCTTCCTGCAGCACTTCATCAAATATCTGAAGGCGGGCGGCCGCGCCGCCGTGGTGATCAAAAACACCTTCCTCTCCAACACCGACAACGCATCGGTTGCACTGAGAAAGGAATTGTTGGAGAGCTGCAACCTCCACACCGTGCTCGACATGCCAGGCGGCACCTTCCTCGGCGCCGGGGTGAAGACCGTTGTGCTCTTCTTCGACAAGGGCGCGCCGACCCGCAAGGTCTGGTACTACCAGCTCGACCCCGGCCGCAACATGGGCAAGACCAACCCACTCAATGACAACGATCTTGCCGAGTTCGTCGCGCTACAGAAGACCTTCGCCGAGTCGGAGAAGTCGTGGAGCGTCGATGTCGGCGATATCGATCAAACCACCTGGGACCTCTCGGTGAAAAACCCCAACCGCAACGACGAGGTGGTGCTGCGTGAACCGCAGGCGATCATCGCGGAGATGGCCAGGCTCGATGCGGAGAGCGCGGAGATCCTGGAAGGGATTCGGGGGTTGTTGTGAAGCAGGATTGGCCATTACGACCGCTTGGTGAAGTGTGCGAAATAAAAGGCGGCGGTACTCCCTCGAAAGATGAGAAGTCCTTTTATCAGGGAAGTATTCCATGGGCGACAGTCCGTGATATGAAGGGCGAAATAATTTCCTCAACAGAGTGCATGATCACCGAAGAGGCGGTAGCTAAAAGTTCGACGAATATTGTTTCTGCGAACAATGTTGTGATCGCAACACGAGTAGGTTTAGGAAAGGTTTGTTTGATTCAACAAGACACTGCAATAAATCAGGACTTGCGTGGTGTAATCCCAAAGAACGAAAAAAATCTGTTAGTGAGATATCTGTATTGGTGGCTGAAAAGTGTGTCTCACAAAATCGAGGAAGCAGGTACAGGGGCAACAGTCAAAGGAGTGAAGCTCCCTTTTGTGAAGTCATTGCTGATCCCTGTTCCTGAGCGTGCCGAACAACAACGCATCGTCGCCATACTGGATGAGGCCTTTGCGGGCATCGCCACCGCCACCGCCAATGCCGAGAAGAACCTGCAAAACGCCCGCGAGCTGTTTGAAAGCACCCTGCAATCGGTCTTTGCCGAAAAAAGGGGGGGGGTGGAAAAGCGCTTGGGTGATGCGGTTGTAAAGGTATCAACAGGCCCATTCGGTTCCTTGTTGCATAAGTCGGATTATGTTTCAGAAGGTGTGCCACTAGTAAACCCGATCAATATCGTTAATGACGTTATCGTTCCAGATTCCAGAAAGATGGTTAATTCTGGAACTCAAAAACGATTGCAGACATATTTGCTGAATGAGGGTGATATCGTTATAGCTCGCAGGGGTGAGATTGGACGTTGTGCAGTAGTAACAAAGGAACAGTCCGGGTGGATATGTGGGACAGGCTGTTTCTTTATTAAGCCGTCTTCTGAACTTGATCCCAACTTCCTTGTTAGGTTGCTGCGGTCATCGAGTTACCGCGACAGACTTGAGGCAGTCGCGACGGGAGCGACTATGAAAAATATAAGCAATAAAGCACTGTCTGAGTTGATGGTAAGCTTTCCAAGTCGCCAAGAGCAAACCAGTATACTGAATAGAATTCATGAGCTAGAAGTCGACATTCAGAGACTTCACTCTATTTATAAGCAAAAAATATCTAAGTTTGGAGAGCTAAAACAATCCATCCTCCAAAAGGCCTTCGCCGGAGAGCTGCATTGATGGATGTAGGGTGGATAAGCGAAGCGCATCCACCAATAGGGACGCCGAACCGGCAGCCACGCCGAGGCGTGGACTCCAAAGGGATGAAGCGATGAATGAAGCCGGCCATTATCGAACCGAGGGGCGTGCCGAACAGATCTCCCATGCCCTCAAACAGGCGGGGTAGGTATCGGTTGACAAACAATCACATTAATATAAAATTTGTCAACCCATCAATCAGGGATGTTTTTCCGATGATCTCTCAACGAATCAAGCAGTTACGTCTAGCCAGAGGGATGACGCAGGATGCCTTGGTCGCGGAAATGGGTGGCATCGTCACCAAGCAGGCCATCTCCAAATACGAAAACGGCAAGGCCGTTCCGAGTGCGTCGGTCATCACCCGATTGGCCCGTGCGCTGGGTGTGAAGTCGACGGCGCTGTGGGGTTTTCCCGCCTGTGAGGTGGAGTTCATCGCCTATCGCAAAAGCTCCGGTCTGGGGAAAAGGGAGCAGGCTTCTGTCGAGAGTGTGGTTCGCCGCGCCCTGGAGGAGCGAATCTCACTGCACGAACGGGTATACGGTCGTCATAACGGCTGCGATTTCCCGGTTCAGCATTTTGCCATTCGTCGATTGGTCGATGCCGAGCAGGCGGCTGAGGAGATGCGTGACCATTGGAACCTCGGTCGCGACCCCATCGGTAATCTCGTTGGTCTGCTGGAGGACCGCCAGGTACATGTTATCGAAATTGATGCACCGGAAAAGTTCGATGGGATTTCGGCATTTGCCAAAGACGGTAGGGGGTGTACCTTGGGTGCCGCCGTGGCCAGTCGGCGCGGGGTGCCGGGTGGCAGGCAGCGCCTCAACCTTGCGCACGAACTGGGTCATACGGTTTTAACGGTTCCTGATGCAATAGATGAGGAGAAGGCGGCCTTTCGTTTCGCTGGCGCATTTCTGGCACCGCGGGATGAATTCATCGAGGAAGTAGGCAAACATCGCAGTCATATTGACCTTGAAGAGTTACTGCTACTCAAGCGCAAGTTCGGTCTTAGTATTCAGGCGCTATTGCGGCGCATGGTCGACCTGGAGATCATCAACGAATCCTATTACCGCAAGTGGTGCATTGATATCAGCAGAATGGGTTGGCGACGTGAAGAGCCGGAACAACTAGCAGCAGAAACACCGCAGTGGTTGCATCGCACGGTGTTGCGCGGTATCGCGGAAGGTGCACTGACAGCAGATGAGGGGAAAAAGATGTTAGGGATAACAGTTGAAGACGGAGAACGGCTGGAGGCTGTGCAGCGACGTGCATTCCTCAAATTGCCACTGGAGGAGCGTCGCCGCATCATGGCGCAGCAGGCGAATGAACTGGCCGACTATTACGAAAAGGACAAGGAATGGCGCGAGGGCCAGGGGGACGACATCTATGAGTACGACGTCCAGGCCTAGACGTGGCGAAATTTGGTTGGTTAATCTTGATCCGACAGTGGGTAACGAGATTAGGAAAAAACGTCCAGTTGTGGTTGTCAGTTGAGATGCCGTAGGCCGTTTACCCATAAAGCTATGTGTGCCGATAACCGGTTGGCAACCCGCATTTGCTAATGCTGTCTGGCATGTAAAAATTGAGCCCGATGGTGATAATAACCTTTCAAAAGACTCATCCTGCGATACTTTGCAGACACGTTGCTTGGATGAGCAACGCTTTATCAAAAAAATTGGCTGTGTGTCACCAAATATGATGGAAGATATCGCCGCGGCATTAGCAGCGGTAATTGAATTCCAGTGATTGTTCTATGAATGGCTTTTCGTCGGGTTACGCTAACCTGGCCTACGGGCTCCCGCGGACCTTGCCGAACTGCTCGGCATAAGCTAGTACATTGATATGTTTGCTATTTTCAGGTCAAAACCAAAGAATTCCACGCCCTTTTCGGATTTTATCCGGAATGCTTCGTCACGCGAAAAGAAGCGTGTCTATTCTGACGTGCTGAAAAAGGCTACTGACAGACAGCTAGTCATTATTCAAAAGGCCCACGCCGCAAAGTAATCTGCTCCTGTCGGGGCGAGTGCTTCTCATCCTGCTTACTTCCTCCTAACCATCTGATGCCTGGCCGGCTAATGGACGATTTTGTCTGTAATTAAGCATGAATTCCTGATAACGTCTTGAAAGACAGGGAATTATAGGAATTGCTGCAAGATGAACGAGGCCGAAACGCGCGCCGAGCTGATTGACCCCGCCCTCAAGGAGGCGGGATGGGGCGTGGTGGACGGCAGCCGTATCCGCCGCGAGGTGATCGCGCCGGGTCGCCTGCAGGGTGGCGGTCGGCGCGGCAGATCGGAGATCGCCGACTATGTGCTGGTCTACCGCAACCAGAAGCTGGCGGTGATCGAGGCGAAGAAGCGCAGTCTCGCCGTCGGCGAGGGGGTGGCGCAGGCCAAGGCTTACGCCGAAAAGTTGCGCACCCGCTTCAGCTACGCCAGCAACGGCGAGGCCATCTACCAGGTCGACATGGAGAGCGGGGCCGAGGGACCGGTGGAGCGCTTCCCCACCCCTGATGAACTGTGGGCCCTCACCTTCGCAAAGCCCAATCCGTGGCGCGACCGCTTTGCTGCCGTCCCCTTCGAGGACCGCAGCGGCACCTGGGAGCCGCGCTACTATCAGCACAACGCCATCGAAAAGGTGCTGGAGGCGATTACCGATAATCAGGATCGCATCCTCCTCACCCTGGCCACCGGTACCGGCAAGACCGCCATCGCCTTCCAGCTTGCCTGGAAGCTGTTCCACAGCCGCTGGAACGTGAAGGGTTGGCGCGAGGGCAGCGAGCCGAGCCGCCGGCCGCGTATCCTCTTTCTGGCCGATCGCAACATCCTCGCCGACCAGGCCTACAACGCCTTCTCCGCTTTCCCCGAGGATGCCCTGGTGCGCATCGCCCCGGACGAGATCCGCAAGAAGGGGCGGGTGCCGAAGAACGGCAACATCTTCTTCACCATCTTCCAGACCTTCATGTCAGGCAGCGACCGTGAGGGCAACCCCGCCCCCAACTTCGGCGACTACCCGCGCGACTTCTTCGACTTCATCGTCATCGACGAGTGCCACCGCGGCGGCGCCAACGACGAGAGCACCTGGCGAGACATCCTCGATCACTTCGCCCCGGCGGTGCAGCTCGGCCTGACCGCCACCCCGAAACGGAAACTGAACGCGGACACCTACCGCTACTTCGGCGAGCCGGTCTACATCTACTCGCTCAAGGAGGGGATCAACGACGGCTACCTCACCCCCTTCAAGGTGCGGCAGATCGCCACCACGCTGGATGATTACGTCTATACCTCCGACGACACTATCATTGAGGGCGAGCTGGAGGAGGGCAGGTGCTACGAGGAAGAAGATTTCAACCGTATCATTGAAATCGAGGCACGTGAGCGCTACCGGGTGCAGACCTTCCTCGGCATGATCGACCAGCGTGAAAAGACTCTGGTCTTTTGCGCCAATCAGGAACACGCCGCCGCCGTGCGCGACCTGATCAACCAGAACAAAAAGAATAAAGACCCTAACTACTGCGTGCGGGTTACCGCCAACGACGGTGCCAGGGGCGAGGCGTTCCTGCGCCAGTTCCAGGACAATGAAAAAACCATCCCCACTATCCTCACCACCTCGCAGAAGCTATCCACCGGTGTCGATGCCCGCAACGTGCGAAACATTGTTCTGATGCGCCCGGTCAACTCGATGATCGAGTTCAAGCAGATCATCGGCCGCGGCACCCGCCTGTTCGAGGGTAAGGACTACTTCACCATCTACGACTTCGTGAAGGCCTACGAGTTGTTCAACGACCCCGACTGGGACGGTGAGCCGGTAGATCCGGAGCCGTGCAGCAGATGTGGCAATAATCCATGTAGCTGCGAACCAGGGGAACGTCCTGTATGCAAGGTGTGTGGCCAGCGACGATGTGAGTGCGAAAAGCCCGAGCAAGAGCCATGTCCTGTGTGTGGTGAGCACCCTTGCGAATGTGAAAAGAAAAAGAAGCTCAAGATCAAACTGGCCGATGGCAAGGAGCGCACCATTCAGCACATGTCCGTCACCACCTTTTGGGGGCCGGATGGAAAGCAGATTAGCGCGAAAGAATTCCTCGATCGCCTCTACGGTGAACTGCCCGAACTGTTCAAAGATGAAGATGAGTTACGTGCGGTATGGAGTCGACCGGATACCCGACGTGCAGTACTCGATAGTCTCGCCGAAAAGGGTTTTGGCAGGGATCAGATGGAAGAAATGAAGCGCATCATCGATGCAGAGAACAGCGATATTTTCGATGTATTAACCTATGTTCGTTTTGCCCTACCAACCATCACCCGAGAAGATCGTGTGAGAAAAAGCAAGAAGGCCATATACAACCATTATGATTGGAAGCAGCAGGAGTTTCTAGAGTTTGTGCTTTGTCAGTACGTGAAAGAGGGTGTGGAAGAGCTGGATCAGGAAAAACTCACGGGTTTCCTGCAGCTGAAGTACGGAGGCGTTGGTGATGCCGCGGCAGAGTTTGGCAGCATCTCAGAGATAAGAGATTTGTTTATTGGCTTTCAGCAATATCTGTATCGGATCGAATGATCAATATTTTATGCATGTGAGTAAGAGCCGATAAGGAAATGCCATGGCTGAAATAATTCCATCACTGAACAAACAAACCCTGTCGAAGATGACGGCAGGGGAAAAGCGCGTAGCGCGACGTTTGGAATCACTGCTGGAAGATGATTATTTGGTTTGGTACGACATCCCCGTCGGTAAAACCCGCCGTTATCCCGACTTCATTATTCTCCATCCTTCCCGCGGTTTGCTGTTTCTTGAGGTAAAGGACTGGAAGCCGGATACGCTAAAACGGATAAGTAAAACAGATGTCAGTCTGTTAACCAATAATGGCTTGGTGACTGCTCCACACCCACTGGAGCAAGCACGTCAATACACCTATAACGTCACTTCGTTATTGTCACGCGATCCGCAGCTGACCCAAAAGGGCAGTAGTCATCAGGGAAAGTTGGTGATGCCCTATGGTTGGGGTGTGGTGTTTACCAACATTACGCGCAAGCAGATGGAAAAGGCGATTCCGGACGAGGGTCGTGAGACGGTGTTACCCGACCACCTGGTAATTTATAAGGATGAGATTACCGAGAGTGCAGATGCAGAGAAATTCCAGGAGCAGTTGTGGGGGATGTTCTACTACCAATTCGGCGGGACGTTGACTCTGCCGCAAATCGATCGTATCCGTTGGCACCTGTTTCCTGAAATTCGTATCGATGATAATGGGCAAGCTGATCTGTTCGGCGGGGATGATGACGACGAGGGGGATATCAAGAAAGCGCTGCCAGATATTATCAAGATTATGGATATTCAGCAGGAGCAGCTGGCGCGGAGTCTGGGGGAGGGACACCGGGTCATTCATGGTGTGGCCGGTTCCGGCAAGACGATGATCCTGGGCTATCGCTGCCTGTATCTGGCGCAGGCGATGAGCAAGCCGATCCTGGTGCTCTGCTTT
>OBLN01000876.1_pt1 | contig 10693 bp, 13 predicted proteins | sample 1519301 | NCBI WGS metagenome assembly OBLN01 (sample SAMEA2452533, study PRJEB22499) | sediment metagenome | reverse complement strand
CCAGAGTGATAATAGGCATTGGCCAAAGCAAAGTACAGAACCTATGCGACACCGCGCTCTGTCAACACACTTGGCGGTATCATGAAAGATATCAATGAGGACCTGCCCTCTGATACGGAAATCTATGTGGTCGAGATGGGTGCAAGGGGGGAAGGCGACATCGGAGAGATCAGTACCTTTGTCAATCCTCACTATGTCGTCGTAGGCAAGATAGGGCCTGCGCATATCGAGTACTTTAAAACGATGGAGAACATCCGCAATACAAAGATGGAGATACTTCAAACGCAACGGCTCAAAGAGGCGTGGGTGCATGAGAGTGCGAGGGTCAAACCTGAGTCCAATGTGCATACTTTCGGAAGCGGGGAGAACCTGGACATCCGCACGAAAGAGGCTGCTCCGGAGTATATCATCGAAAATGTGGAAGCGACACTGGAGAGCACACGTTTTACCCTGGACGGGGTCCGCTACTCTGCAAGTATTCTGGGGGCTTTCAATGCGATGAACCTGGCGGCGGCAGTGCTGGTGGCCAAAAAGCTTGGACTCAGTGACGCGCAGATACAGGAAGGGCTCTCTTCGCTCAAAGCGGTAGACCACAGATTGCAGCGTATCGATGCGGGCGGGAAAGTGATACTGGATGACAGTTTTAACGGAAACATAGACGGTATGATGGCCTCATTTGACCTTGCTACCACCTACGAAGGGCGCAAAGTGCTCATCACTCCTGGGCTGGTGGAAGTAGACGATGCCCTGAACGTGCAGGTGGCACAAAGAGCCAATGAGGTCTTTGATGTCGTGGTGGTGACCGGAGACCTGAACTACGGCATCTTTAAAGCGCATGTGGAGGCGGAAAAGCTGGTCAAGCTTGCCAGCAAAAGTGAGATGGAAGCGATGCTGGTAGAGCAGACTCGTCCCGGGGATCTGATACTCTTTGCAAACGATGCGCCGAGTTTTGTCTAGAGCGCTACATTAAACCATTTTTTCTCTTTCTCCTGACCCATCCTCTTGAAAAAGAGTTCATGCTTTGAACTCTTGATGGTAATGCCGTCCATACCATCTTTCGTTGTTTTGGTCACAGTAAATCCCTCTTTCATGGTTTTATGCAGCCTGGCTCTCACATACTGGTGTATAGACTGTCTGCATGCCATACTTTTGGCTGAAAGTTGTGTATATAAGATACTTTTGTCATCCGTTTTCAATTCACCTAACACAGGGTTGCACCCGTCAAATCCATTGATCCTGTTGTTTTTTGCATCAAAATCCAAAATGGCTCTGGCTGCTCTTACGTCTTTACCGTCCATGGTACGCAGGTGCCAGTTCCCATGAAGGTCATCCAGGTCTACAGTTCCCGTTTGAGCTGATAGGCAAGTGGTACATAACGATACCAGTAGTGTAGTCATAAGTGTTTTCCGTGAAAGCATTTTTGTACGCATTTCAATCTCCCCATATTATATAGTATAATTAGAAATATACATTCAAATGGTTAATGGAGTATGTATGAGATTTATTTTATTTTTACTTTTATCCCTATCGGCACTTTTTGCTACAGAGATCAGGCTGACACAGAAGCAGGCCCACTTCATTGCACAAAAGGTATGGCAGAATGAAGGCGCAGGGCTGGACAAATATCTGGTGCACTGGAACGAGGGTGAAGATTTCGCCTCGGTAGGCATCGGCCATTTCATCTGGTTCCCCAAAGGACATACAGAACGTTTCAGAGAGGTCTTCCCGATGGTGCTTGCCTTTATGGAAGCTAGGAATGTACACATGCCTGCCTGGCTCAACTCGAAGACACCGCTGCCCTGGAACAGCAAGGAAGCATTCTTCGCAGCCAAAAAGGCAAAGAGCCGCACCTATACAGAGTTGTTTGATTTTCTGAAAAGCACGATGCCCGAACAGGCTGCATTTATGGCACAGCGTCTGAGCGAAGCCTTGCCCCAGATGCTGGAAACCATAGAGGAGCCTGAAAAAAAAGCACTCATTGCGAAACGTTTCGATGAAGTGATGCACAATGAAGACGGATCGGTCAATGAAAGAGGGCTTTACGTGCTTTTGGACTATACCAATTTCAAAGGGGAAGGTACACTGGAAAGCGAGCGGTACAAAGGCCAGGGGTGGGGACTGCTTCAGGTGCTTGAACATATGGACCCAAAGGAGCCGAACAGATTGAAAGCCTTTGCCGAGTCTGCCAAGGCGATGTTGAGCAGACGTATCAGGAACTCTCCTCCTGAGCGGGGGGAAGAGCGCTGGCGAAAGGGGTGGAACGTGCGTTTGGAGACCTACTGGAAATAGCTCAAAGCGGGAAGGGCTGTGTTCTGAACCTGTGCAGTTCCTTCATCGCTTCACGCAGCAGCTTTTTTCGGTCTTTTGAGGTTTCCTCGAGGAGACGCTCTTCCAGTGCTTCCCTCTCAGAGAGGTTCCTCGCATGGGATGCAAGATAGTGGTGGATCAGTGCTGCCTGGTTGACGGTATCATTGTAGTCTCCCAGCAGATCCTGCAGTTTTTTGCCTTTGTCTATCATTTTTTCACTCTTGTCTTCACCGAAGATGTGTTGAAACTCTTCCAGCAGATAACGCAGTTTTTTCAGAGAGATCCTGATCTTGTGGAGTTTTCTGCTCTCCGGCTCTTTTTCCAAAGCCTCTATCTTTTTCAAGATCTTTCGGTGGCGTTTCCGGATGACCTTTCTGGCAGTGGTGTCTATGGTGTCCTGCTTGTTGTCGGCAGTGAGAAGTCTCTCTTTTTTTAATGTGCTTTGATAGGTATGGAAAAAATCCTCAAATGCTTTGCTCTGCAGCATTTCGCGTATATGCTGCTGCTCCTGATCACGTTGCCGGTCGATCTCCTTTTGGAGCTTTCCGTGCCCATTTTCCAATGCTTCCAAACGTTCTTCAATGACATCCAGATCACGTTTCTGGTTCGTCTGTGTTGCAAACTCTTTCAGGTTTTCACTGAAGCAGCTCTGCTGCTCCTCCGGAAATAGAAAAGCAAACTCTTTTAAAAAAGCCCTGGATTTTCTGATGTTGACCCTGAATTTGTGAAGATCTTCGGGATCATCATGCAAAAGTATGCGCGTTTTGTATGAGAGTATGGCGTTGGAGTAGTTGTAGAGGATGACCCGCAGTGCATCCACTGCATCGGTGGAAGAGAGGTCGGAGTCTTTTGGAAGGTATCTTTTCTCTGTCTCTTTCATGGTCTTCCTCATCAGGGATGCTTGTCACATGCTTGTATCTGATTATAGCACTATTTATGTGTCTCTATGTAAAAATTAAAAATTTTTTTGCTATGATGTCATCTCCTGTCGGGGTGTAGCGCAGTCTGGCTAGCGTGCTATCTTGGGGTGATAGAGGTCGCCGGTTCAAGTCCGGTCACTCCGACCAGTTTTACCTGCTTCAAATCACAATTTTCAACACTATACTTCCCTCATATGACTACACAAGCAAAAAAAGCAACAATGACAGCAGAGCCATAGGATAGAGGATATACAAAGCCTGCGTGCGTACAAAGGTTTTCTGGTGGATCTGCCTGCTGAGCCAATAGACCCTGAACATCAAGAGTGCGGTGACGATCATACTGGGACCCAGCAGCAGAAAAAGCAAAGAGGACTCACTCAAAGGGGCCAAAAGCATCTGTTTTGCAATGCTTCCGCTTGTGTAGGCAACACCAATGAGACTTAGCGCAAATACACTTCCCACGATCTTGTAGTGGATCAGCAGACCATTTTTCATCACTTCACCGCTCAGCATGAACAATGCAGACTTATTGATAGCATGATGGAGTGAGAAAAATACTATGGCTGCTGCGATGGCATCCCATAGCCCCGGTTCTAAAAGCCCTACACCCAAAAGGGTGATGATATATCCCATCTGAGAGATACTCGAATAGGCCAGGACCACTTTGATCTGATCCTTGAAGATCCCGTACACCCCTGCATAGATTCCCATCACGCCTAGCGTGCAAAGGGCCATGCCGCCCAGAACTTCCACCTCCTGTCCAAAAGGAAGATAGCGGACAAGACCCAGCACTCCGGCCTTGAGCATCACGCCTGAAAGCACTGCACTCGCAGCTGCGGGGGCATTTCCGTGTGCCAAAGGGAGCCAATGGTGCAAAAAGAGCACTCCGGACTTGATCCCGAAACCTGTCAGAAAAAGCCAAAGGGCTACGGGGTGCACATCGGTGACAAAGAGGTCAAAATGCACCCCGCCGTAGTGCTTGACCGATAACAAGACAGCCGCAAAAAGCACCACTTCACCGATCACGGCATATTTGATATAGACAAAGGCTGCATGCGTGGCCTCTTCGGTCTGGGAGTGGACCACCAGACCAAAAGCGGCCAGGGACATCAGTGAAAAGAAGAGATAGAACCCGACCGCATCATAGCTGAGGATCAGTCCATAGTTTCCTATGAAGGTAACGACAAACCAGAACCAGTATCGCTTCTGATGCACAGTGATGCTTCCATGGCTGTACAAAGCGCTCATCAGCCATACCAGCGAGCTGAAGATCAAAAATATTTTGCCGATGAAGTCGATATGGAAGTACAAGCCGAACAAGAGCCAGTCGACATGGAATGAGGAACCGACATCGGAAAAGAGGGCAAAAAGCAGACCGGAGAGGGTACAAAGCATCGCGACTGTGAAATTCATCGTAAATACTCCAGCTGCACCAGGGTCTTGACCCATTGCAGCGCACTGTAGTCACTCAGGGCAAATATCCCAAGATAGAGGGTAAAGAGTGCGGTGAAAAGCGGCGGCAGTATCAAAAGTGCATAGCTGCTTTTGAATGGGGGGTTTTGGCCATAGGTTTCGGATGGAGGCAAAAACCACATACGGTAGATCAGCGGGAGAAAATAGGCCGCATTGAGCAGAGAAGACAAAGCGATCACACCCAGAACAGTCAGCAGGCCATTCTCATATGCACCCATGCCCAGGTACCATTTGGATAGAAATCCGGCCGTCAGGGGAACGCCTATCATTCCCAAAGCCCCGATACTGAATGCAAAGGCCCCCAAAGGCATCATACGCCCCAGGCCATTCATCTGCCCGATCTTTCTGATCCCATAGATCTTGGCAAAGGCGCCCGCGCAAAAGAACAAAGTGATCTTCATCACCCCCTGATGCACCAGATGGATCATTCCGCCGATGGTCCCCAGGGGCCCAAAAAGTGCAACACCCAAAAGAATATAGGAAACCTGCGACACCGTAGAGTAGGCCAATCTTTTTTTGATATCGTTCTGGCGCAATGCCATGATACTTCCATAGAGGATGGTCACCACTGCCACACCCAGAAGTATCCACAAAAGCCCGAGATCATGGGCAAACTCCACCCCATACACTTCATAGACGATCCGTATGATCCCGAAAGCGCCCGCTTTGACAACCGCGACCGCGTGAAGCAGGGCAGATACCGGTGCAGGCGCCGCCATAGCTGAGGGAAGCCACCGGTGCAAAGGGAAGATCGCTGCTTTGACCCCTACACCGATAAGCAGGCCTGCGAACATGATCTGAAGGGTGATAGGCTCTACGGAGACGATACTGTGCAGGTACCCGCCGTTGATAAACTCCCTGTCCCCGCCTATGCTCTGCAATGCTACAAGGCCAACTAAAAAAAAGAGTCCCCCGATAATGGTATGTGCCAGATAGATGATCGTGGCCTTGGTCGCCTCGACCGTCTGGGTATGCAGCACCAGTACAAAAGTGGTCAGGGTCAAAAGTTCATAAAAAATAAAAAAGGTAAAGAGGTTTCCTGCGATACTCAATCCCACTGTCGCGGTGACACATAAAGAAAAAAAACCAAAAAAACGGCTTTGGTTCTGGCTGTTTTGGAAATAGCCTATGGCATAAATCGTCGTAAAGAGCCACAATATGGAGGAGAGGGTCGCAAAGAGCAGAGAGAGATGGTCCACTTTGAGCACAAAAGAGATCTGCGGGGTAAAGGCAAAGGCATAGTAAAAGACTTCATCGTTGATGATCCCCCGGATCAGATAGATCACAAAAAAGATCTTGGAGGATGCCCCCAGGAGGTTGATACCGTTTCGCAGAGTGACACAGCGTTCAGGCAGCAAAAAGATCACAACAGCCGGTAGGACCGAGCTTGCCAATAACAAAAAAAGGACCAGACTGTTTTCCATCTTATGGACCTAGAAAACCTATAATGAATTGGCTGATAAACCCCAAAAAGACCGATAAAAAACTCAAACTGAAAGCTGACCATTGCAGGGTACTGCAGGTGAACCGCTGTAAAGGGGCATGCTCTTCAGGTCTGTGGGGGTCTCCCGCCTCCTCCAGGGGCTTTTGCAAAAACAGGATCAAAAGTCTGAACAGATAGAGGGCGCTCACGATCCCTCCGCCTAGAATCGCTGCCAAAAAAAACCATGAGGAGGTTTCAAAACTACTCTGAAGGTAGTACCATTTGGAGACAAATCCCAGCGAGGGAGGCAACCCTATAAGGCTTACGCTGCTCAGCCCGACAGCGAATACCGCAACGGGAGTCACGGAGGCGTAGCCCTGCAGTGCGCTGATGGTTTGGGTGCGGGCCCTACGGATGATCGCCCCGCCTGCAAGAAAAAGGCCCGATTTGGCCAGGGCATGAGAGAGCAGGGCGAACACCATCGCATAATAGGCATACGTATGTGTAAAGGCAAATACGACCATAAGGTACCCCACTTGTGAGACCGTAGAATAGGCGATCAGTATTTTCAGATCCGTGGCAAGGAAGGCTTTGATCCCGCCGTAAAAAAGAGCCACGATCCCAAGGGAGCCCAGCACCGTATAGATGGTTACCGCAAAAGGAAAGAGGGTCGTTGCAAAAAGATATAAAAGATAAAAAGTGGCTTTGATCACAAGGGCCGAGAGCAGGGCCGATACGGGACTGAGCGCATTGGCATGGGCTCCGGGGAGCCAGAAAGAGAAAGGGAAAACAGCCGTTTTGATCAAAAATGCCGTCACCATGAAACCAAAGGCGACCAGGGTGGCAAAATTGTCCTGTACGACAAGCGCCAGAGAGGAGATATCCAGGAGTGCGTATTGGGCATAGAGCATGGACACCCCTACGAGATAGAGCCCCGAAGCTACAAGCGTGGTAAAGAGATAGATGAGCGCCGCATGGATACTCCTGCTGCTGTTCTTCAAGGCACTCAGCCCCACGGCACTCAATCCCAGGATCTCCAGGCCTACATAGAGGTTGAAAAGATCGCGTGAAAGATAGATCACCACAAACCCGAGTGCCAGGAAAGCCCCCAAAGGGTAAAAAAGCACCGCTTGTGCCTCTGTCAAGGAGAGTGCGGCATAGAGAAAAACCACCAAAAGAATCAAAGCACTGAACGCCAGTATCAGACTTCCCAAAGGCAAGGCTTCGAACGCAATACCCAGAGGCGGGAGAAATCCTCCGAAATGGTAGGTATCCAAAGATCTGGTGGCGACACCATAGAGCAAAGCACCCGATAAGAGCGAAAAAACGCTCCCGAAACCAAGCCCCCAAAGGGTTGCTTTTTTTTGAAAGACAAACCCCGCTATGCCAAAAATCAGGGGAGTAATGATAAGCGCAGGGATAAGAAGATCATTGATCATCCTGCACCTCTTCCTGTCTCTGCTTTGTATGATAATGGGCCCGTATCAGCATCAGGGCAAATGCCGTAGACCCCAGGGTCACTACAAGCCCTGTCAGTACCAGTGCTGTGGCCAAAGGGTCGGCCTTCCCGTCATGCACACTTGTGGAGATAAAGATCAAAAAAACCCCGCTGGTAAAGATGTTGAGCGATACAAGCTTATGGACAAATCCTTTTTGTGCAATGACACCCACAAGCCCCAGAACAAAGATGGCCGCTCCGGCAATGATAAAAATACCCATCATTTGAACCTCTGTACTGCATTGATGAAATAGGTGGCCAGGATCACTCCCAAACTGAAAGTAAGCACCGTTTCGATCGATACGATCAAAAAAGTTGCCATGGCGTTTCGGTACTGTAAAAATGCACCGGAAAAAAGTGTCCCTGCTCCCACACCCACGAAAAAGAGCAGACCGCTCACATAGACAAAGCGCAAAGAGAGCTCCTGCAGGTCAGAGAGGTATCCGGGCTTTACAAGCCGCACGATAATGATCCCCCCGGCAAGAAGCGCGGCCGCTGCAAAAGCGCCGCCGCTCTGGTAGCTTCCGCTGTAGAGAAGATAGAAAGAGCAAAGCAGGATCAGGGGGAAAAGCAGGGCCACAAACGTATTGGTGATAGTGTTTTCAGAGGAAATCGGCCTGTAGCGGAAATGGGGATCGAGCGTATAGATGGCGATCAAAGCGAGCAACACAACCCCCACTTCCAAAAGCGTATCCAGAGCACGAAAATTGAGAAGAACCGCTGTGACAGGGTGGGAGACACCGCTCTCCGACAAATGGTGTGTGACCTGCTGATCGATGAGCGGATCAAATGCTTCAAGGGAAAGCAGTGTACTGCACAGAAGCATAAAGAGCAACAGTGCACCACTGTAGAGCAGGGCATACAAAAGTTTACGCTTCATCTTTCCTCCTCTGCTTTTTCAAAAAAGTGATCGTATCAAGAAGCAGTGCCCCTGTGATCCCGGCTCCGAGGGCCGCTTCAGCCAATGCGAGATCAAAAGCGCCCAGCCGTATCCATACAAGGGCGAGGATCATTCCAAAAACGATGAAGTAGAGACTCACGCTGAAGAGATCTCTGACCGTAGCTATCTGAAAACTGAGAAAAACAAGTAAAAAAAGCAAAAGGGCATCAATCGCCATCATAGCTCTCCCCCTGTGCGAGGTTTTTCCCCTGTTTCATTGGAGTGGCTGCTCAAAATATAGCTGAGTGTCGAAGCGCTTAGCAGGACCAGGAGCCAGATCAGGAATATCTTCAACGCTATCAGGACCGAGCCGCTGTGCAAGATCGTTCCCAAAGCGATGCATCCCAGTCCAAGATTGTCTATTTTTGCCAAAGCGTGCAGTCTTGTATAGAGATCAAAGAATCTGACCACCCCGATCGTACCGATAAGGAAAAAAACCGTGCCGAGCACAAGAAAAACATCTCCTGTCACCGCAAGTATCTCACTCAGCATCTTCCGCCCCTTTTTGATAGCGTAAGCGTTTGGCAAATACAATGGCCGTCACAGAACTCAGAAGCACTATCACCAGTGCCACGTCCAAAATAGCACGCTGTTTCGTCACTCCATAGAGCAAAAACATCACTCCGACCCCAGTGGTGCTTAAAAGCAGTGTCACAAGCATCTTGCCGCTTCGGGTCTGGTTTCCGAGAATGAACAGAGCGGTCACGATAAGATTAAGAACCAGGACAGTACCGAGCAGGATATAGAGGCTCATGATACACTTTCCTTCTCAAATGCTTCTATCGCATAGGCTTCCAATCTCTGAATGAGCGCACGGTCAAAAAGGGTTTTGTCCAAAATATGAAGTGACAGAATCCCTTGGTCATACCCCATACTGACAGTCCCGGGCATCAGCGAGTAGAGGTTTGCCAGCATCGCAACACTGAACGGGTTGTCGGACTTTACACTGTGGCGGTAGACAAAGGGTTCAAGCCGAAGTTTCGGCCGAAGGGCAAAAAGCGCGACCTGCACACCTCCTTTGAGTGAATAGAGCAAAAACCATAAACAAAGCTTCAAAGCCGCTTTGACAGAGATATGCCGATACTCAAGTGTAAAAATGCGGGGGGTCAAAAAACTCATAAGCAGCATAAAAAGCAGTGGGAAAAGTGCAATCTTGCCGCCGCTTAAAACCACCCAGAGTAAAAGATAAAGTCCAAAAAGCTTCAGCGTGTTCATATCTGACTTTTCCTTTTGACATATTTTCAACTGCTATACTGTAACAGTATATATTATTATACTTATACATAGATGATAGTTTTACTTATCAAAGAGATGCTGTTCGCGTCCGAAGGATTCGTTGGCGCATGCCTACTGAAGGCAGATAGAGGGGGGGTAAGTATCTCCTCATCACAAAAACGATAAAATCTGATAAATTGAATCAAAGAGTACTTATGCATCCATCATTCTCTTACTACCTTGACCGTATCAGCAAATATGCAGGCTATGTCGCAGCACTTCTCGTTGTGGTTCTCTCGCTTCTGGTGGCCTACGATGCGATGGCACGCTACCTTTTTTCAGCAGGTTCGATAGCACTCCAGGAAATAGAGTGGCATCTTTTTGATGTGATCTTTCTGCTCGGACTGACCTATACGCTCAAACATGACAAACATGTCAGGGTGGATATCTTTTTTGACCGCTACTCCGTAGAGACCAGGGCCATCGTTCAGATACTCTCGATGCTTTTCCTGCTGCTGCCTTTTTCTTTCATTTTTTTAGCGGACGCTCTCGATATGCTGGTACAGAGCTATCTGCAGAACGAGATCTCGAGCGATCCGGGCGGACTGACACACCGCTATCTTATCAAAGGCGTGTTGGCAGTGGCATTCATACTGCTCATGCTCCAGGCGCTCAGCGAGATATTGAAAGCATGGGAAAAACTCGAGAGTAAAACAAGGTTCCTGCGTGTTCTGGGTGTGGTGAGTGTGCTTGGGTTGCTGGTCTACTTAGCAGACCATTATGATATGGCCTACTGGTTCGACCCTGTCCTTCTGATGTTTGCGTTGACACTCTTCCTGCTGATGACAGGGTTTCAGGTGGCTTTTGTATTTGCCCGGGCACCACTGCCGCACGGAACAGCTCCCCCACTGACAAAT
>OBLN01000875.1_pt1 | contig 10708 bp, 8 predicted proteins | sample 1519301 | NCBI WGS metagenome assembly OBLN01 (sample SAMEA2452533, study PRJEB22499) | sediment metagenome | reverse complement strand
TACCCGTTATGTGGCTGCGCCCGGCAACAGGGTTTCCCTTGAAGCTTTCAGTCAAAGCAATCAGTGGGGGGAGCTCGACAAGGACAGGACCGGTGGTTGTATCCGAGACGTGGTTCATGCCTACAGCAAGGATGGTGGCCTGGCCGTGCTCTATGGCAATCTGGCGCCCGAAGGGTGTATCGTCAAGACCGCCGGAGTCGATCCGTCCGTGTGGACGTTCACCGGACCGGCCCGTATTTTTGAAAGCCAGGAGGCGGCCGTTGACGCCATCCTTGGGGATCGGGTCCAGGCCGGCGATGTCGTTATCATTCGTTACGAGGGGCCCAAGGGCGGGCCAGGCATGCAGGAAATGCTATATCCCACCAGTTACCTTAAATCCAAAGGTCTGGGGAAGAATTGTGCTCTCATTACGGATGGGCGCTTCTCGGGGGGAACTTCCGGACTGTCGATCGGTCATGTTTCCCCTGAGGCGGCAGAGGGCGGACCTATTGGCCTGATTGAAGAGGGAGATCTCATTGAGATTGATATCCCCGGGCGTTCCATCCTGATGAAAGTCGCTGACAGTGAACTGGAACGTCGAAGGAAGAACATGACGGACACGGGGGGGAGGGCATGGCAGCCCCAAGGACGCAATCGGCAGGTCAGCAAAGCGCTGCAGGCCTATGCCGCTTCAACAACCAGTGCCGCCCGAGGGGCGGTCAGGGACGTCGAGCAGTTGCGTCGTTAGCAAAGATCACGATGAATCAAGAGGGGCAAATCCCCCTATTGGATTGAGAATATCTTTCAGGAGGCCTTGGTGAAAAAGACCGGATCACAGATTCTTTTGGAATGTCTGCAGCTTGAAGGGGTTGACACGGTGTTTGGCTACCCCGGAGGTACTGTTATCAACATTTATGACGATCTGATGGGTTCCCCCATTCGTCACATTCTTACCCGGCATGAGCAGGCAGCCGTTCACGCTGCCGACGGTTACGCCAGAGCCACAGGTAAAGTCGGTGTCGCCATTGCGACCAGCGGACCGGGAGCGACCAACACCATTACCGGCATCGCGACCGCTTATATGGATTCCATTCCCATGGTCATCATTACCGGTCAGGTGCCCACCGCCCTGATCGGCAACGACGCTTTTCAGGAAGCAGACATGGTCGGTATCACCCGGCCTGTAACCAAGCACAATTATCTGGTCAAGGATATCAAGGATCTAGCCAGAATAATCAAAGAGGCCTTCTATATCGCCCGTACCGGTCGCCCCGGGCCTGTACTGGTTGATCTGCCCAAAGACGTGCAGATTGCCACTGCCAAATTTGCCTATCCCGAGACCGTCGAACTGCGGGGTTACAAACCGACTTACAGCGGCAACACCCGTCAGATCGAAAAAGCGGTCAAGATGATATTGAGCGCCAAAAAGCCAGTGGTTTACGTGGGCGGTGGTGTCACGCTTTCGAATTCCTCCCATGAATTGAAGGACTTTGCCGAGGCGCTGCAGGCACCGGTGACGACCACGCTGATGGGGATGGCTTCTTTTCCCAAAAAGCATCCCCTGTCTTTGGGGATGCTCGGCATGCACGGCACCTACTACGCCAATATGGCTGTAACCAATTCGGACCTGCTGGTGGCCATCGGCGCCCGCTTTGATGATCGGGTTACTGGGAAGATCGCAACTTTTGCTCCCCATGCCAAAATCATTCATATCGATATCGATCCCACCTCGATCAAGAAGAACGTCAGGGTGGACCTGCCTATTGTCGGCGACGTTCAGGATGTGCTGCAGAAGATGATTGCCAAACTCGCCGAGCATGGCGACGAGGTCAAGGTCCATATTGACGAGACCTCGACCTGGCGGCAGGAAATTGACGACTGGAAAAAACAGCACCCCATGTCTTACAAGAACTCCAAGAGCGTGATCAAGCCGCAGTTCGTCATTGAGAAAATCCGCGAACTGACCCGTGACGATGCCATCATCACGACGGAGGTCGGTCAGCACCAGATGTGGACGGCGCAATTCTTTGACTTCACCCAACCCCGGACTTTTCTCAGTTCCGGCGGCTTGGGAACCATGGGGTTTGGCCTGCCTTCGGCCCTCGGCGCTCAGGCGGCTTTCCCTGACCGGCAGGTCATCGATATCTCCGGAGATGGTTCCTTTCAGATGAATTCTCAGGAACTTGCCACGTTGGTTCAGTATCGGCTACCGGTCAAAATCGTTATTCTCAACAACAACTTCCTTGGTATGGTTCGGCAATGGCAGCAGCTCTTTTTTGACCGTCGGTACAGCCAGACCTGTATGGAGTTGCCCATTGATTTTGTCAAACTTGCTGAGGCTTATGGGGCGACGGGGTTGAGTACCAGCAAGCCGGAAGAGGTGGAGAGTGTGATTCAAAAAGCGCTTGAGACTCCCGGTCCGGTCATCATGGAGTTCAAGATCGCCCGTGAAGAGAATGTTTTGCCCATGGTTCCGGCCGGAGCCGGTCTTAATGAAATGGTGTTGGCCTCCTAGCAGGCTTTTGAATCGATACTCAGGAGAACGGTGTAATGAAACATACGATTTCTGTACTGGTCGAAAATGAGTTTGGTGTTCTGTCCCGCGTGGCAGGCTTGTTTTCCGGCCGGGGGTTCAATATTGAAAGTCTATCTGTCGCCCCGACGGTAGATCCGAGTATCTCGCGGATTACCCTGGTGACCCGTGGGGATGAACAAATCCTTGAGCAGATCAACAAGCAGCTCAATAAACTGATCAGCACCATCAAGGTGATCGACTTTACCGGGCAGGAGTTTGTCGAGCGAGAACTGGCCCTGATCAAGGTGACGGCCGAAGAGGAAACCCGCGCCGAAGTGCTTCGTATCGCGGACATTTTTCGAGCCAAGGTTGTCGATGTGACAGCGCGATCCTACACGATCGAGGTGACCGGGGCGCCGGGGAAAGTGGATGCCATTCTCGAATTGCTGCGTCCCATGGGCATCAAGGAACTGGTCCGGTCCGGTCCGGTCGTGCTCGGGCGGGGCCCGAAAAGCTGGAAAGGCGCCTGAGTTTTGCCCGATCCTTGTGGCCTTTGGCCGAAAACTTTTGCAGTAGCCTGCTCTGTGTGCTATAAGACAACGTTATTTTAGGGGTGGTCCCCATAATCAGGAGGTAAGGAAACGATGAAGGTTTATTACGACAAAGACGCCAATCTCGACGTTCTCAAAGGCAAGAAAGTTGCCGTTATCGGCTATGGAAGCCAGGGCCACGCCCACTCCAACAATCTTAAGGACAGCGGCGTCGACGTGATCGTTGGTCTGCGCAAAGGCAGTGCCTCCTGGGCCAAAGCCGAAAAGGCAGGCCTGCAGGTGCTGGAGACCTCTGAGGCGGCCAAGGTTGCCGATGTGCTGATGATTCTCGTCCCTGATGAACTGCAGGGCGACATGTACCGTGAAGAGATTGAACCTTTTATGAAAAAAGGGGCATATCTCGCCTTCGGTCACGGCTTTAATATCCACTTCGGGCAGATCGTCCCCAAAGCCGATGTGAATGTCTTCATGGTGGCTCCCAAGGGACCCGGCCATATGGTGCGTCACGAGTACACCAAAGGGGGGGGAGTTCCTTCTTTGATTGCCATTTACCAGGATCCCACCAAGGACACCAAGGAAGTCGCTCTGGCCTATGCCAGCGCCAACGGCGGCGGCCGGGCCGGTATCATCGAGACCACCTTTAAGGAAGAGACGGAAACGGATCTCTTCGGGGAGCAGGCCGTTCTTTGCGGTGGCGCCAGCGCGCTGGTGCAGGCGGGCTTTGAAACCCTCGTTGAAGCCGGATATGCTCCGGAGATGGCCTACTTCGAGTGTCTTCACGAACTGAAGCTCATTGTTGACCTGATGTATGAAGGGGGTATCGCCAACATGCGTTACTCCATTTCCAACACAGCCGAATACGGGGATCTGACACGTGGGCCCATGGTTGTCACGCCCGAGACCAAAAAGGCGATGAAAGAGATCCTTCGCCAGATTCAGGAAGGCGAATTCGCTCGCGAGTTCATGCTGGAAAACAAGGCTAACAAGCCCGTTCTCTCCGCCTTGCGCCGCAAGGGGGCCGAGCATCCCATTGAAGAGGTCGGTGCCAGGTTGCGCAGCATGATGAGCTGGATCGGAAAAAATAAGATCGTCGATAAAGAGCGTAACTAGAATATTCGGTTAAACTCCTCGAGGGCAGGCTGCGGCCTGCCCTCGTTTTTTGAAAGACCTATCGCGAGGATGGCAAAATGCGCAATCAGAACCAGATCGTTGCCGTGGAAGGATATCCCTTTATCGGGATATTTGCCTTTGTTACGCTGGTGTTCGCTCTACTGGATTGGGGCTTCCTGACCTTTGTAAGCTTGTGCCTGACCCTTTTCACTGTCTATTTCTTCCGTAACCCGGAGCGGCACCTTCCCCCGGACGAGGAGGCGGTGGTGGCGCCTGCCGACGGCAAGATCATCTTTGTTGGCAACGTGATGGAAGAGCGCTTCTTCAAGGAAGAAGTCACCAAGGTCAGCATTTTCATGTCCGTTTTTAACGTGCATGTGAACCGGGTACCTTTCCCCGGCAAGGTGCTTGATATGTTTTACAACAAGGGCGAGTTTTTCAACGCTTCGCTCGACAAGGCCAGCTTGCAGAATGAGCAGGCCGGTATCCTGCTGGAGACCCCAGGCGGCCAAAAACTTCTTTTTGTACAAATCGCTGGTCTGGTCGCCCGCCGCATCGTCACCTATCCCGTCATCGGGTCAATTCTCGAAAAAGGCGCGCGCTACGGCCTGATCCGTTTTGGTTCTAGGGTCGACATCTATTTCCCTCCTGGGGCCGAGGTGACTTCGGTCGTGGGAGACAATACCATCGGTGGCGAAACCGTTATCGGCTATATCCGATAGGTGTCGCACGATAGAGCCCTTTTTCTTCGATGAGGTCAAACCCTGTACAGCCTGAATGAAAAACGACGTTTCAGCTTTGTAAATCATGGGAAAGACCTTGACAAGGACCGGAACCTCTGTTTTATTGTCACCCTATAGCAATAAAGGCGTTGAAGAGGAGTAGTAGACTCTAACTCCAGTTCCAGAGAGCCGGCGGTCGCTGCGAGCCGGTACTGTGGAGAGTCGAACTCGCCTTGGAGCCGCGTTGGTGAATCTTTGCGATAACCAGAGATAGCCATCGCCGTAAGTCCGCGTAAAGGGCCAAAGAAGGGTCTTCCACGGAAGACCGAACCAGGGTGGTACCGCGAAGCCAAGGCTCTCGCCCCTGCAATTGGGGCGAGGGCTTTTTTTGTGCAAACAGGTGGAAAGGGGGTGGTCGTGTGGAAACAGACCTTGGAGACCTAGGCCTATGTTGGATTGAGTCGGGCCGCCATGGCCTAAGGACGAAAATGTACACGAACTGCCCGGACCAGCGATTGGTTGTGGCCGGAACATCAATGAGGAGATGGAAGCGATGAGTGATGCCAAGACCGTTATAATTTTTGATACGACCCTGCGTGATGGTGAACAGTCCCCCGGCGCGAGCATGAATATCGAGGAAAAGCTGCGTATCGCCCATCAGTTGGAAAAGATGAACGTTGATGTCATCGAAGCCGGTTTTCCTATCGCTTCGGAGGGGGACTTCGAAGCGGTTAAGAAAATAGCCCAGACCATCAAGGGGTGTCAGATTGCCGGGCTGTGCCGCGCCAACGACAAGGATATCGACAGGGCCTGGGAAGCCTTGAAGTATGCCGGGGAGCGCGGTCGCATTCACACCTTTATCGCCACCAGCGATATCCACATGAAGTACAAGCTCAAGATGAGCGAAGACGAAGTGGTCGAAACGGCGGTCAAAGCCGTTAAGCGAGCTGCCGCCTACCCCCCCAATGTGGAGTTCTCGGCCGAGGATGCCGTGCGCACCCGCCTGCCTTTTTTGGCCCGGGTTGTCGAAGCCGTCATCGAGGCCGGCGCCTGCACCGTCAATATTCCGGACACGGTAGGTTATACCATTCCGTCGGAGTACTCGCGGATAATCACCTACCTCCGGGAAAACGTACCCAATATCGACAAGGCGGTTATTTCCGTTCACTGTCATAACGATCTCGGGCTTGCCGTCGCCAATTCTCTCGCCGCTGTTCAGGCCGGTGCGCAGCAGGTTGAGTGCACCATCAACGGTATTGGTGAGCGGGCCGGCAACTGCTCGCTTGAGGAAGTGGTCATGGCTCTGCGCACCAGACAGGATATCCTGCCGTTTCAGACCAAGGTCGTCACGGAGCACATATATCCGACCAGCAAGCTCCTCGCCACCATTACGGGAATTACCGTGCAGCCCAACAAGGCGATCGTCGGCGCCAACGCGTTTGCTCATGAAGCCGGCATCCATCAGCATGGCGTGCTGATGGAAAAGTCTACCTACGAAATTATGACGCCCGAGTCCATCGGCCTCAACCAGAACAAGCTGGTGCTCGGCAAGCATTCGGGGCGTCATGCCTTTATTCAGCGCCTTCAGGAACTGGGTTACGATCTTGGCAAGGAGGACATCGAGAAAGCCTTTGTGCGATTCAAGGCTCTGGCTGATCAGAAAAAAGAAATTTTCGATGAGGATTTGGACGCCATTGTGGCCGATGAAATCATCCGAGGACCCGAGAAATACAAGCTTCTGCAGATGAATGTATCTTCCGGATCCTTTGCTGCTCCCACGGCCACTGTTCAGCTTGAAATCGACGGCAAAATCCGCAAGGCAGCGGTCATGGGGGACGGTCCGGTTGACGCCACCTTCAAGGCGATCAAAAAGCTGGCCAAGACCAAGGCCCGTCTGCTCCATTTTTCGGTCGGGGCCATTACCGGTGGCACCGACGCGCAAGGCGAGTGCACCGTGCGCCTTGAAGATGGCGGGCGCGAGGTTCTCGGCCAGGGCGCGCATCCAGACATTATCGTGGCCAGCGCCAAAGCCTATATCAACGCTTTGAACAAGCTTTCCAGCGGTATGAGCCGGACGAGGATCCATCTTTAGAAATTTCTTTTCGGCCGGGCGGAGTGATAAAGATTGCTGCGCCCGGCTGTTTTGTAAAATCCGGGTTGTCTTAGCCTTTTTGATGGAATAGGATAGCGTCCCGAAATCAAAAGACCTGTTGAGGAGAATGTATGGGAAAGACCATTACCGAAAAGATTTTTGAAGCGCACCTGCGGGACGAGCCCTTTCCTGGCACCATGGTGCTCGATCTCGATCGGGTATTGTGTCACGAAATTACGACTCCGGTCGCCATTGCCGACCTGGCTTGGCGGGGTAAGGACCGGGTGTTCGACAGTACCAAAATCAAGGCAGTTATCGACCATGTCACGCCTTCTAAAGACAGCAAGACGGCCACTCAGGCCAAGATGCTGCGCGATTGGGCCCGCCGACATGGTATTCGTGACTTCTTCGATGTCGGGCATAATGGCGTCTGTCACGCCCTCTTTCCTGAAAAAGGGTATATTCGGCCCGGCTTTACGGTCATTATGGGAGACAGTCACACCTGCACCCATGGGGCCTTCGGGGCTTTTGCCGCCGGTGTGGGGACGACTGACCTTGAAGTAGGTATTCTCAAGGGGGTCTGTGCCTTCCGCACTCCCAAGACCATCCGCGTGGACCTTGTCGGCCAGTTGCCCGAGGGCGTTTATGCCAAGGACGTTATCCTTTACGTCATCGGTCATCTCGGGGTCAATGGGGCGACCGATCGCGTCATCGAATTCCGTGGTTCGGTCGTTGACGGGTTTTCCATGGAAGCGCGCATGACGCTGTGCAATATGGCGATCGAGGCCGGAGGGACCTGCGGTATCTGCATGCCCGACATGACTACTGTCGATTATCTCTGGCCTTTTATCTCTGGCGAATATGCCTCTCGGGAGGCCGCCTTGGAACAATATCGTCAATGGTGTTCCGACGAGGATGCCGTCTACGAGAAAGTGCTCCAGTTCGATGTTTCAACGCTGGAACCGCAGGTGACCTTCGGGTACAAGCCTGATTGTGTCAAGCCCGTCGCTGAAATGGCGGGTACCCCTGTGGATCAGATCTATATCGGCACCTGCACCAATGGGCGGATTGAAGATCTGCGGGTCGCCGCGGCCATCCTCAAGGGGAAGAAGATTGCCGACAGCGTGCGGGGAATTGTCTCGCCCGCTACGCCTAAAATATTTAACGACGCTCTCCAGGAGGGGATCATCCAGATTTTCATGGATGCCGGATTCTGTGTGACCAACCCCACCTGCGGAGCCTGTCTGGGTATGAGTAACGGGGTGTTGGCCGAAGGGGAGGTCGCTGCTTCTACCAGCAACCGTAATTTTAATGGCCGGATGGGCAAGGGGGGGATGGTTCATCTCATGAGCCCCGCGACCGCCGCAGCCACGGCCCTGACCGGTGTCATTACCGACCCCCGCCAGGCCTGACTTCAACCAGACAACGTCTTTTGTGAGGTTTTCGAATGAATGGTAAAAAAGTTTTTGAAGGACCGGCCATTTTTCTGGATCGGTCCGATATCAATACCGACGAAATCATCCCGGCCAAATATCTGACAGAGGTCACCAAGGAGGCTCTGCAGCCTTACATGCTGGAAGACCTCAAGCTTGAAGGCTTCGATCCCAAGGGCGACAAGCTTCGTAATGCGCGCGTTGTCGTGAGCCGGGAAAATTTCGGCTGTGGGTCGTCGCGTGAGCATGCGCCCTGGGTTTTTGAAGTCAACGGGGTGCACACCATCATCGCCGAAAGTTATGCCCGGATTTTTCGGCAAAATATGTTCAATGGCGGTATGCTGGCCATTGAACTGCCCAAGGCTGACCTTGACCGGCTTTTTGATCTGGAGAAAAAGGGAGAAGTCACCATTTCCGTCGATTTGAAATCGCAGACGATCACCGCGGCGACGGCGGTCACGACGGAAGCCTTCTCGTTTGAAATTTCTCCTTTTGACAAGGCGTTGGTTGCGGCCGGGGGATGGGTTGAATTTGCGGATGCGCGCTATTAAGTGATTTGGCTGCCTGACTGCATGGAGGCCGGGCTTAGCCCGGCCTTTTTTGCGCAGGTGCCCTCGGAGGTCTTTGGGGGGTGACATGGGTGTGCCGAGTGTGGCATAATTGGTGTGCCATGTATGGCTCAAAAAGGTGGCCCGATCCAGGGACTCTCTAAAAAGAGTTTGACAATGAACGGGGGCTGCCTATATTTTGCCTTTCGAACCTATCGAATTTTAACTGGTTTTTATTCTGTTGAATATATTTGAAGGAGATTGACGCATATGTCCAAAGAATTCAAAATTGCCGTTTTGCCTGGAGACGGGATTGGTCCTGAAGTGATGGAAGAGGCCCTGAAGGTGCTTGACGCGGTGGAGAAGAAGTTTGAGGTTCGTTTCGAGCGTGCCTTTGCCAACGTCGGAGGTGCCGGCATAGACAACGAAGGCAAGGCCCTGCCCGCCACCACGGTCGATCTCTGCAAGGCGTCGGATGCCATCTTGTTCGGTAGTGTCGGCGGCCCCAAGTGGGAATCGTTGCCGCCGGATGAACAGCCCGAGCGAGGTGCTCTGCTCCCTCTGCGTAAAATTTTCGGTCTTTATGCCAATCTGCGTCCGGCCATCATCTTCCCGGCCTTGACCGGGGCCTCCAGTCTCAAGGAAGAGGTCATCGAGGGGGGCTTTAATGTCCTGGTGGTGCGCGAATTGACCGGGGGCATCTATTTTTCCCAGCCCAAGGGTATTGAGGGGGCAGGGGATGATCGGGTCGGTGTCGATACGATGCGATATTCCGTTCCCGAGATTGAGCGCATTGCGCATGTGGCTTTCCAGGCGGCGCAGAAGCGGGGCAAGAAACTGTGCTCTATCGATAAAGCCAACGTGTTATCTACCTCTGTCCTCTGGCGTGAGGTCGTTATCGGTATCGCCAAGCAGTATCCCGATGTCGAATTGAGCCATATGTATGTGGATAATGCGGCCATGCAGCTTGTGCGCTGGCCCAAGCAGTTTGACGTGCTGCTTTGTGAAAACATGTTCGGTGATATCCTGTCCGATGAAGCGGCCATGCTGACCGGCTCTCTTGGCATGCTGCCTTCGGCTTCGCTCGCGGAAGGCTCCTTCGGCATGTACGAGCCGTCCGGCGGCAGCGCTCCCGATATTGCCGGTCAGGGCGTGGCCAATCCCATCGCCCAGATCCTTTCGGCTGCGATGATGCTGCGTTATTCCTTCGGGTTGACAGACGCAGCAGAAGCCATTGAGTCGGCCGTGGAGAAGGTTCTTGAGCAGGGATACCGTACCCGCGACATTTACCAGAAAAAAGCCAATGAAAAACTGGTCAATACCAAGGAGATCGGTGACGCGATCGTCGCCGCTCTATAGGGCATCCACCCGGAGCGGCAATTGTTGAAACCCTATTTGTTATCAGAAGGAATACTCGTATGAAAGTCGGTCTTATCGGTTGGCGTGGCATGGTCGGCTCGGTCCTTATGCAGCGCATGCAGGAGGAGGATGATTTCTCCGGCATCGAGCCCGTTTTCTTCTCAACTTCCCAGGCGGGAGCGCCCGCTCCCATGGGGGCTGGCACCCTGAAAAATGCGGATGATATCGATGAACTAAAAAAACTCGATGTCATTCTGACCTGTCAGGGCGGAGACTACACCAAGGCCGTACACCCCCAATTGCGTCAGGCTGGCTGGAAGGGGTACTGGATCGACGCGGCCAGTAGCCTGCGTATGGAAAAAGATGCGGTCATCATTCTTGATCCCGTCAACCGCAATG
>OBLN01000874.1_pt1 | contig 10718 bp, 23 predicted proteins | sample 1519301 | NCBI WGS metagenome assembly OBLN01 (sample SAMEA2452533, study PRJEB22499) | sediment metagenome | reverse complement strand
GTGACCAGACAGAGGACAATCAGCTAATACGCCTGCGCCAGGTGGCGCTGGCTCGCGGCTATGACATAGTCGGCGAGTACGCCGACTGCGCCAGCGGTGCGGATGCTAGACGTCCTGCGCTGGACCGCATGCGCCGCGACGCCAAGGCTGGACGGTTTGCCCGCGTACTTGCAACTAAGCTAGACCGTCTTGCCAGGTCTGTGGTTAATCTGGCCGACCTGGTAACCGACCTGGACCGCTGGCATGTAGGTCTGGAACTGCTCGACCAGCCTATAGACACGACCACGCCCACGGGTCGCCTAACCACGGTGATCCTAGGCGCGGTCGCCGAGTTCGAACGGGAACTAATCCGCGACCGTACGAGGGACGGCCTCGCCCGCGCCGTCGCCGAGGGCAAAACGCTGGGCCGCCCTAAGAGGGCGCTCTCGGACTATCAGGCCGACAAGATACGCGCGATCCTGGCAGATGAGCCGGACATATCGATACGTGCGCTCTCGGCCCGCATGGAGGGAATAAGCCGTACGCGTCTGGCCGAGCTAATCAAGGAGGAGGGGCTAAGATGAATGCCCATAGAGCAATCTGCGCCATGCGCCTATCGATAGTGGTATGTGGAGCGTGTCTTGCGACGGTTATTAACATGGGCGCCCTCGGCATTAAGCCGTACTCGCCGGCAGAGTGGGCCATAGTGCTCGGGCTCCCTAGCTTGGCCCTGTTAATACTCGCGCTCGGCCTGGAGGGCTCCAATGGTGAATAAGCCCGCTCGCAAGGCGGTCGCAAATGGGGGTACCTCGGAGTATATATATGGGGCTTCTAAAAGTGATATGGACGCCAAACGGTCGATTAACGACCGCCCCGGAGCGGCGCCGATGGTCTGCCGACTGACGATCACGCCTCATGCCGCCCACATCCTAGATCAGCTATCCGCAGTTATGGGTATCCCAAGGGGGCAAGTGGTAGATACGGCAATAATCGCCCTCGGCATCGTATATAATCAGGCCGTTACCGTCTTAGAATCAAGACCAGATCTAGCCGCTATCTTGGATATACTGGCCGCCCAATCTTATATTTAAACAGGGCAGGTATTGCCCTATTTCAACTTTTATTAATATTACACTCAATAATTAATAACTAACTTATCCCCCCTTAAAAGGGGGGAGGGGGTGATCCTTTGGTTTCAAAGTCAAAAATCAAGAATGAAGTAAAAAAGGCGTTCAGGTTGCCAAGTAACGCGGTTGTAATATCAATGATGGCCGTGATTTTGGTATGTGCTGCGCCCGCATTGGTATCTGTGATAGACGATACATATACCTATGAAGGCAGCTCTGAAGTTCAACTACTGGATATAGATTATACTGAGCCATCTCTCATACGGTTGGAAGCCACTCCCGAAATTCCAGCATATAACGATGCATCTGTAAGCTATATCCCTGCATCTGAAAATGATGGTACTTTCCTCATAGCCCTGAATGATCCATCTGAGATTGACAACGTGAGGTATGCTAGGTTCAAAGGTATAGACGTTGCGCCGCTAATGTCTGGTATGGGCGTCAAAGTAGTTACATCGAGCGATGTTACTGGGGTCAGTGTATCAGTGATTAACAGCGATGACAATATCGGTACTAAGATAATCTTAACACAATCAGAGGCCGATACGTCTGTATGGACTGGATCACTGAGCTCCGTGGATATTGTAAAAATCAGGTCTGGAGTATATGATATTGCGTCCGTAGACATGATGGGATCGAACGAACTCTTTGACATGGAGATCTACTCGGTTGGTGAATACTCAATCCCCTACGGTGAGATTATCATAGGGGCCACTGGTGCACTGCTTATTATCTGCGCTTTGTTGGCTACGCCGTGGGTTTCTACATCTGGACTTACAATAAGGAGGCGTTAAAATGATTGAAACGATAGCAACAGTAGATTATTATACGCTGGTAGGCGCGGGAATGGCAACCGTCTTTTTTGGGCTGCTGGCCGTAACGTATATGATTAAAAAGCCACTCTCTGCATGGCACCTGCTGACGATCGGCGCTGCCAGTGGCTTCGCCGCTTCGGTGTTACAATCATATACCCAGCTTTTCGACTGGGTGGCCCTCGGCCTCACGGGGGCCAGTACTGCGGCGGCCCTTTTTGTGGCAGGCATGGCTGGAATGATCGGCGTGATGGCTTACAATCTACTCGCTACACGCGGTAAAACGGCGGTGCGCTGATGGTCGCCGCGGGATTTCTGGCCAAGTTGGCCACTAAGATAGGGTGGAAGGGGTTTGCTATGGGCTCTGTCGGCGGCCTGGGCGGTCTGCTGACAGGGTCAGCCCTGACGGGCTCCGGAGGCGGCGGAGTCCTGGGCTCCGTCGGCGGCATGCTAAGTAGCCTGGGCTCGATGTCTTGGATACTGCTCGGGCTTGCCGCGGCCGCGGTCCTGATCATCATGTTCCGCGGCCTGCCCGCCTCCAGGAGGAGATAAGGTGGTCCTGCCGCTGCTAATCCCTGCCGTGGGCTACGTGCTTACGGCCGTAGGTCTGGCCGATGCCGGTTTGATGCTGACTACGGGCAAGGACATGTGGCAGCATGCTATAGGCTGGTCCCCATATGATGCAGTATTTAACTGGCTGGGTATCGGCGGCGATCCTGCGCCGGTCGTGGAGGCGGTGGACGCGGCCGCCTACGACTGGCCGGGCCTGATCGTCAAGGCCGGGCTGGTCGCTCTGGTGGTCGTTGTCGGATGGGCTATACTCCGCAATAGCCGCAGGCCCGCCTCCAGGAGGCGCCGCTGATGGCGTATTATGTCACATCCATAGCTAGAATCCTCTCCTCAATTACAAGTGGCATAGTGGCCGCCGGCGGTAGCCTGCTGGGGCTCGGAGCAGGCGGTGCATCGACTACTCCGACTACTCCGTCTACTCCGGAGGTGCCGCCGGACACACTCTATGGGATCAGCTCTACCCTGGGTATCAACGAGATTTTGATCCTCGCGGGGGTGGCTCTGCTGGCGCTCTATGGGGCAATAACGCTGATACGGGGGCGGTCATGAACTTCCTTAAAATAGCCCTCGGTCTGGGTCTCTTCTTGTCCTCGGCCATGATTGCCGACCTGCTCGCCCTTGGGGGCTGGTCGCTGACATGGGGCGCGACAGACTACGCGCCTGCGTGGACGGCGAAAATCATCGACACAATAGCCGGCTCGCTTATTATCTGGGGAATCCTCGATCTAAAAAAGAAGAAAAAAACAGGGGTGTTCCGCCGATGAGACGCCCCGCGCTTATCGCCATGCTGGCCGTCGCCCTTATGGCCGTTATTGGCCTGATGGGCGCGCTCATGCTCGTAGACGAGGCTCACGCCCAGCCCCACGAGGGCGACTATAGGATTTGGGGTGCATCGACCCCGGATAAGGGGACGCTGATGCTCGCTATCGACGAGGGCGCGCGTATAGTTTTTCCCTCGGTCGAATGGTCCATATGGCTCTCGGAGCCTATGGCGGTCACTCTGACCACTCCTAACGGCGTGCTGGTCGATGAGGTCCTGCCTGCGGGCGTGCATGACTATACCGATGTATACGCCGCTGGAGCTATAACGGTGGTCTGGACCGTCGGAGCTGACACTATTACGTATAGGCTGACCGTGGCCAGCGGTGCCGGGTCCGCCATAGCCATCGACGAGCCGCCTGCTACTGTAACAATAGAAAAATGGGTACTGGAAGAACAAAACCGCAACCTCGCGATAGGGTGCATACTCTGCGCGCTGGTGCCGTCTATGTTCCTGATCCCTTACTACAAACGGAAGAAGAACGATGAATATTATCTCGCGTTTTAAGAGCAAGAGCGCCGCCGATTCAGGCGATAATGGGAACGCCAGCGACCCCCCGCGCCCCGTGGGGGACCGCCTGCTGGACAGCCTGACCACTTCGACCTATCTACTGCCGATAGCCATTATCGGAGGCGCCATCTGGTACCTGGGCTATAGCCCGTTATACCTGGGCGCCCTGGCCGCCGGTGTAGTGGTCTGGGCATACTGGGGCCGCCGCATGACTATGGCCGACGGCAAGCTAGCGCTTGTCGTCAATGTAGAATCCGGCGAGATAGCGCCCTATGTAATAGGACGGTCTAGATGGGCCAGGGCGACCAAGACCGGGCGCCCTTACCTGTCCTTCAGGACCCCGGCGGGCCTCTCCGTCGAGGTCGTGCAGGACTACGCCCCCGATAGCAACACCGTAACTTATCCCCCAGCTGGCGCCTTCTCCGACATATATATTGCGAGCATCCCCGACCGCTACGGCGAGCTTATCGATGAATTGACAAAACTGACAAAGGAAAACATGACCGATAAAACCGAAATCGACCTAAAGAGCGTCGGGATGGCCCGCGCCCACAATGCGCGGCTGTCAAAAATGGTTGACGATCTGCTGGTACCCAAGGGGGCTGGCCAGAATGATTAAGGCTGTGCACAACTCCGAGCTGTGGCAACGCCTGCACTCTGCCGACCACGGCGTTATTATAGTGGTCGGTACGGGCCAGTGGGGAAAAACCGCTACTGTCCACTCTCTAATAGACAGTGGCGCGTTTCGTGACCGCAATGTGGCACTCGTTAAGTACTCTCAAGAGTTCATCGAGGCACACAGTTATCCGGATAACTACAGGGCCGTTCCTTGGCCCGATGATATAAGCGATATATTGGGTATTTTGCATCCATCGCGGGACGTCGTAGTAGTCGATGACTCAATATTTATCGCTGGCGCCCGCGATTCGGGGACCCGCGAAAATAAAGGACTTCAAAAGCTCATGACGATTATAAGCCATAATGAGTTGTTTGTCATTCTGACCATCCAGAATACTAGCATGCTGGATATTAGCATGTTCCAAAGCCAGGATGTCTATATGATCCATAAAAACATGGATGTTGTCGCCATAGAGCAAGAGCGCAATGCGCAAAAGATAAGCCAGACGATTGCCAACTTATATTTGCAGAAAAAAATGAAAGATTATAGTGGCATTGTGCACCCCAAGGCCTGGGGCTACTGCTCTACAACTCGGGAAATTATAGCTTTCAAACTCCCGAGTTGGTGGCAGCCTGCAATGAGTAAACCATTCAAGGGAATGGTGATGCACTGATGGCCAAAGACAGCCCGATTACGGTTGTGTCCAGCACCGAGCTGCGCAACCTCATGACCGCGCTTAGCGCCAGAAGCATCCACTCTACCCAGGAGATAGTGCTGCACGACGACGCCCAGGGCTACCTTGCGCACAAGTACTGGCTGGATATAATGGGCGTGTCGGGCTATCTACGGGATGCCCTGCTATCGGTCCATGCCGGTGGCGGCCTCTCTAGGGCTATGGCCAATGATGACCTATTCTTACGCTTACAGATGCTTAGGAAGCCCGAGGACGACGAAGACGACTACTATGTATGCGACGGCCCCCCCTCCGATGCCGTATAAGGGGGCATATTATCCCCCCCGTAGGGGGGGATAATAGCCGTTACTACTAGGTTGGCCCCTCGCGTGGCTCGGCGCGCGGGGTCGGGGTCAATGTGCCAGATTGTGGAAAATCCCGATAGAGACATCTCGCGCTCGATGTCCGATATTAATGCGTCCTCCATTTCCACCGATATGTTGCGCTTGGCCACGAATTATTATTCCAATCATGGCTTATCAATATAGTTATTAGTGTGCTAATGGTGTGGTAATAATTATATGCAACTAATGGTATGCTATTATCATGGCAACAACTAAGCCAATACAGATGTCGGTGGTGGTTTCGCCGCGCGACCTAGAGTATGTAGATAACCAGATCCGCAATGGTACAGCCCTCAATCGGTCTGACTTTATCCGGCTGGCGATCAGAAACCATGAGTCAACCCGGGGGGCAAGGCCTGAATGAACATCTGTTGCTCTCATCTGGACGGATATACATGCACGCCGGCCTGGGCGCTCTGGGTGCTCTACGGGATAACCACTATCCCCGGCTCTCTCGCATATGCCCGCTGTCCTACCGGGTGCGCTCTGCCGCACACCTGCGATACATGCGGACGCCGGTCATGCTATGCTGTAGATTCCGGAAACGATGAAAACGCCGACTGCGAGGACTGGCTCGCTCCCTGCTACTACGACGAGGTAGACGAGGACCCCGACGAGGTGGAATCGACATCGATATGGAGGGAGGTGTGACGTATGGGCTTCTACTCTGAGGTCCGTTTCATCATCAGATGCGACTCGCCGGGATGTGACAACGTATACGAGAAGACCGTATCGTCCGGAAGCGAGGGCGTCAGGACAGCCGTCATAATGAGGGTAAAGGCCCTGGGCTGGGAGCGCGAACAGCGCATAGGCGGTGAGTGGGACATCTGCTTTGAAGAAGAAGGCGGCTATGCGGACTATACCGAAAGGACGCACAAGGCATGGTTCTGCCCCGAGTGCGCCAAGTCCGGACGCATCGCCGAATGGCACGATATGATCAAGACCGAGTACCCGAGGGATGTGGAAGAATGACCAAATTAGATGGGCAGGTGGTCGATATGATCCTGGGTGCTATGCTCCCTCTCGGCGCCTCTTACTCTCCATGCGGGCCGATTTGCGACCCGAAATTTAACGTACCCCCTAACGTACCTTTCGGTACCGCATACCCCCCTAAAGGGGGGTATGAAAAAAAGATTAACGTACCCCTTGCATGCAACCGCAACAGCCTACGTTATTTTACGCAAGTTGCTAGTGGTAATATATCGCCGGGGGCGGTCCAATGACCGCCCGTCCGATGACAGATTTAGAGCGCCGCATAAGAGCGCTATTACTCGATGGCCAGAGCCGCAAAAGAGTGGCCTCGATTATGGGCATATCATATGGGTCTGTAAGGGCGGTTTCCGACCGTCTAGAGTACCTAGGGTATATCCGACGTGTTCCTGGGGCCGTTTCGCCCATAATGTACTACGATCCGGCAGTAGCCAGCACGGATACGTTGCAACAAACTAACGTACCATACGATACGCCACAACGTAGTACGTTAGATACCGCGGTCCCTGACCCGACCCTATCGAGGGTCCACTTGGCGGGCTCTTACCTATGTGATGTCCTCTTCGAGGGAACTACCGACCCAATCCGCGACCGCGCCGGGCGTCTGCTCGGCCACTGGCGGGCCGACACCGTAGCCATGCGAGGGAGGACGGACCGCTACGGTGACCTCACTGTAGACGGCGCGACGGTTACTATCTGCCTGCGCCGTGGCAAGTCCTCGCTTACGCTGGCCGTCTGGCCGGGCGAGGTGTGGCTGTCTGGTGCCGATGCTTACAACCGGGGCGCCCAACTGCTGGAAGACCGCACTAAGCTAATGGCCGAGCTTCTGCGTCTTAACGGGTGGCGCCTCGGCCCGCCCGCCCTTAAGGGCGTGGTCCATGCCGCCCATGTCGATAGTCCTATTCTTCCGCGCATGGACCGCCGGACTATAGACGACAACGCCCCGATCCAACCGGACACATCCGGCGGCCAATGTGAGGTGGAGGCCTTCAACAATGCAGACAATAACATATTGTCCTATCTCCCGGAGCACATCCGCGGCCTATACGCCCGCGCCAAGGGCATCGAGGACCTGCTGGCGTCGCTGGTCCGCATCCAAGAGTATCAGGCACAGCTGACCGCTACGGGCATGCCGATACTCTCCGGGGCCTCTGATCATCTGGGGGGGATGTATCAATGAAATCCTGCTTTGAGTGCGTCCACTACCGTAGCGGCAAGGTCTGCCGGTGCATACACTACGATGCCCCGGCGGACGTGGTCATAACTCTCTTAGCTGGATTCTGCCCGTTCTTTATCGAGGTGGTCGTGTGACCGAAGAATGGGACCCCCAAAGGGCTTACGCCCTGGCTGATAGGCTCTATCAGCATGTCCGCGACCTCTCCCCACGCCAGGCCATGGCCGTTATAGCGGACAACCGCAAGGAGATGACCACGGATTTTATGCGGTTCGTGTGGGACGTAGTATACGAAAAAGTCAAAGCGCGCGATAAGGGGGCGGTCTGATTACCGCAACACCCAAGCCTAGAAACCTTAATGGGGTCTGGTCATCTGATACCGACGAATGGGCAACGCCTGACGACCTATTTAATCGTCTTAACTGTGAATTCCACTTCAATTTGGACGTCTGCGCCACATCGGATAATGCCAAATGTGATGATTTTTTCACTAAAAAACAGAATGGTTTAGCCCAATCCTGGGCCGGTAGGCGCGTCTGGTGCAATCCCCCCTATGGTAGAGCTGTGGGGGACTTCGTCAAAAAGGCATTTTTAGAAACAGGGGGGGGATTGAGTACGATTTGCGTCTGCCTAGTTGCCGCAAGAACAGATACGGCCTGGTGGCAGGATTACGCGATGCGCGCCTCGGAAATTCGGCTTATCCGCGGTCGATTAAAGTTCGGTGGTGCAAAAAATGGGGCTCCGTTCCCATCGGCCTTATTGATCTTCGGCACGCCAAACTACCCCAGATTTACTACAATGGAGATTTAAGCATGACCGTAAAAGTAGCCCTCTATGCCCGCGTATCGACGCGAGAACAGACAGAGGATAACCAGCTAATCCGCCTGCGCCAGGTGGCCACGGCTCGCGGATATGCCATAATCGACGAGTACGCCGACGTCGCCAGCGGTGCAGACGCTAGACGTCCTGCGCTGGACCGCATGCGCCGCGACGCCAAGGCTGGCAGATTCTCGCGCATTCTAGCGACTAAGTTGGACCGTCTGGCCAGGTCCACGGTCAACTTGGCCGACCTTGTGGCCGACCTGGACCGCTGGAACGTGGGCCTAGAGCTGCTGGACCAGCCGATAGACACAACCACGCCCACGGGTCGCCTGACAACGGTTATACTGGGTGCTGTAGCCGAGTTCGAACGCGAATTGATACGCGACCGTACTCGGGACGGCCTCGCCCGCGCCGTCGCCGAGGGCAAAACCTTGGGTCGGCCTAAGAGGGCCCTCTCAGACTATCAGATTGACAAGATCCGTGCGATAATGGCGGATGAGCCGGATATCTCTATGAGGGCGCTCTCGGCTCGCATGGAGGGCATAAGCCGCACGCGTCTGGCCGAGCTTATCAGAGAGGAGGGGATAAGATGACTACTAAGCACCCGCGCCCCGTGGTCGCAAATGGGGGTACCTCGGAGTATATATATGGGGGGTCAAAAAGTACGATGGGCGCCAAACGGTCGATTAACGACCACTCGGGCGGGGGGGCGGTAGTGTGCCGCCTGACAATAACGCCGCGAGCCGACTATGTGCTAGATCAGCTATCAGCCGTGCTAGGTATTCCCCGGGGGCAAGTGGCCGCCTATGCCATCGAGGCCCTCGGCCTTACGTACAACGGAGCGGTCCGCCTGCTGGACTGCCGCCCCGACCTCGCCGACCTGCTGGAGCGCCTCGCCTGCTCTGATATATAAAGGGGGCTCACACAGCCCCTTTTAGCACTTATTAATATTTGTCCAAATGTTAATAACCACAAACTGCGCCCCACGGGGCGCGGGGGGTGGTCCATTGGGCCGAATTATATCACAAAAAAACAAATCAAAAGTAATCAGGGCATTCCGGACGCCATCGGCGCCCGTGGTTATGTCCCTCATGGCGCTGATTCTCGTTATCGCCGCGCCGGCGCTCGTCTCTTCGATCGATGATTCCTATAATCAGGATATCCTTGTCACTAACACGCTTGTAGCCGCTGACGATACGGGACTGTCAGCCAGTATATACTGGAATACAAGCACTCCGGTCGACACCGATAAAACATATTCTACCCTTATCGATGGCAATAACGTATCATATGCTTTATCATCGGCATCATCCAAGCAGTACGTCGGTCTCTATAAGCTGCTCAACATAGACCCGTCCGTTTTCTCGTCAATATCCAAATTGACGATTAACACATCTGTCGATTTGCACCCTATGTCCCGCGCTCAGCTTACTACAGACGCTGGTGCGACCATCCCTATGTACGGATTTACTGGAATCTTCGATGCAAATAATATCCTTGTCGGGTACGAAAAAGAATTTTCTTCCTATGAAAAGACATTGATTTCCGGCTCTAATATCAAGAGCGTGGGGATACTTTTGCAGATCCTTACAGACGGAACGGCATCAGAGTATGCACAATTTGAGATTAATCCCGAGATTGGAACAACGATTCCCTATGCCGAAATAATAGTCGGAGCCACTGGCGCCCTTCTTATCGTCTGCGCGATCCTGGCCACGCCCTGGGTCGGTACTACCGGCCTCACCATCAAAAAGAGGCGGTCGGCATGATCGCTATTGATTACTACGGACTTGCCGCGGCGGCGATGGCTACGAGCTTCCTCGCGTTGCTTATGCTCTCATACGTCCGCAAGAGAACGCTCTCGGTCTGGCACGCCCTGACTATAGGCACGGTCGCCGGCTTCGCGGCGTCGATGGCACAGAGCTATACAGGACTGATTGACTGGCTCACTCTCGGCATAACGGGAGTAAGCACGTCCGCCACTCTCTTCGTCGTCGGCATGGGCGCCATGTGCGCGGTCATGGTCTACAACATCCTCGCTACGCGCGGTAAAACGGCGGTGCGCTGATGGTCGCCGCGGGGTTCCTGGCCAAGTTGGCCACTAAGATAGGGTGGAAGGGGTTTGCTATGGGCTCCGTCGGCGGCCTGGGCGGTCTGCTGACGGGGTCAGCCCTGACGGGCTCCGGAGGCGGCGGAGTCCTGGGCTCCGTCGGCGGCA
>OBLN01000872.1_pt1 | contig 10720 bp, 8 predicted proteins | sample 1519301 | NCBI WGS metagenome assembly OBLN01 (sample SAMEA2452533, study PRJEB22499) | sediment metagenome | reverse complement strand
GATCTGTCTCAGATTCCGTTAAATCTACCTATGTGATGAATAAATGATAACCCATTCAACATATAACACAGCTTCATTATGGCGAGCAACCATCACAATGCTTGTTGTTTTATGCCTTCAGGCCGGATGCACAAAAACGACAACACAAGTTCCCAATATATTGATTAATAACCTTGGATATCTGCCTCATGAAGCCAAGATCGGATTTGTTACCGATCCTTTTGCCACAACTTTTTCAGTAATTAATGTTGAGACAGGAGAAATTGAGTTACAATCACCAATCATTTCTGAGCCAACCTATGCCGCTCAGGCAGGTGATATTGTCAAAGCAATTGATTTCAGTAGCTTGAATAAAGCGGGATCCTACAAAATTCAGCTCGATACGGATGAGGGTGCTTCCTACGAATTTCAGGTCGGCCAGGGGATCTATAACAATGCTCTTAGCAAGGTCCTTAAAAGTTTCTATCTGCAGCGTTGTGGTGTTGAGGTTTTGTCTGAATATGGTTCACACAAAGCCTGTCACTTAAATTTGGCACATTATTATCACAATGAAGTACCTCACGAAGATGTATCGGGAGGCTGGCACGATGCCGGTGATTACAACCGGTTTGCCGTAACACATTCTTACAGCATTGCACTTTTGATCCATCAATACCTCGAAGCCCCCCAAAAATATGTGGACGGTCATTTTTCGATCCCTGAAAGTTCTAATGGAATACCTGATATTTTAGATGAGATTCAGGTTGGCCTGCGCTGGCTTTTAAAAATTCAGAACTCAAATGGGGGGGTACATCATAAAGTCTCTATAAAAGAGTGGAACGGTGAGCATCTGCCTGATCAGGACTCAACCCGTCAGTACATATTTCATATCAGCAGCACAGCAACAGCCGGAGCAGCCGGTGTATTCGCGTTAGGGTCCGGAGTTTTTAGTGATATAGACCCCACTTTTTCATCCAAACTTAACAGAGCAGCTTTAAAGGCGTGGGATTTTCTTGACCAAAATCCGGTTACCGTCCCATTGGGTGGTTTTACTAATCCGCCTGATGTTTTTGGTGGAGAATATGGCGATCAAATTGATCTCGATGAAAGACTCTTTGCGGCTATCGAATTATTTAAGATGACCGGAGATACAGAATTTCTCGACTTCTTTCAGGTCAACTATAACAAATTCTGGAACCGCTCTTTTTATGTCCCATCCTGGCAGGATCTTAGGAATTTCGCCTTCTATTCATATCTCAAACTCGATCAAACAACACCGGGATTAGATTTCGATGTGTACAATGATCTTTTATCGCTTTCAAAAGATTACGCTGAATCTATCTTGAACCGAACTAATGCCAATCCCTATAAATACTCACTCAAGAATAATGAATATTACTGGGGGTCAAACAGTATTGCCTTAGGTTATGCTTTTGATCTGATCCAGGCATTTAAGATCCACGGTAACCGGCAATACAGAGATGCCGCCAAAGATCATTTACATTACATGTTTGGTCGAAACCCCATTGGCATTTCATTTGTAACCGGACTCGGTTCAAACCCTGTTAAAGACCCGTATCATCAATTTTCGGCACTGACTCTGCATCCTGATCCTATACCCGGTATGTTGGTTGGTGGAGCCAATTATTCCACCCATCTCAATAATAAGCCAATCTCAGAATTTCAGGCAAAAAATTATGAAGACAGATTCAGGAATTACATGGTCAATGAACCGGCCATAAATTATACCGCAACTCTTAGTTACGTACTTGGATATTTCTCCCACCCACCAGCCACTAAAGAACACACATTATGATCATCATTACTATACTTCAAGCTATTATTTTCAGCATCATTGCGCTGTTTATATGTTATGTTTTTACTTTGAGTATTTTTGCCCTATTCAACAAAAAGAAGAGGGACTTTTCGGCTGACAGGTACCGTAAATTCGCTATTGTGATTCCCGCTCACAATGAAGAATTACTGATCTCACAAACACTTTACAGTCTGTTTTCACTGATCTACCCAAAGAATAAGTACGACGTTTTTGTGATCGCCGATAATTGTACGGATCAAACAGCTCAGATCGCAACGAGCATTGGTGCAACCGTTTTAGAGAGAAATCACGAAACCTTAAAAGGAAAAGGACATGCATTGAGGTTCGCTTTTTCTGAGATCCTCAATAAAGATGAATTTGAAGGAATTATAGTCTTTGATGCTGACAGTCAGATCTCCGGCAACTATTTGTGTGTCATGAATCACTACATGGAAAACGGCAGCCGGGTCATACAAAGCAGCGACCTGGTGCAGCCACAACCCGGAGTCTGGAGCAGTGAAATGACGCGGATCGGCTTTACCCTATATAATCTTGTCCGACCTTTGGGCAGAAACTTTCTTAAGCTCTCGATGGGGTTAAGAGGTAACGGTATGTGTTTTCATCCTGAGGTTTTGAAAAACATCCCCTGGGAAGCATACTCACTCACCGAGGATATTGAGTACGGCATCCTGCTGATGCTTAAGGGGGAACACATACAGTTTGCCCCAGAGGCAACTGTAACCGCAAAAATGCCGGAAAACTCAAAGAATGCTGAATCTCAGCGGGAAAGATGGGAAATTGGACGCTACCCTATCATCGCACGATATAGTTTTCCTTTGATCAAAAAGTTTTTACGAACCGGTAAGATCACTTATCTGGATACGTTCACAGACCTTATCATGCCACCCATGGTGAACCTCATGATCGTGATACTGATCTTTTCGGTGCTGAACCTTATCCCGGCCATTTTTGGCTTCGGGCATTTCTTACTCTTCACAATACTATGGGGAGCATTATTCCTGCTCTCCATCATTCACCTATTGATCGGATTTAAAGCAGCCGACGTGGACCGGGATCTTTATAAAGCGCTTGTTCATGTTCCAAAATACGCTATCTGGAAGCTTATGCTCTATCTCAAAGCTTTTAGTAACGGTAAGCAAGAAAATTGGGTGCGTACTGCCCGAGAACAGAAGGTGGCTACTGACAGCCCTCAAAGCTAAAAATAAATTCTACTTCCGGGGTGAACCGATAAACAAGTTAACCTTATATCTCAGGTCTGTACCTCTCGTTCTATTTGAGTCGTACAGATCCTCTATTTTTCTGCATAACATGTTCCACTCTTCACCTTCATGGATGAGATAACTCTGGGAATGTGCGCATCCGATCAAAGCCTCTGCATCCATTTTTTGCACATAAGTGTACCTAAGTCGTTCTACATTCTTAAAATAAGGCATCGTCCTGAATTTCCACAGGAATCGGATCCGCCACTTCTTAATAAACCCGGCGGGGAATCCATCATAAGGTGATACATGCTCAGTATTCTTATTAGTTGCCTCTTCAATGATCTTCAGGTATTCCCCCGTAAATTCATCCGTCTCATCCCAGTAACTCCATACTAAAGCCAGCTTGCCACCCGGCTTAAGGATCCGGTTGAACTCTTTAAGGCTTTCCCTGAAATGAAACCAATGAAAGGCCTGAAACGATGACACGATATCAAACGAGTTGCTTTCTAACCCGGTGGTTTCTGCTGGAGCAATCACATACTTCACATTTGGATGTTCTTCAGCCGCCTCAGCCATAGCTTGGTTTGGCTCAACTGCTGTCACCTTAGCGCCGGCATTGCCTAAAAGTCTGGATGAGATCCCTGTTCCGGCCCCTATATCTGCCACTTTAATTTCATTTTGCCCCCTGAACGACTCCATGATCTTTTCGATCATTTCCTCGGGATAACCGGATCTGTATTTTGCATACGATTCGGATTTATCTGTAAAAAGCTCTGTGTTTTCTGCCTTGGTACCCATGTTATTTTACCTTCCTTTTTAATTCCCCTGTTATTCACTAAATACTACCCATAACTGCTAATATATATATCATTATCAACTGATTTAATCAATATGCTTTGCTTTTCCTTAAACAAAAAAAAGGCATCGCTCTGTGCAATGCCTTTAGATATCAGAATATCATCTTATTTCTTAATTGGAATCTGCCTCAAACGTCTCATTAAAAAATGTCTTCATCTCTTCCCAGGATAAACTATCCGCTTCCGCATCGTAAGCAAGAGGCAATTCAAATTTCTGTCCCAAAGAATCAGCCCCCGGGTTTGTAAACGCATGCTGTGCTCCTTCATAACTGATATACTGGTAATCCGCACTGATGCTTTCATAGGCACCCGTCAGGGTAGACACATGCTCTTCCGTGACCATAGGGTCAGCTGATCCATTCAATATCAGTATTCTTGTATCGATACTATCCTCCGGCATCACAGGCAGTTGTAATCCGGCATGAAAGGCCGCAACTCCATCCAAATCAGCTCCCGAGTGCGCCATCGCAAGGACCACACTTCCGCCAAAACAATAACCTATCGCTCCTATCTTATCAGGATCAACATTGTCTTGATTTTTGAGCGTTTTCAAAGCAGCATTAAAACGAGCCTGTGCATTTTCAAAGTTTCCCATTACTTCACCGGAAAACTGCATGGCATCTTCCGGATGATCGGCTTGTTTTCCATTTCCATACATATCTACAGCAAGGGCTACATAACCCAGCTCAGCCAGTTTTTCAGCACTGTTTCGGGCATGCTCATCATGTCCCCACCATTCGTGTACCACAAGCACACCGGGTCTTTTGCTGAAATCATTTTCATCCTGAGCAATATATCCGTTCATGGTCAGGTCATCCGTTTCATAGCTGATCTCCTGCCCTACTACACTGGGACCGGAATCTCGCGTTTCAGTTTGGGCACACGCACCCAATAATAAGAGTGCAAAGGCCATGGTCATAAGTTTTTTCATAGGAATATTTTTTTGTTTTATTATTAATTCAATCGTCTAACACTATGAGCATTAATAATGTTTCCACCGGTTTGATCTTATCTTCAATCTACAAGAATAAGTTCTTCCTGTGGCTCGATCAAAAAGCGGGCACCATCTTCAGTAATCACCGCCATCTCCTCAACCGATATGGTTTTGTAGGTACTATCACTCAACGCCCAGCTGTGAAATCCATCAAAGGCGAATACCATTCCAGGTTTCAGCACCTTTTGTGCTGCAGGACGAATAGAAGGCGACTGTGACCCTCCAAGATTTGGTCCGGTGTCGTGGGCAACATAACCCACAGGATGCCCGGTACTCCACATTACATATTCTGAATTATTCTGCTCCATCAGCTCTCGTTGAGCAGCATCAACCTCCACTCCTTTTACTCCGGGTGCCATCGCGTTAAATGCTGCACGGTTACCTTCCTTTGCTGATTCCCAATAGAACTGAATATCATCCGGAGCCTGACTTTCACCTTCTTTCAGTACATACGCAAAGCGCTGAATATCACTTACCCACCTGTCGTAGAGTTTGATCCCAAAATCCGTTTGTATGACATCTCCCGGCATAATCACCTTCTCGGTAGCATGAGAATGACCACGATCCGGTCCCGAATTCACATTGGGATTCTGACTTGGATTCCAGGCATCCTTTACCCCGTACTGCTCCATTTTATTCTTTAGAAAGGCCGCTACTTCTGCGTCTGTGGTTTCTCCGGGAATGATCATATCATAAGCTTCGATTTCCCATTCTGCTGTCAATTCTGCGGCTCTCGTCATGATCTCAACTTCTTTATCAAGTTTGATTGACAACCACTCGTAAATGAGTTCTTCCGATGAGATCAGGTTTTCCGATAAATCCGGTCCCAGTTTTTCCTCCAATTCGACTCTTTGAGTGTAACTCAATCCATCGGCTTGTGCATTATTTTCTGACGAGTTCACAGCTATTGTATTGAATTCGTTACCTCTGATAAACATCACGGCTTCATCAATAGCCGACCGGCCCCGTTCCACCGGGATCACTTCAACATGGATATCAAGTTCATCGAGAGCAGTGGCTTCCCCAACCGGAGAATATACCCGGGAATGGAATCCGGACTCGTCTTTATAGAATAAAAAAGCCGCCGTGCCGCCCGCATTTTCTCCGCCAATATGATCAGCTATCGGGTCGTTGTTATTTTCCCTGCAGATCACGAGCCAAAGATCCACGCCTGCTGCATCCATTGCCTGTGGCAAAAGAGTTGAAATACGTTCTTTTCTGATCTCAGGCCAGGGTGATTCACCCCATTCAACAGTTTCAATATTTTCAGGCGCACAAGCTGAGGCAAATAACAAAAGTGAGATGAGATACTTCAAAATAGGTATATAATGATTTGGATTGAAGTACGAAGCTACATTATCTGATGCATACCTGCCAATCGTGTTGACCTTGTTTTACAGAACTTCGTGAACGTACTCTTTGATCGGGAAAGGTTCAGCGGGAGCCGTTTTTTTCAGATAAAGCGGATGATGGGGATGGCCGGCCTTAGAAATTCTTCCTCGCTTGAAAAAGGTACAATTATTATCTGAAAGCACTTCATAGATATCCCTCAAACATCTTGAAAGATAAGGTCTCTTCTCGATCAATGTTCCCCAGGCACACCAGATATCGGCAGATATACCCTTCGTCAGTTCTTCAATAACATCCAAATTCTTTTGGTGGATCCTCTTCTGAAAATGCTTGTGCATCTTATCAGGATTGGTCGCTCTTTGAGGATATAGATTGAACATAAGCCACCCTTCATATCCATGATCTCTCGCGAATCGTGCAACTGAGGCAACCGTCGGATCCAGGTCGTGGGGCTTTGCGGTGCTGGGGTTCACCCCAAAACAGATCAACGGATTATCCCCTTCCTGCCCCAAAGAATATCGCGTTAAAGGTTCATCATGATGATAGATCCACTCTCTGTCTGCAAACATAGTAGCTGTTGGTTAAAATTCGGCCTCAAAGATACAGGCTTTTACCGCACTCTTAAAACCTATTTTCCTCCGCTATCCCATCCTATCAACTATTCCTGATCGGTCATTCTATCTTCGTCTAATTTTCCATACTTTTTTACATGGCCAAAACATTGTCAGATCGTTTACAGGAACACCTCGAGGAGGTATTATCCGAGCACTTTAAGAGAGATGACCGGTTCGTAATTGGAGTGAGCGGCGGGCCTGATTCCATGGCACTGCTATACCTTTTGTACAAGCTGAACCGAAATGTATTTGTGGTGCATGTCAATTACGGAAAGCGAGGAACCGCCTCTGATAAAGATCAGGAGCTCGTGGAACAAATGGCTTTTTCGTGGGGATTTGAAAGTTGCTCCGTTTCACCTGATCCCACAGAAGCTAACAATCAAAACTTTCAAAACTGGGCGCGTGAACAACGTTATCAGTTCTTTCGGGATTTCAAAAAGGATCTGAATGCTGCTGCTATCATTACCGCTCATCACAAAGATGATCAGGTGGAAACCATTTTCCAGAAGATCCTTCGCGGCAGTGCCCCTACCGCATGGCAGGGAATGCAGGATTGGGACGGTGAGATACTGCGACCGTTATTGCCATTTGACAAGGAACAGATCCTGACATTTTGTGAATCTGAAGCAATCCCCTACAGAACGGATGAAAGTAACCTTGAATCTGATTTTGCCCGCAACTTCATTCGAAACGAGCTCTCATCTAAGATGGATCGATTTTTCCCGGGGTGGCAACAAAACTTGCTCGACCTCGGCGACTTTGGATCGGCTTACACTTCGGCGGTTGATCTTGTACTGAAAAGCATGTCCGGTGATCGGTTTCTCAACATCCATAAACTGCAAGAACTTGAACCCGAACTGAAGCGTGCAGTTTTGAAAAAATTTCTGGATGATCACGGCCTTGAGGGTTCCTATTCAAAACAGCAGCTCCTCGATCTATCTAACATCAGTTCATTGCAGACCGGAAGAAGTATTCCATTTGGCACGCTCAAACTGACGCGCGACCGTGACCTTCTTCGGCTTCATGGAGATACTAATGAGGACTCTTCAGGATCTCATTTCATTGAAAAAAATGAGGTTGAATCCGGGTTTGAGATCGCTTTTTTTACGCTCAAATTCTCCGAACAGGAACCTAAGTCTCCGAACCTTCGCATGGATACATCCAAAGTAAAGTGGCCACTTGAGATCCGGGTATGGGAGTCCGGTGATGCCATTCAGCCACTGGGAATGACGGGGTCACAAAACGTATCCGATCATCTTACCAATCGTAAGATCCCCACAATTTTACGGGAAAAAGCTTTGGTATTGTGCGGATCAGATAGTACTATTTACGCCATTATTTATCCTGAGAATGCCGATATTGGAGAATTGGGCTTGATCTCAGAACTAGTGAAATGCGAAGACACCACCGAAACCTTTTTGACCATTAATTTTCAGACACCATGAGTTCCAAGTTTTACCAACCTGATACCGTAACCTGCAACGGGGAAACCTTCAAACTCTACATCACCAAGGAACAGATCGATGAGCGGATGAATCAGCTTGGCAGTAAACTGGATAAAGATTTCGAAGGGAAAAAGCCGATCTTTATCGGGATCCTGAACGGTGCCTTTATCTTTCTGGCCGACCTGATGCGCCACGTAAGCATCCCTTGTGAGGTCGATTTTATGAAATTGAGCAGTTATGGAGATGAAAAAGTCTCTTCCGGTCAGGTAACCGAACTCAAGCATATCGATGCCAAGATCGAAGGCCGGCACGTCATTCTTGTAGAAGATATCGTTGATACCGGGCTGTCCATGAATTATATGGTCAAGCGCATCAAGGAAAACAACCCCGCGTCCGTTTCAGTGTGCACCTTATTGCATAAGAAAGAAGCCACCAGACACGATGTCCAACTCGATTACGTTGGCTTTGAGATCCCTGATGCATTCGTTTTAGGATACGGATTAGACTATGCTCAGGAAGGACGTAACCTCTCGCAGATCTACGTTATTGACGACGAAGGCTGATCAAAAAAATTCCGGTTCTGGTCACTTATAAGGGTTTTGAAATCATCTTCAGGAATTGCCCGGAAAAGGTTGCTATTAGTACCCAAAGCTCGCTATATTTGTTGCCCTCCAAAAAACGGAGAGATGGCTGAGTGGCTGAAAGCGCTCCCCTGCTAAGGGAGTATACCTCCAACGAGGTATCGAGGGTTCGAATCCCTCTCTCTCCGCATTTTTTATTCTATTTCTGCTCCATCACAAATACACCTTTCCAGTTCTCCTGTGGCGGATCTTTTCTCATCTCCTCACAACGTTGTATAAATACCCCGGATGGATTGTGTTCATTCAATTCTAACTCCGATGATCGTTTGAATAACGAGATCGCTCTGTCCCAATCCCGTTCTAAGTAGGCATTCAATCCTTCTTCAAATAGTCGGTTCCTTTCAAGAAGATCCACTGATACATGCTCTTTTGATCCCGTCAGTTCATAAACATTCACGGGCTTCGTTTTACCCTTCACCACGATCTGATCCAGCTTTCTGAAAATGAGATCATCCTGATAAGACTCCGCTTCCTGTTTGGTCGATTCCGTTACCATGGTTTCCACACCATAGAACTGAGCCCCGCTTTCACATCTGGCTGCCAGATTCACGTTATCTCCCATCATGGTATAGTTGAACCGTTTTGAGGATCCCATATTCCCGGTGATCATCAACCCCGTATTGATACCAATGCGCTGCCTCATATTCACCACAAGGTCCGGCCAGCCTTCATTTTCCCACTTTTGGGTTAGCTTCTTCAGTTCAAGGTGCATCAGGCATGCCGTTTTACAGGCTTTATGGGCATGACCATCCGTTTCGACGGGAGCCCCAAAAAAGGAAACAATGGCATCGCCAATATATTTATCCAGCGTGCCTTCCTGTTTGTTGATGATGCCCGTCATCGCATCCAGATATTCATTGATAAGCTTCACCAATTGATCCGGCCTTAATTGTTCTGAAAAGGTTGAAAAAGAAACGATATCACTAAAAAATGCGGTGATATACACTTCATTTCCACCCAGTTTGGGCTCTTCGCCGGAGTTTATCATTTGATCCACAAGTTCCGGGGATACGTAGGACGAAAACATCCCTTTGATCCTTCTTTTCTCTTTCTGCTCCATATAATATTCATAGCCAACCATCCCACTTTGAGTTATGGCCAAAGCAAGGATGGGGCCGGTGAGCATCATTATGATGTTGAATGAAACAAAGGCCCAATAACTGACACCAAAGAAAGCTCCGGCCAGGATCAGGGCGAGCATAAATCCGGAAACAGCATTAAAATACCGGTTCACAAATCCCAGGATCACACAAAACAAAAACATGATGAGCAATGTGTACCAGTTATTGAATCGGGATAAGTAATTGTTATCCAGAATGGTTTGAATGGCATTGGCGTGTATCTGGTACCCGGGTCGGTCGTTATTACCTTCGTTTGCAAAAGGAGTAGCATAAAAATCTTTCAACAACGGCATGGTAGCGCCCACAAGAACGATCTTATCCTTGAATGTTCCCGCCTCAAGATGCCCAAACTCGGGATCGTCAAAACTGTTAACAGAAGCTCCCAACTCTGATTCAAAAACGGTGGTATAGGAAGAGTCGTCAATAACTTCCTCGAACGATACTTCAGGAAAGATGCCTTCAGGACCATAGTAGTTGATCAGAAAGGAATTGGCACGATCTTTTGGAACCTGAAACGGACCTAAGGAAAAGAATTCTGAACGGTTTTCCGGATCAATATCATCCACCTCGTCATAGGAAATTCCCTTGTACTTCCTTACGACTTCTACGCCAAACCTGTAATAATGCTCTTCTCTGTGGGTATGGCCAAAGTTATAGGTACGAACGGCTCCATCCTTGCT
>OBLN01000871.1_pt1 | contig 10723 bp, 10 predicted proteins | sample 1519301 | NCBI WGS metagenome assembly OBLN01 (sample SAMEA2452533, study PRJEB22499) | sediment metagenome | reverse complement strand
GACCATGAAAGCTATCGGGGCTAAAAACAGGGACATCCTTATGATCTTCCTTTTTAACTCCGGAATGGTGGGTCTTGTTGGCGGTATACTTGGAGTTATGCTGGGGTGGTTTGTTTCATCTGCCCTCGTAGCAATGATGGGAAGTGATATGGCAGGAAGTGGTGGAGTAAGCATTTCCCTGATGATTGAAGGACTTATTATGGCAATCGCTATTGGGGTGATCTCAGGAGTGGTGCCTGCATACAGAGCCTCTAAGCTAAAACCGGTAGATGCTTTAAGATACGAATAAACTGTATAAAGAAAGGGTTTATCCCTTTCTTACTTTCCTGCTCTTTTTGAGTTAAAAATTATAATATAAAAAGCAGGTTATTTAACAATTATTAAATAAATGGCCATTAAGTCATTTTTCTTCCTAAAAACAGAACAAAGAATTTGGTAGAACAATAATTTGGTAGAACAATAATTTGGTAGAACAATAATTTGGTATTCCCAGATGCAATTATTCCTGATATGTTATTCTTCCAAATATATGGATTCAAAGGAAAATCAGCAAGTTAAGAAACATTTCTGAATGTGCAGGTTACTTGAACTTGTAACTTCCTGAGATGCGAATTAGAGAATTATTTTTGAATAATTTTTCAAAAAATTATATCTGAATAATATGCAGCTTAAAATTAAAGCCTGAATTAGTCCTACAAAAAAAGTTTTTATCTAAAGTGGTTTTTGGATTTTGATTCTTATTCCAAAGCAAGCTTGAAGATCGATAAAAAGGAGAACATATTATGGAAGATCAAGTAGTATTGTTGGGTCCGATTGCCCACATCTACAGGAGCCATGTTGCCTATATGGCAAAGGAACTCGAAGCTTACCATGTAGGGAGTGGACAGTTTGAGTTTTTATTGTTCCTGTACCGCGAAGATGGGATCTCTCAGGAAAAACTTGCAAAGGCTTTGAAAGTTAGTAAATCGACAAGTACCAGAGCGATCCAGAGTCTTGAAAAAGAAGGTTATGTATACAGGCAAAGAGATGAAAATGATCTTCGCGCTTACAGGGTTTACCTCACTGAAAAAGGAAAGGGAATGAGATCTATAATTTTAAAAAAATTGACTTCTTTTGTTAATACTCTCCTTGCGGATTTTACACTTGAGGAAAAGAAAATTCTCTGGCTACTTTTGAATAAAGCTTCGGTTAAACTTTTTGAGCCCGGGTTTGAGCCTCCGTCTGATATACCACCTCCCAATTTCGGGTGATGTGAAGTAAAAACTAGAGATAAAAATATCTTGGGATTGTTAATTAATAGCATTAGGCACAAAATATATTTCACTATAGTGAGTTCTGAAACCTGAATTTCTTCATCATACCTGTTGATTGCTATTTGATTATCGGAAATTATCATTTGATTATAGGAAAGGAGGCTTACTTTGGGAACAATAAGTGAAAAAATCTTTTCCCGGGCAGCAGGAAAAGAGGCAAAAGCTAACGATTTCGTGCTAGCAGATGTTGACTATGCAATGGCACATGACGGCACATCGGTACTTGCAGTAAATGCTTTTAAGGAAATGGAAGCAAAAAAAGTCTGGGACTCCTCAAGGATTGTGATTCCTTTCGACCATATTGCCCCTGCAAATACCGAGACTTCGGCTACCCTGCAAAAAGAGATAAGGGAATGGGTGCAGGAGCAGGGGATATCTAACTTCTATGAGGTTGGAGAAGGTATCTGCCATCAGGTGCTTCCGGAAAATGGGTTTGCACTTCCCGGAAAGCTGGTTGTTGGTGCTGACTCTCATTCCTGCACATACGGAGCTTTCGGGGCTTTTGCAACGGGAGTCGGAGCAACTGATATGGCTGAGATTTTTGCTACGGGAAAGCTCTGGTTTAAGGTTCCGGAAAGTTTCAGGATGACGGTTGAAGGCAGCCTTGAAAAACATGTCTATGCAAAAGACCTTACTCTTTATCTGATAGGAAAGACCGGGATTGCGGGTGCAACCTATAAAGCTGTTGAGTTTTACGGGCAGGCTATAAGCGAACTTTCGGTTGCCGGAAGGATGACGCTCTGTAATATGGCAATTGAGATGGGAGCAAAGACGGGGATTGTCCCTCCTGATGAAAAGACTTTTGACTTCCTTAAAAATAGAGCAGTTGCGCCTTACGAACCTGTATATGCAGACCCTGACGCAGCTTACGTAAAAGAGTTCGCCTATGAAGCCGCGGATATCGAACCTCAGGTCGCCTGCCCTCATCAGGTGGATAATGTAAAACCCGTAGGAGATGTCGAAGGCACTCATGTAGACCAGGTCTTTATAGGGACCTGCACAAACGGAAGGCTGGAAGACCTCGAAGTAGCAGCATCAGTCCTTAAAGGGAAAAAGGTTGCAGTCCGGACAATTATAATTCCTGCATCCCGGACAACCCTTCTTGCAGCAATCGAGAACGGAACAATGGAGACGTTGCTTAAAGCCGGTGTAACTCTTGCAACTCCGGGCTGCGGCCCCTGCCTTGGAGCCCATCAGGGCGTACTCGGAGAAGGTGAAGTCTGCGTTTCAACCGCAAACAGGAACTTCAAAGGCAGGATGGGAAAAGACGGATTTATTTATCTCGCATCCCCTGCAACTGCAGCAGCTTCTGCACTGAAAGGCGAAATTACCGATCCGAGGACAATCTGAATCTTGAGAATAATCTGGAACACGGGAATAATTTGAATCTGCAGCCTTTATAAGGCATTTTATAATTCAATTCTTATAATGCAGCTTTATAATGCAGCTTTATAAGGCAGTTTTTAAGGCAGTTTTTAAGGCAATCTTATGACTGCCTTCTATAATTGTCCTTAAAACCTTCCATAATTATCCTTAAAAATCTCCTTTTTTATTCTTATAATAAGGATGTTCCGGCCCTCAGCCCGGTAACCGGTCAAAAAAGTAAAGAGATAATCAATGATTTTTTTTCTCTTTGTTTATACTTCCCTCTTTCTTTTATTATTAGCAGTATGGAAATCCATTTTAAATCCAGTGAAAATTTATACCATGAGTTGCATATTCCTAAACAGGAGGGAACAACTATAGCTGAAGAACTTAGTCATGATAACCTTTCTCATTTGATTGAGCACTGGATCGAGCATAATGAAAGCCACATACAGAGTTTTAGAGAATGGGCTCAGAAAGCCAAGAAAGACGGCTTTCTGGAAGCTTCCGAAGATATCTTTGAAGCTGCTGACAAAATGGAAGAAGCAAACAAGCGTCTTCACAAAGCAAGAGAAGGGCTTTTCCACCTTCATGAGCATAAATAAACTCGGTACTTAAAAATTATGCTTAATATTTATGCTTGAAAGTTATGCCTAAAATTTAAGCTTAGAATTTACGCTTAAGATTTATGCTTTGATTTATGCTTAGATTTATGCTTAAAATTTGTGCTTAATTTTTAATGCAAGAAGATTCTCAACGAATTTTTAACCGTTCATATGCTGGTTTTCCCAGCATCTTTTCTTTTTGCACTCTATTTTCTTTTTTATCTTCTTTATCTTTTTTATCTTCTTTATCTTTTTTATCTTCTTTATCTTTTTTATCTTTTTCATCTTTTTACTACTTTTTCTCCTTTTAGTCTATATTTACTCCTTTAACCTATCTTTATCCTTTATAAAGTCTCAAACTTTTTAGCCTGAGGGCGCGCTTTAACCTGCACGTTTTTCTCGATCCATACGATACCTTATGTCTTTTAATCCCTCAATTAGCTCCTCAATTTCAGGCTCGTGCAGATATTTGATGAAACCCTTATCTTCCTCAGGATTTAAATCACTGTTATTCATAAGCTCTTCAATCAGGTCCTCTCCGGAGAGACCAATAACAGTCTTGCCTGTTTCATGTCTCATTTTCTCAATGGGGGCAGGCTTATCATTTCCAATGGGACCTTGAACAATATTTCTGTCAGTACGCCTGTATTCGTTTACTTTCCTGGCTGAAAAGGGATATTCATTTTTTATTTTTTCTTCCTTTTCCGGCAGAGCCTTTTCTTCACCTTTTTTTACCATATATTTTTTCAGTTCTGCTCCTTCTGCGCTATCTTTTACGCTCCCTTCTGCACTAATGTAATTATTTATGGTTCTGATTTGAATTGTGGCAGGTTCTGCAGGTTCTATATCTTCAGATTTCTTTTTTCCCAATATGTTATTTCCGGATTTTTCTTCTATTGCTTTAATCATTACTTTCATTTTGCTATTTTTTAAACCTGAAAACTCGAAATCTTCTGAATGTAAAGAATTATCATTAATTTCAGGAACTTCAGGAATTTTTACATCTATTTTTCTGCGAAACGGGGGAAAAATTTCTTCTCTCCATGGAAACTCCGATATTTCTTCCCTCTTTTCTTTTCTTGATTTCTGAATCATATTAATGTGGGCTTCTATCCTCTTTTTTTCCTTATTTAGCTGGTTTATTTTCCTCTTAACATTCTCTCTTTTTTTTGTCAAATCTTCAAGGTCAAAATCACATATGTTTCCCATTCTTGAGCCTTCGGGTTTGAGAATTAAATTCTTTAAGTTGCTAATTTTCAGGCTTTTTAACCTGTCTCCTCTCAATTCTTTCAATTCCCCAATTTTTATATCTTTCAAACTGTTCATCCTGCTACCTCCCACAAAAGTAACTTATATAATTTAAAAATCTTTATCAAGTTTCTTTTCTTGCGGTATTGTTTCGTGCTCTAATCGGGAATTCTCTTTCGAATTGTTTTTCATACCTGAAACGTAAATACCCCGGATACAATAGGGGGAATGAGTACCATGCATAGCCCTGAAATCCCGGACATTAACCCCCCGTAGAAGAAAAGTTTGTAGTTTCCTCCCCCTTCTACGATCTTTATTACCAGTGCGTTTGAAATTGTGAGAATAATTATCACGAAAAATGCGAATTTGTATAGAACCGGTATGCTTTCGGTTACATTGAACATGTTCATCCCTGCTGAAGACATCCCGTTCATTCCGATTGAAGTATAAGATTCACTCATTCTGGAGACGAGCTCACTGAATCTGGAAATAATTTCCATTACGAAAATAAGGAGCCCTACCATCACTGCATGCAGTGCTATGACAAGCCCTTTGAATCCGGAACTTACCAGCTGCCTTTTCATTCTAAGAAGCACGATTGCCAGGCCTGAAGCTGACACTATATTTCCGATTTCCGCAGGGTCCCCTCCAAGGTCAATTGCGTCCGTGAAGATCCTTGAGCACCTGTTAATCAGTTCCGAGCCTGTTTCGCCTATGAACTTATCCCAGCAAAGCCTGGACTTAAATCCCATAGAAAGTCCCCTGTGCAGTTCTTCAACCTCGGGTTTAAGGCAGCCTATGGTTTCCCGGTCAAGGTTTTCCATTGCACTCCTGATAGTTATCCCTGTTGTCCCTGCAAGTGTTCCCAGAGTTTTTATAAAGGCAGGAAAACTGCTGTCTCTCTCATCTATTTTCCTGTCATCAATCATAGCAAGCGCACCTATCGGAAGCGTAAAGAGCGAAATTCCGAGCAGTATAAATTCCCCTTCTACCCCGAACAAAATTAGAGCAATGAGAGAGATAGTGCCGAGAGGGAGCAAAATTCGGCTCAACAGCCTGATCTGTTCCTGTTCCTTTGATTTGCGTTTAAGGGAATGCACTTTTTTTTCTGCGGGAGTTGCTTTATATATTATATAAAGTGCAAGCCCGCATATGAAAAAGGTTAATAATACAATCAGGAATGCAATGGTTTCTATGTTCTCTATATTATAGATCATAACTGAAACAAGAATTATAGTAACAACAAGTGTGACTGATACCATAAGGGCAGTATAACCGTCAGTCCATTTTTTCAGGGATTCAACACTTCTTTCGTATGCGTTGGAATAAATTTCTTCCCTTATAATTTTCTCCTGTTTCAGGAAGTTTTTCTCCGGTTCTCCAGAAGAAAGTACATTGGCCAATCTGCCAAATAATTTTGAAAGATATGCATCATTTAATCTCTGGGAAATGTACTTGCAGGACTTTGCATATTCGTATCCCCACTTTGAGGCAAGGATATGTATTTGCCTGAAATATCGGGATGTCTCATACTCCCTCTGCCTTCCTGCATAATCGAATATCCTGTTCCTTTGGATATCAGCAGTTGAGATTGCTGCCATATATGTTAGCAAGAAAAGCATATCGTCGTTTACCCTTTCAACAATTTTTGTGCTCTTAAGTTTTCGGGTAAGGCTAGAATACCCTTCAACTCCCTGTTTTGCAGCATTTATTTTTAGGTATGCAGCTGTTTCTGCATAATTCATGACGTCAGCCCCGCTTCTTCAAGCTGGATCAGGATATCAAAAAGATCATAAAAATTAGTAATATTTGCCTGGTGAATTTTTTTAAGGATCTTTGCCCTTCTATCAAGTTCGGAATATATCCTTCGCACCTGATTTTCGGAAATCCCGAGTCGGGGTGCAATTTTATGTTCCAGAAGGTAAGAGTTGTTTTTACCTGTAAATTTAAAAGTGTCCGTAGCAGGGTCCCATTTGAAAATATCCATAAAACTGAAAGCCTGGTTGACAGAATCATAGCCTATAATCTCGTTTATGCTCTGAACTCTTCTACAGAAACCTTTTCCGGGAACGTTTACTGCACTCTGGATAAGGACCACGTTCAGGTTATCCACATAATTTTTAGGGACATTTATAGGGTCTCCTGTAAGTCGCTGGATAAGTTTTTCGACTGAAGCTGCATGAAAAGTTGACATCACCGGGTGGCCTGTTTGCATCGCCTGAAAAGCGATACTGCCTTCAACTCCTCGGATTTCCCCTATCATAATTTCATTCGGACGCTGACGAAGGGCTGCTCTTAGCAGGTCAAACATAGAAACATCAGACCCGCTATCGTCCCTTGTAGTCCTTGTAACCTCACGGGTCCAGTTCTTATGTGGGACCTGCAGTTCCGGAGTATCCTCAATAGAAACTATTTTGGAATCCGGAGGGAGGAAAGTAGTCACAGCGTTCATCATTGTCGTCTTTCCTGAAGCCGTCTCTCCTGAGACAAAACAGTTCATTCCTGCCCTTAGCATCATCCACATGTATGCAGCCATTGTGTAATCAATCGTCCCGAACTCGATAAGCTCGAGAATTGAAATAGGGGTCCCCATGAATTTCCTGATTGTAAAATTGCTCCCCCTTTTTGATACATCTTCTCCGAATACAATATTGATTCTTGACCCGTCGGGAAGGGCAGTATCGACTATAGGGTCCCTGTAAGTAATTGGTTTTCCTACTTTTTCGGACATCTGTATTACAAAAGAATTAAGCTCTTCAATCTCCTCAAACGAGATTGTTGTTTTTAGGGATGAAAAAACCTTATGCTCAACAAAGATTCTGCCAAGACCACTGCAGCTTATATCTTCTATGTTTGAGTCAAGTAGCAAAGGTTCGAGCACCCCCATCCCTACCTTATCCCTTATCATCAGGTATTTAATTGCATTGAATTCTCCGGACGTCACGGGAATTTTCTTCAGTTTTCCTGCGCTGAATAATTTGCCGGCTCCTTTCAGGTTTCCGAGAATCCCGGATTTTCCATTATTATCTTCTTCCGGAGAACTTTTTCCCTGGTTTTTGAAATCTTTTTTATGATTCCTGTCCTTTTTCCTGTTTTTTTCATCCGATGCCTCTACTCTTTCCTTTAAGTCCTCTTTTATATCGCACGCTTTTTCCAGGGCTTTTTCGAGGAGCTTCTTTTTTTCTTCTATATCATTTGTAGTAATTTCCTGGTCATATATCACATCTATGAGTAATTTTTCTACTGCCTCAAACTTACTGTCCAGGTTCTGAAAAAGGCAGGGCTCAATTGGAATGTAATAATTCCTTATATCATCCTTATCCGGGTATATATGAACAGCAAGACCTTTTCCGGCAGGATAAATCAAATTAGGGCGCTTAATGTCTCTTATTGACCTTGAAATTCTCGGATAGAATTCCGGAAGCCCTATTTCTTCCATCGGAAGTCTGCAAATATAATCAAGGATATGATGATTTTCTTCCCTGACAACGAATTCCTGCATTTCCGGGGAAAGGCTTGCGTATATATCTTCTCTGGAACGCCCTCCATTCTCCGGTACAGGTAACGGGTCAAAAGGCAGAGCTTCCATCTAAATTCCTCATTCGGGTCTTTTTCTCCGATTGCTATCTCTGCGGATATTTTTTCATTTTTTCAGGCTTTTACCCTTGAAACGGGAATTATTTTCAGCCCGAATTCACCGTCCACGTCGAAACTCAGCAGATTTCCCGTAGTTTTTCTGGCACCTCTCAGTTTCTGGATTTCCATAGTTTTTACCCACTGGTCCCCAACCTGCTCTATCCTGAGTTCAAGACAGGCGCTGCAAACTGACCTCAGTCTGTAAAGCACTGCCTGTGAAAAGGCATATCCATGAACGCTTATAAGAATAGTCTTTCCTCTATCGCACAGCTTTACGCATTCGGTAAAAAAGCTTAATATCGCGTTTTCAGAAGCGTTTACTGCAAAGATAGTCAGGGAATCTATAAGGATCAGTTCCTCTTTACACTTTTTTATGCATTCGAAAAGTACCTGCAGCAGGCTCTCACTCAAATGGGATCTTTTTTCAATATAGCTTGCATTAATTTCGAATATTTTTGCTCTTCCTATTATGAAGTAATCCGAGATCCCGTGTTTCAGTCTCTCCGCCTGGATCAGGAATTCTTTGGATGTTTTTTCCGTTGTCAGAGCAAGTACCCTTTTATCCTGATTCAGAGCTCCCCACATCATTTGTTGCAGAAAAACAGACTTTCCACTATCGTTTCCTCCTTCAAGTAGACAGAGCGAACCTGCAGGGATGCCTCCTTCCAGCTTCCTGTCTATTTCCAGATTTCCGGAGGATATAAACTCGAGTAGTGACTTTTCTTCCTGTTTCAGGTCATTGAATACCTCTTCATAAAACAATTCTTTTTCTAATAGTATTCTCTCGCCTTTATTTCCTTTCATTTCTCTCTCCGCCCTTTTCGGGACCCCCAGAATCCCTTAATCTATATTAGCCGGTTTTATCGGGATATTCTCCGATTACCGGATTTATTCTCGAAAGATTGTTTACTGAAATGCTACTGAAATTATTGAAACTGAAAGGTTAGCCTTGAAACCGAAAGCTTATCCCATGAAATACCGCGAGGTTTTCACCCCATTTGGAGCAGCTATAAGAATCCAGTTTACGCTGGAGTTCCCCAGCGAGTCTGAAGCATCCATTCGTACCTGCAGTTCCATTCCTTCTCCCGGATCAAGGACTCCCGGATTTATCAGATCGGGTACAATACTTTTTTTTGTCCACATATTTTCAGAAGGGGTTTTACCTTCCTTATAAGGAATCCAGACAGTTTTCATAACTCCGGATTCATTTTGATAAGTAATTATTACGTCCATATGAATGAAATCCTCTATTTTTGTTGATCCTGTGTTCTGCAGGGACACAAGAACATCTATTTTATCAGTAGTGACTCCTGTAACCTTTAATTCCGTTTTTAGTACCTCGTTTTTGTTTTCCTGCATCTCGACAATTGAATTGGTGAGCCCTTCTGCCATGTAGAACCCCCCTTTTGAGCAGATATAAGATGCCAGGAGGATGGTTGCAACCGAGACCATTGCTGCAATTATTGACCCGAACCCCATTATGACACCGTGAAATAGGCCTCTTCAGAAACCCCATTGTATGTACTGAATTTGATGAAATATTTCTCTCCGCTAACAGGTGAATTTTCAGGTTTTATTTTTATACGCAGGGTCTCGCCTTTATCCCAGTCCCCGTCCTTATTCTGTTCAATCAGGTAGCTCCACCCGGGGGTAAGATTCCCATCTTCACTATAGGGGATGCGTTCAAAGTTTCCCTCTTCTCCGAAAAAGAGGTCGGATTCGGGAATCATGCCTGAAGATATTCTCCTGCATCCCACGTTTTTTACCCATACATGGATCTCAGCGCCTTCAGCCCCTGTTGTTTCATGCAGAATTTCTATATCTGTCATAATTTGATCCCGCATATTATCTGTTCGGCTCATTATCGGGTCTCCGGCAGATATTACAGAGGGGTATACAGCTGAAACAAAGGCAAATGCACAGATAACGGATGCTATTGTCAGAATTGCAGAGCTTATCGATTCCCCACTCAATTTTCGACCCCCGCTTTGCTTTCCGGGTTTTACTTTCCTGCTTTTCAGGACCGGAAAATTAATGCTTTCATTTAAACTGTTAACCGGATCTGTTAAATTAGTAATATCGATTAATTTCCGGATAATACCGAATTTAAATGGTACTGTCAATAAAGATTATGTTGGTTTCGTGATTAATGCAAGTAGTAACTGTTGCTGTAAGGCAATGCCGGTTTTAACGGTACCGGAATACAAATTGTTTAATATAGTTACTTAACTGAAGTTGCATAATATATGTTTATATTATGTTAGTTAATACAAATCATGACTGATCAGTTAACGTTTAACTTCGTATCTCTTTTTCCTGATTTTTTTCTCGACTCTCAAACTCAGTTGATAATGAGCTCAGTTAAAAACTAACCCTGTTTTCTTTTCTTTTTCTTTTTCTTTCCAGCCTGAAGGAGTTTCATAAAGCGGTTGAATACTCCTTCTGTAGTCTTCCGGATTTAAGATAACACTCAACTGTGAAAGCACAGTAATGTTGTCCTTCATACTAACCTGCTCTTCTTCTACAGGCTCCTCAATTGAAAGGTTCGAAATACTT
>OBLN01000869.1_pt1 | contig 10726 bp, 11 predicted proteins | sample 1519301 | NCBI WGS metagenome assembly OBLN01 (sample SAMEA2452533, study PRJEB22499) | sediment metagenome | reverse complement strand
GACCGGTTTGGGCTTGATCAACGGTTCAAAGGGATCGATCTTGTTTTCAGCGCTGTAGCCGGAGGGGTGCGCAAGGGTTTTCTTCGCCGTTTTGTCCACCAGATTCAGAATATCATGAAGCGACTGCTCATTCAGGGGATGATCATCCATACCGATACGCTCAATCACGGTCGCCGTGACATCGATTTTTTCCGGCGCCTCGTCAACCCCAGTTGGATCGGCTGCATTCCGGGCGGCATTGTCGCCTTTCATCAACGGACCATCGATCTTTCGAACCCGGGAATCCGTTTCGTCTTTCCGGGACCCCGGGGGGATCGAATTCCCCGTCGACGGTTTGACCACGGGCTTCTGATCGATCTTTTTATGCACGACTTTCGGTTCAGGCGGCGGCGCAGCGTTCTCTTCGCATCCGTTGCAGAAAAGGACGAAAAAACAGATGATCGGGGCGGCATACTTATACATGGCTCTCAATTATGGTTTGCGGGTTTCGGTAGCGGCTTGAGGGGTTTTATCTACAAATTTGTAGGTCAGGGAGGTGCAGGAGACGTCCAGCTGCTCCCAATCGTTTTCTCCTTTTTGCTTGCGGAGTTTGGTGGAACTCATCTTGATGTCCTTGATGTTGACGATACGAGAGAGTTTTGAGACTCTGTAAAAGAAATCCAGGACTTCATGATAGGAGCCCTTGAATTTCATGGAGACGGGAATCCGGGCATAAAATCCGACGGTGCTCTCTCTTTCGGGCCTGAATTGAAAAAATTCCAATCCGGCATCCTGACCCGCACGGGATATGTTCTTCAGCAAGGATGGAATCTCTTCGTTCTCGGGAAGCGCCTGCCGGGCTTTCTCGAAGTCCGCCTCGATCGCCTTTGCCTCGGCTCTGTATTTTTTTAACGATTTGGCCTTTTTTTGATATTGGCGCAATTCCCTGGAGAGGGATTCATATTCGTCCTCCAGGATGCCAATCTGCTCATGCTTGGGAATGTAGAGGAAATAGACGACCGGAGCGATGATGAAGACCAGCGTCGCCACGCAGATCAGAATCCGTTGGAATTTTGATAATCTGCCGATCTTTTCGAGATATGGGTCTAAAAATGCCGTTGATGGGGGGCTTATCCTGTTCATGACGGATCTTTCTTCGCCTCCGCTTTTTCGGGAATCCCTTTGCAGTAGACCTGAAAATTCCTCAGGTTGATATCTTCCTGATCTTTTCCCTGTTTGAAGTTTTCCAGGCTGAGATTGATTAACCGGATATCCGTGAATATATCGGCATTCTCAAGCCGTGTCATGAAGTCCGCCACTGTCTGGTTGTCAAGAGCGATGCCGTCGATCTTGATATCGATTTCCGGGCTGTTGACCTCGACGACGGGAGCGTCTGCCTGATTTTTTTTGCTTTTTTGTCTGCCTCTTTTGGTATTTCGGGGTGTTGGCGGCAGGACTTCCTTTTCCATGGCCTCGAGACGACTGAACCACATCTTCTTTTCGACAACCGTATCCGTCATCGTATCCATAATGAGAAAAGCTGTTTTCCGGCTTTTTTCAAGATTGTCGATAATCTTGAGTTTGGTCTTCAATACGTCGATTTTCTTTTGGATAGCTTCAGATTCCATGGCAATTTTTTTGTACTTGACGATATCCTTTCGGGTATAGTCAATCTGGCTGTCCAGGGCCTCGATCTTCCCGCTCAATCGGCTGTTGTACCAGAAGAGGGGGATGAGAAGGAAAAGAATCAAAAGCAGGAAAACAGACATTTGCTTTCTAATATCTTCCTTCTGCCGTGCGTTTCGGAATGGGAGTAGATTAATCCGTATCATTTGTCGTCAATCTTTCTGATGGCCAATCCAAGGCTGATGGCGGCCTGCGGGGCAACCTGCTCAAGATAGGAAGGGTCGAAATCGCCGCTGATGGAAAATTTCTTGAAAGGTTGAATAATCTCAACCTCGGAAGAGGTTTCCGCGGCGAGAAGATCCCTGAACTTCTTTATTTTTGCGCCACCGCCGCTCAGAATGATCCTGGGGATCTGATCCCCGGGATAGGTGGAATAAAAAAAATCGAGCGCGCGACCGATTTCAGTACACCACGAGGTGACGACCGATGAAACGATCTCTATGATCTCCTTGTCGGGAATCTTGTCTGTCTCTTCATTGTGATACATCCCTTCCGCCTCCTCCAGGGTGCAGTCGGCGAGAGAAATGATTTTAGTACTGATCTGCCGGCATCCCATGGAAACGTCTCTCATGAAAACCGAGAAATTTTCCTTGAGGATATTGAGTGTTGTCTTGTTGGCCCCGATATCGATCAGCGCAACATTTTCCCCATTATCTTCATAGTTTATTTCATATATATTTTGGAGGGCGAAGGCATCGACATCGATGATACAGGGGTTGAGGCCGGCCATCTGAACCAGATTGACGTAATCGTTTATCATCTCCTTTTTGGCCGCCACCAGAAGAACATTCATCTGATTGGGATTTATGTCGTTTTCTCCGATAATCTGAAAATCGAGATTGACATCGTTGATGTCGAAAGGGATATACTGTTCGGCTTCGAATTGGATCATCTCCTGCAGCTGCGCCTCGTCCATGACCGGAACACTGATGTTCTTGACAATGGTGGAATACCCTCCAATGGAGACGGCAACGTTGTTTGCCTTGATTTTCTGAGAATTGAACAACTGACGGATGAGATAGGCGACAGCTTGCGGATTTTTGACGGCGCCCTCCTCGATCAGACCCGGTGCGATATCGATCATGCCGAATTTTCTGATCGTCCGTCCCTTTTTATTTTCTTCGACCTCTGCAACCTTGATGGTTCGGGAGCCGATATCGATGCCGATGATGTTCTTCTTTTTCCCAAATAACATAATCAAACTCTCTGTTGCCGTTTGGGTGAATCAATATCCGCCCGTTGCAGGAAGCATGTCGTCAAAGGAACAGCATCGGACACATTGTTACCCTATTCTAAAAGTTATTTCGTGATTCATTCAATGAAGCCCTCAAGGGGAATTCACGTTTCGGTCGATGCTGTTGAAACAAACAAATCCTTGTTGAAATATCAACGCATATCAATTAGGGTTGTTCTCCGGACGATGGCTCGGCAGTTGACAGACATCCGTCAACCCGGTCAACAACTGAACGGTAAACCCCAATATCCCCCGAAACGATATGCGCTTCAGGTCTGGGAGGAAATCGGTTCGGGAGATGCCCAGGGGACGGACGCCAATGAGCCGCGGTCATTCGGACGAATGATTTTCTCCGATAAAATTTTATAACAATTATTATAAGGCTATGTCAATAAAAAACACATTCCCGATCCAAAACAATTGCTCCGGATCCTATTTTCCGGCACCCAGGTCAACCATCATGGTGTTAAAACGCAATGAATCAACAGTTCAACATTCGACGTTCATGATGGTGACCGGAAAGATACGGCCTGTGAACACATTGATTCCAACGGACATGTGACAATTGATGGCGCCAAGGTCTTTTGAAGAAAAATCGAAACCGTTTCGTCTTGTAAAATACTTTACATTTACGAGTCTGATTGCCATCTTTCTGGGAACGGTGATTCTCTGCTTTCTGAACATACACTGGGCAAGGACGCTTCAGTTCAAGAAAAGCCAGGATTATGCCCGTCTACTCATTGAAAATCTTAACCATCAGATATACACGCAGTTCCAGGTGCCTGTATTTTACCTTTTCGGAAAAATCCAGCTCAGCGATAAAAAGCAGTTTCACCTGATGGACAAAGTCGTCAGAAACACCTTTCACAGCTTCAAGGTGGATCTCGTCAATCTTTATGACACCCAAAAGAACATCATATCCTACAGCTTTGATCCGGATCTGGTAGGGAAAAAAGATCTGGGGGGAGAGGGATACCTGAAGGCCCTGAACGGTCAATACACCTTCAAACTGGTTCAAGAAGGAAATTTCTGGGAAAAACTGTTGGGAATGCCCCAGAAGATCCAGGTGATTACCTTTGCGCCGTTACGGGAGGCCCGGCCTCTGACCCCCATATCCGGCGAAATTCTCGGCGTCGTCGAAATCGTTCAGGATCTTTCAGAGGACTATAAAACCATCTTCCGATTCCAGATCCGTATCATCATCTCCTGTGCCGTGGTGATGATGATTCTGCTCGTGATCCTGATTTTCGTCGTCAAAAAGGGGGAAGGGATCATCCAGCAGCGCACGCTCGAAAGAATACGGCTGAAGGAACAACTGAGTCGTGCGGAACGCCTGTCTTCCCTTGGTGAAATGGTTGCGGGAATTTCCCATGAAATCAGAAACCCTTTGGGCATCATTCGAAGTTCCGCCGAATTGCTGAAGAAGAAAATGGACAAAACCGCCCCCATGAACACCATCCCCGACGTTATCGTCGAAGAGGCCAATCGCCTCAACAGCATCATCACGGACTTCCTCAATTACGCAAAACCCCATCCCCCCAATTTCGCCCCCTGCAGGGTCGATGAGATTCTCGAGAAAAACATCACCTTTCTGGACCCGGAGCTCGAGGCTCAGGGCTATATCATTAAAAAGCGATACAATGGCGATATCCCGCCCATTCAGGCGGATTCAGGCATGATATATCAGGTTTTTCTGAACATCTTGATCAATTCCATGCAGGCCATGCCCGGCGGCGGTGAAATTCATGTCGATATCGAATCCGCCGGCGAAACGGTAAACATCATCTTTAAAGACAAGGGCAAGGGCATACCTCAGGAGATCCTGGAAAAAATCTGGGATCCCTTCTTTACCACCAAGGAGACCGGCACAGGGCTTGGACTCGGCATCGTGAAAAATATCATCGAAGCCCACAATGGGAGCATCCACATCGAAAACCGACCGATCTATGGGGCCCAGGTCACTATCCAGCTGCCGGTCAACAGGGCTATGTAACATGGAAACGATTCTGATCGTCGACGACGAAAAAAACTATACCCTCATTCTGAGCGCAATCCTGGAAGAAGAGGGCTTTGAAACCCTTACCGCCAACAGCGGCAACGACGCCGTCAACATATTGGAGAATGCGGACATCGACCTCGTGATCACGGACATGAAGATGCCCGGGATGGACGGCATTGAACTGCTCGAAAGCATCAAGGAGAAGGATCCGGATCTGCCGGTCATCATGATGACCGCTTACGGGACTGTTGAAAAAGCGGTCGAAGCCATGCAGAAGGGGGCCTATAATTACATTCTCAAGCCTTTTGAAAACGAGAACCTGATTATCTATGTCAACAAGGCCATTGAGATGTTCCGGATCGTCAAAGAAAACAGGCATTTGAGGAACAGCATCGAATCCCGCTATCGCTTTGGAAACATTATCGGCAAAAGCAAGTCGATGCAGGCCGTCTTCGCGACGATTGAAAAAATCGCGCCGGCCACGGCCACGGTTTTGATTGAAGGAGAGAACGGCACGGGAAAGGAATTGGTGGCGAAATCCATTCATTTCAACAGCCCGCGGCGAAACGAACCCTTCATTCCCGTCAATTGTTCCGCACTCTCTGAAAGCCTTCTGGAGAGCGAACTTTTCGGGCATGAAAAAGGCGCTTTTACCGGGGCCATGTCGATGAAGAAGGGAAGGTTCGAACTCGCGGACCGGGGAACGATCTTCCTGGACGAAATCGGCGAGCTCTCCCATAGCCTTCAGGTCAAACTGCTCCGGGTGCTTCAGGAGAAGTCCTTCGAAAGGGTCGGCGGCATCAAGCCCATCGTTGCGGATATCCGCATCATCGCCGCCACCAACAAACAGCTTAAACAAGAGGTCGCCAAGGGGAATTTTCGTGAGGACCTTTTTTACCGTCTGAACGTGCTTCACTTGACGCTCCCTCCCCTGAGGGAGCGGACCGAAGACATCCGCTTGCTGGTTCAACATTTTATCGACAAGTACGCCGACGAGAGAAATGTGGATATCCCGATCAAGGGAATCGACCAGGAGGTGGAGCGCCTTTTTTATGAATACCATTGGCCCGGCAATATCCGGGAGCTTGAAAACGTCATCGAAAGGGCGATGATCCTTTGTCCGGGAGACACGATCCGTGTATCCGATCTGCCCAGAAGCTTCCAGACCAATGCTTACAGCACCCTGAAAATCAACGATATTCCCACCAACGCAAATCTGGCCGAAACCCTGGCCGATATCGAGAAAGCCTTGATCAGCCGGGCGCTGATGCTCTCAAACAACGTCCAGGCGCATGCGGCAAAAATGCTCGGTATCGGAAAAAGCGGTCTGAATCAAAAGATCAAGAAGTACAACCTGGACGTCGGCACAAAAAAATAGCCCGATCCCGAAGACTTCCGGGAATCGGGCCACGGCTTTTTCATCGGAAATCAGCTGTTGGCCAGCTTTTCCTTTACCATGCCGACAAAGGTCGAATCGGGATATTCCGCTATAAATCGACTTAAAATCTCCGATCGCTTCTCCGTTTTTCCCATCCGGTCATAGATCAACCCAAGATTCAGATATGCATCCTCTTTCAGTACGGGATCGCTCCCCTGGATAATGGTTTCAAATTGTCGAGCTGCCGACGCATACGCCTTTTGGGCAAGATATGTCCGTCCCAATCCGCCGAGGATAAACGGTTTCAATCCCGGATAGGCGCCGATATCATCGAGCGCTCCCTGGTAAAGTGTGATGGCGGTGTCGAAATCACCGGCGTCGTAGGCCATGCCGGCATACACGATACGAGCCAACCGGCCGGCATCCTTTTGGGCGTATTCTTCGAACAACGGCTGAAACTGATTTTTTGCGACCTGATAGGCCTTTTCCGGCCCGTCGTCGGCAAGAATCCTGTCGTAATCCGCCATCCCTTTTTCCAGCAGAACGAACGCCTGGTTTTCGGCCCGATTGCCCATGTAATTGATGCCCGATATGAGCATGACAACAGCCAGGAGGAGTATCAGTCCGCTGACGGCGTAAACCTTGTATTTGATGATCGTCGCCAGGAGTTTTCCCGAAAAAGTGAGAAATTCATCCGGTTTTTTGAGCAGCTCCTTCCGATTCTTGGCCTTTTTTGCCATCCATCCTCCTCATTCGCATCCGTTCAAAAAAGAAATACGTATTCCCATCTCAATTTTCGACTTTCATGATGGTGACCGGCACCGGCCTATGAAAGTCGAAAGTCGAGTTCCCTTTTCAAGGGTGACAAAACGCCTCAGGCGGATCCGAGATCCCTTTTCCGGAAATATCCGTCGGAAAAAGGTCAACTGAAAATTCGCTCCCCATGGCGGCCTTTATTCTCTGCCAGCCTTCATCGGAAATTTTGGCGCCGATGACCCGACAAACCTCGTAGCCGCACAGCGATCCCAGTTCACCGCTTTTCTCCAGAGGCAGCCCGTTGACCAGACCATACAGAAACCCTGATGCCCAGAGGTCGCCGGCTCCGGTGGTATCCACCGCCGGCGCGTCAAGCCTGGGAGCAATCTCCAGAATGTCGCCGTCATGAGCGATCAGACTGCCCCGTTCCCCCAGTTTCAAAACGGCAATATCACAGTTCTGGGCCAGAGATTTGACCGCGTCCTTTTCATCCGTGTAACCCGTAAACGCCTGAGCTTCATCTTCGTTGGCAATCAGAATATCGACATACTGTTTCACGATATCCGCCAAAAAAGCCTTCGATTCCCTGACGACGGTAAAGCTGGCCAGATCCAGGGATATTCGTGCGCCCACCTGTTTCGCTGTGTCCAGGGCCGACAGGATGAGCGCTTTGTTGAACAGCAGGTACCCTTCGACGTGGACGACCGCCGCGTCGTTGAAGCATGCCGTCGTGATATCCGAAGGAGCGGCCTCGGCCGATGCCCCCAGATAGGTCAGCATGGACCGTTGGGCATCCGGCGTGATGATGGAAAGTACCCTCCCGGTGAGAGCGGTCGATTTGAAAAGAAGGGGCTCAACATTGTTGTTTTTGAGGTCCGACTCAAAAAGACCGGCCAGATTTCCATTCCCGCTCTTTCCCACAAAGCGGGCCCGGCCTCCGAGTCGCCCGACGCCGATCACCGTATTGCAGGCCGATCCCCCGGAAACGAAAAAGGGCGCTTTCGATACCCGCATGAGGATGTCATCGATGACGCGGTTATCCACATAGGCCATGCCGCCTTTTACAGCTCCCGCCTTTTCGACAAAATCCTCCGCTTCATGCACCAGAATATCCACCAGCGCGGATCCAATACCCACAACCACACCGCAGTCCGAATTGGCTCGAAACATATTGTCCTTTTCTCTGAATGAAGGAAAGTCCGGCATATGTCACCAGACCAGATTCTTGTGGACCCATCCTTTGTCACCGTCCGCATGAACAATGCTTATCCATTCGCCCTCTTTCTTGAGCACTTTGAACGGCACGCCTTTTTCAACGGTGAAAACGATTTCGTATTGGGTGCCGGGGCCGGAGCGGATGTTGCAGCGATCCTTTACGACAATGACCGAAGGTTCGCCGGTAAGGAGACTTTTGTGAATCCATCCTTTGTCGTTTTCGAAATCCTCGAAATAATACCAGACATCCTGCTTTTTGAGGATTTCGACGGGATGATATTTTTCAAGCTTCCACAGGATTCCGTGTTCGTTGCCGGGGCCGGAGCGGACATTCGCCATGGAAACATTGACCGTCATCCGTTCGGCCAGGGCCGTACCGCTCATGAACATCAACAGAATGACAATTGTCGGCGTAAACCTCTTCATCATCATTTTTCCTCCTTCATGCACAAAACAAGGTCTTCCAAAACGCCTGATCTGAAGCCGAAAGGGCATCCATATCAGATCCCAGCCACATCAGACATGAAAAAATACGATTTCCGGCAATTTGACACAGGTCAGGCGGTTGCCGTACACGGCCCCCGTGTCGACGCCGATTTTGTTGGGCTGAACCAGTGGAATGCTGAACGGCGTGTGGCCGAAAACAACCCGCTTGCCGAAATCATAATCGGAAGCAATGAAAGCATCGCGTATCCAGAGCAAATCTTCGGACTTCTGCGATTCCAGAGGGACCCCTTCCCTCAACCCCGCATGGACGAAGATATAGTCCCCGGTCTGATAATAAAGACCGAGTGCCGAAAAAAATTGGAGATGATCCGGCGGGATGAGACTTTCGTCTGCGCAGGCCTTGTTTTTCATATAGCTGTCCAGCGTCGCCTTGCCGCCGTTTGTGAGAAACAGGTGGCGCTCGATCCCGGAAAGGTATTGAAGAAACATCTCTTCGTGGTTTCCCTTCAGAAAAACGGTGTCGGGCATCCGCTTTTTGAGCGAGATCAAATACGCCACCACCTCATAGGACGACGGCCCCCGATCGATGTAGTCGCCCAGGAAAATCAGCTGATCCCGCATTGGATCGGGGTCGATTTTCGCGAGCAACCGCTCGAGCTTGTCAAGACAACCGTGAATATCGCCGACGGCATAAATATTTCCCATTGTGTCATGCCACCAGAAAAACGCGACGGGGTTCGTCAAGCCGGGTAATGCCGGCAGCCCGAGCGGCTTTCAGCGCGTCGATGAAATCGCTTCGGGACGGAAAGCGTCCAAGCCCTTCGACTTCGGCGGCCCGACCGCAGGGTCGGTACTGGGGCATGATATTGACATAGGTGTTCGGAGAGATACGATCGGCAATGAACCCCATGACCTTGTCGGTATCGGCAAGCCCTCCGGGAAGCACCAGATGGCGCACCAGAAGGCCGCGACGAGCGATACCGCCTTCGTCGATGACGAGATCCCCGACCTGACGGTGCATTTCAATCAGCGCTTTCCGGGCGACATCCGGATAATCGGGGGCACGGCACGCCCGTCGGGCAAGGTCGGGAGACCAGAATTTAAAATCGGGCATATAGATGTCGACAACACCGTCAAGCAGCTTCAGGGTCTCCACGCTGTCGTAACCGCTGCTGTTGTAAATCAGGGGCAGAGAGAGGCCGCCTTCGATCGCCGGCTTCAGTGCCGCCAGAATCTGGGGAACGACATGAGACGGCGTCACCAGGTTGATGTTATGACATCCGGCCTCCTGCAGGGACAGCATCATACGGGCAAGCGCTTCAGTCCCGGTCGGATCTCCCGCATTCCCGTGGCTGATGTCGAAATTCTGGCAGAAAAGGCAGAGTAGATTGCAATGGGTGAAAAAAATCGTTCCGGATCCGCCCGTTCCCGTCAGGGGCCTCTCTTCCCCAAAATGGGGTCCGCAGCTCGACACCCAGGCTCTGGCCCCGGTTTTACATACGCCGGTATCTCCGGCAAGGCGGTCTACCCGGCAGGTTCTCGGGCAAAGGGTACAGCACGCCATTCGGCGTCGGGCCGTTTCGACTCGCTCGTCGAGATCCCCTCTCCTGAAGGTTTCAATATAAACAGGTACCGGTGATGTCATATCGGTTCAGATTGCCGTTTCCGATTGAATCCGGATTTCTCGCGCCCCCGGAGGCTCAGCGCGTCATTCCGGGAACTTCGTAGGTGGTGCAGGATCCGCTCGAGCATTGACGGGTCTGGGCCTTGACACCGGCAGACGCCCCGCCGGCGGCCATGGCGTAGTTGGTCGTGCTCATGACCCGCTCAAAATTCTGGGCCCGGCACTTTGGACAGGCCATGTCTACCGCTTCGTCGGTGCGGGTGACCAGGATTTCAAAATACTCGTTGCACTCCAAACATTTAAATTCATAAATCGGCATTCGTTTCTCCCTCGTTTCCTTCGTACATATATAAAATTCAACTTTCGACTTTCATGATGGTAACCGGAAAGCGGTGCCGGGAGGATACG
>OBLN01000868.1_pt1 | contig 10741 bp, 7 predicted proteins | sample 1519301 | NCBI WGS metagenome assembly OBLN01 (sample SAMEA2452533, study PRJEB22499) | sediment metagenome | reverse complement strand
GCTATGATATAAGAGGCATTTACGGGCAAAGTCTGACAGAAAGCCTCGCTGAATCAGTATCCTATGCTTTTGCCGTGAGAGCGGCGGAGGAAACGGGGAAAATTCACCCTAAGATTTCCGTCGGTCGGGACATAAGATTTTCGTCTATCCACCTCTTCAACGGAACAGTTAAAGGACTGGTAAAAGCAGGAGCGGACGTTATAGATCTGGGCGAATGTCCGTCCCCCCTCACCTATTTCAGCCTGTACGCCACAGATGCCGACGGCTACGTCATGATAACCGGCAGCCACAACCCGCCGGACTTCAACGGGCTGAAGGTAGGTACTAAGCACACAGTCTATCACACAGACAAGATAGAACGGATCTACGAAGACATAAAAAACGGCCTCAAAGCGAACACTGACCGACAGGGCACTGTGACAAAATTCGACGTGGTCGGCGCTTATAAAAAATATATGCTCGACCAGTTCAAAGGGCTTAAAAACAGCGTCGAAAAACTCGGCAGACCACTCAAACTCGTTGTGGACTGCGGAAGCGGCACCGCGTCGGAAATAGCGCCGGAGCTTTTCAGAGAACTTGGCGCTGAGGTACTGCCTCTTTACTGCGTTCCGGACGCAGTTTTCCGGGACACCACCCAGACCCCACCGTGGAAAAGAACATGGCTGAAGCGAAGGCCCTGATGCTCAGCGAAAAAGCAGACATGACCATAGGCTACGACGGTGACGCCGACCGTGTTGGCGCGCTGAATGAGCGTGGCGAAATGATATGGGGCGACGAACTGCTCTGTGTATTTGCTGACAGCTTAGCGGACAGATACGCCGGACAGACGGTTGTGGCGGACGTGAAGGCAAGTCAGGGGCTTTACGAGTTCATAAAAGCCAGAGGAATGAACCCAGTGATGTACCGTTCCGGCCACTCTATGATAAAAGTGCGCATGCAGGAGCTTAACGCCATCCTCGGTGGCGAGATGAGCGCCCATATATTCTTCGCCGACAGATACTTCGGCTATGACGATGGCATATACGCCTCGCTCCGTCTGGTGGAGGCCTACGTCGAGGGACTTCTTTCGGGTAAATTTACCAAAGTTTCCGATATGACGAAAGACATCCCGAAATACGTTAATACTCCTGAGATAAGAGAGCCTTTTCCGGACGACAAAAAGTTTGAAGTGCCCCACCTGCTGAAAAATGTCTTTATGGATAAACAACGATTCGGTATAATCGCAATCACCGATATAGACGGCGTCAGAGTGCAGTTCGAGCACGGCTGGGCGCTTGTCAGGGCCAGCAACACAGAACCGCTTCTGGTGACACGCTACGAAGCGGAAAACCAAGATGAACTGAACCGGATAAAAACTATCATTACTAATGAGCTGGAAAAACTGAAATGATAAACCGCAGACAGACAAAACAGATAAACGTAGGAAACGTAAAGATAGGCGGAGGCGCCCCGATCAGCGTGCAGTCCATGACCAACACGGACACTAGAGACGCGGAAGCGACCATTGCCCAGATAAAAAGGCTGGAAGACGCAGGATGCGAGATCATCCGCTGCGCCATAGTGGACGAATCCGCTGCCAATGCCCTCCGAACAATAAAAGACAGCATCTCAATACCGCTCATAGCTGACATACACTTCGACTATAAACTGGCCATAGCCTCTATGGAGAGCGGAGCTGACGCAATACGCATCAACCCAGGCAACATAGGCTCAGAAGACAGGGTGAAGGCAGTTATAGACGCGGCGAAAGCCAACGGATGCTCCATAAGGGTCGGCGTTAACGCAGGCTCTCTGGAAAAAGACATACTGAAAGAACACGGAATATGCGCAAAGGCGCTGGTTAAATCAGCGAAAAGACACATTGAACACATAGAATCACTCGGTTTTTATGATATGAAGATAAGCCTCAAAGCGAGCAGTGTTCCTCTCACGGTGGAGGCGTACAGACTCTTCTCCGAAAGTTCGGACTATCCTCTGCACATAGGAGTGACCGAGGCCGGAACTTATTTTTCCGGCACAGTAAAATCCTCCGCAGGCATAGGCGCAATGCTCCTTGCGGGTATAGGCGACACACTCAGAGTGTCGCTAACAGGCGACCCTGTGGAAGAGGTTCGGGTCGGCTGGCAGATATTGAACGCTCTGGAGATACGCCGCAGAGGACCTGAGATAATCTCCTGCCCCACATGCGGCAGAACCGAGATAGACATGGTCACACTGGCAGAAACGGTCGAACAGGAAGCGGCCAAACTCAGCTCGACGATAAGCATAGCCGTAATGGGCTGTCCTGTGAACGGTCCCGGAGAGGCCAGACACGCCGACTACGGCATAGCCGGAGGCAGAGGACTGGGCATAATCTTCAAAAAAGGTCAGGTAGTAAAAAAGGTTAAAGAAGACTGCCTTGTTAAAGAATTTTTTGACATATTGAAAATTGACGGTATAAAATAAATGATGTTTTGATTTATGCAGTTTGCGGGTGTAAGATTGAAAAACTTATTTTAAGGGGTAATTAAGTTGAATATCGCGGAATGTCTTTCAAAAATCACCATTTTTGAAACTGTTGAAAAGGACGACCTTGAGAGGCTTGCCAGCTTCTGTAAGGCTAAAAAATTTGCGAAGGACGAAGTCGTCTTTCACAAGGGCGATCTGGGCACCGATATGTACGCCATAGTCTCCGGCAATTTCAGAGTCGTTCTGATAGACGGCAACGGCGACGAGATAATACTTGCGGTCATCCAGCCGAACAGCATAATGGGCGAAATGAGCATGATAGACGGTCTGGGCCGCACAGGAACGCTCATAGCCAACGATCCGTCCGAGATCATACTGATCCCCAGAAAAGCTTTTAACGAACTTCTCCAGAAAGACTTCAACGTCACACTCTATCTTCTCGAAACTCTCACTGAACGTCTTAGAAAAGCTGATGAACTTATCGAGTCACTCGCTTTTCTGAACGTAAAGGAGCGCATAATAAAATTCTTTATGGACAGCGTACAGGAAGGACAGGAACCTGATCACGGTTATTTTCGTCTGAAAAAATATACTCATCAGGAACTTTCCAATATGATAGGCGCTTCAAGGGAATCTGTGACCAAATGTCTCAAGATACTCACCCTTGAGGGAGCCATAAAGACCAAAGAAGACTGCATCCTCATCAGAGAGCAGACTATTCTTTATTAAAGACCTTCTGAGTGAACATAAGACATTCGTGCCCCGTCGACTGAAAGACCTTCTGAGACGGTATCATGCTTGTTTTAAAACCCATCGCCCTGCATCCGTGCGGATAGTTTTTATCCCATGTCACATAATAGTGTTCGCACTGGCGGCAATTAACTCTTTTCACTCTTTATGTCTCCGTTGTATGATATTACATTAACAGGAAATTAGAAGTCAATAGTACCCGAGGTTGAAAATGTTTATTAATTACCGCCCCGATCTTCTCAAGACAGCCAAAAGCGACATAGACGAGCTGCTGTCGCAAAACAGAGGCCAGCTGCAGAATCTGCTGGACCAGAGCAACAAGACCTACACCACATTCATACGTCCTCTAATGGACCTTGACGCGAAAATCACCGAGTTTTTCACGCCTGTGTCACACCTTAACTACGCAAACAACACAGAAGAAACACAGGAAATATATAATTACTGCCTTCCTTTTCTGACCCAGTATTCCACAGAGCTGGGACAAAACAAAGACGTATACGACGCCGTGCTCGCCGTTTACGAGGCGGAAAAGGACAGACTAGACCAGCCCCAGAAAAAGACGCTGGACAACATGCTCAAAGGATTCAGACTGTCTGGCGTTGACAGAGACGAAAAGACCAAAGCGAGGCTCATGGAAATCAACATGGAGCTGAACACGCTGAGCACAGACTACGCCCAGAACGTAATGAAGGACACAGACGCCTTCGAACTGGTGATAACCGACGAAAAAGACGTTGCCGGAATACCTGAGACAGATCTGAAAGCCGCAAAATGCGAAGGCGGCTGGAAATTCACACTCAAGATGCCGAGCTACATAGCCTATATGACATACGGACCGAACAGGGACATTCGTGAAAAGCTCTATAAAGCCTATTGCACAAGAGCGCCACAGAATGGCCAGCTCATCGAAAAAATTCTGAAACTCAGAAAAGAGAAGGCTAATCTCCTTGGATTCAAGCGTTTCAGCGACCTTTCGCTGGAAACAAAGAACGCCGACAGCCCCGAGACTGTCACAGAGTTCCTGAACGATCTGGCAAAAAGAGCCAAACCGCAGGCTGAGCAGGATATTGCCGAGCTGAAAAAAATAAGCGGTCTCAAAGATTTAATGAGCCACGACACCACATATTACTCAGAAAAACTGCGCCGTGACAAATGCGGATACGACGAACAGGCATACAGGCCTTATTTCGAACAGAACACTGTAATCAAAGGACTTTTCGATTTCATATACAACCTTTTTGACGTTGGATTCAGCAAAGTGGACGTTCCGGTATGGCACGACAGCGTGAAGGTTTACGATCTTTTCAGAAACGGAGAGGTCTTCGCCAGAATATATCTGGACCTTGAGTTCAGAAACGGCAAAAGGGACGGCGCATGGATGAACGAGTGGCAGACACGCCACAAAGACGCTATGGGCCGCATGAGATACGCCTCAGCACTTATATGCGCCAACTTTCCGCAGGCGACTAAGGACAACCCTTCTCTTCTGCGCCACAGCGACGTTGTAACACTTTTTCATGAAATGGGTCACGCCCTGCATCATCTGCTTTCAGACGTCAACGAAGCCGACGTCAGCGGCATAAACGGAGTGGAATGGGACGTTGTTGAGTTCCCGTCGCAGTTTCTTGAGCTTTTCGCCTATAACAGGGAAGTTTTGAAACTTTTCGCTAAACACCACGAAACAGGCGAGGTCCTGCCCAATGAAATGATAGATAAGCTGGACTGCGTGCGCACCTTCATGTCTGCGTCCGCAATGATGCGCCAGCTGGAATTTGGCATGTTCGACATGCTCATCCACGAAAAAGCCTGCACCGAAAAAGAAGTTCAGGAGATACTGGACGGCGTGCGCAAAAAGACATCCATAATCATGCCGCCGGAATACAACAGATTTCAGCACGGATTCAGCCACATATTCGCCGGAGGCTACGGAGCCGGATATTACAGCTATAAATGGGCTGAAAGGCTCTCCTGCGACGCTTACAGCATATTCGAAAAGAACTGCGTATTCGACGGAAAGACCGGAGACAAGTTCCTCAAAAGTGTGCTGAGTAAAGGCGGTTCAGGGGATATGATAGAGTTTTTCACAAAATTCGCCGGCAGAGAACCTGACAACTCCGCACTTCTGAAAGTTAACGGAATCAACTAGAAATACTATCCCTCCCAACCTCCCTTTCAGAGAAAGGGAGGAGTACCCCTCTTTATTTTAAAGAGGGGTCGGGGGAGATTAATTTATCTGAATTATATACATTTATCGGGGATCGGGAAATCCATGTCGTAGAGCGCCCATGTGTCTTTCACGTATTTGAAGCCCTTCTGCACCATTTCGCTGTCGTAGAAATCCTTGTCATAATCCTCAAAGTCGAAGAAGTGAGTCTCCTCAAGCCTTCCGCCTGTCTTTCTGAACTCGAACAGACCGTTAAGGTATTGTGTCATGCTCTCGCCATAGGGGATAACTGTGATGCGGCCCATAGGTCTGCACTCTTTTATGATTGCTGAGTAGAGGTTGGTCCAGAGGCTCATAGCCTCAATGTGGTCTTCGCGTCTTATCTCCTCGCCTGTGCCTTTTGACATGGCGATAGCGCCGGGGTGGCGTACTGTTATGATATATTCGGCCTTGTCGGCGAACAGATAGTTCAGCAGTTTAACGGCGAATGACAGAGCTGTGCTTTTGAGGACCACGTGCTCTTTATCGGGAGCTTCTCTGTTGATATATACGAGGAACTGGCAGATGTCGAAGATAAGGTTGTTGAAGTTCCACGGCAGTCTCCAGCCCATGTCGTATTCAGAAAAAGGATTGTTCTGAACAAAGATAGCGTTGGGCATGAAGTTGTGTGTCATGGACATGAGGAGCTTGTTCCATTCCCAGCCGTAGGCTTCTGACACGCCGTTGTAAATTGTTGTGCCGCCAGTTCTTTCCATTCCGAGGATGAAGTGGAATGTCTTTCCGGCCATATATGGCCTTACGGTGTCTGCGTCGCCTGACATCATGGCTCTGAAGAGTCTCACAGATTCCTTGAGGAAATCGTCGAGTTTTTCCAGATATTCCTTAGTGCCTTCCGCTGCCTCTATCTGGGCGGCGTGTTTTTTGTTCATGGCGGCGAGAGCGTCGGCGTCAACATCGGTGCCGTTAACGGCGAGCCATGTTTCTTCCGGATCTATACCGGCGATATATTCTATTGTTCCCAGAGCAACGGCAACGTCCATATTGGTTGTCAGGGTGAGTTTTCTCGGTTTTGCGGTTTTTTTATCAGACATTTTAGATCCTTGGTGTGTTTTTGTGCGCAATTTTATACTGAGAAAGGTTCAATATCAATACATTTTTCTTTTAAATATCTGATTGAGCTTTACACTAAAGCGTCTTTCGGATAAAACTTTTCATACACAAGGAGACAGCGATGTTCAGAGATTTTGCCAAAGACAGGATAATACTTTTCGACGGTGCAATGGGCACCTCCATACAGAAATTTGAGATAAACGACGACATATGGCAGGGATATAACGGGTGCAGCGAATGGCTCAACCAAGCCGCGCCGGAGATAATCCAGCAGATACACGAACAGTATCTCGAGGCCGGAGCGGACGTTATCGAGACCAACACCTTTGGCGGAACAGAGCTTGTCATGTCCGAATACGGGCTGGCCGACAGGACATATGAGCTGAACCTTAAAGGCGCTCTTACAGCCAGAAAAGCCGCCGACAAATACGGCAAATTCGTCGCAGGCTCAATGGGACCCGGCACAAGATTACCCAGCCTCGGACAGATCACCTTCGACGAACTTTACGAAATGTACGTAAAACAGGCAAAAGCTCTCGCAGAGGGCGGTGTCGACCTGTTCATCATAGAGACATGTCAGGACCTTTTACAGATAAAATCAGCACTGAACGCCGTCTTCGACGTGCAGAAAGAGAACGGAACGGACCTGCCCGTAATGGTCTCCGTTACTGTTGAACAGAACGGAACAATGCTCATGGGCAGCGATCTCTCCGCTGTGGTTGCCGTGCTCAGAGACTATCCGCTCTTTTCCATAGGCCTTAACTGCGCCACAGGACCCGACCTTATGCACCTGCCCGTAAGCAACATAGCCAAAAACTATCAGGGCCGCATCTCCTGTCTGCCCAACGCCGGACTGCCGGAGAACAAGGGCGGTAAAATGGTCTATTCCATGACTCCGGAACACATGGCCGAGATAATGGACGGACTCATCAAAGAATTTCCAGTACACATAATCGGCGGATGCTGCGGCACAACGCCAGACCACATAAAAGCGCTCCGCCCTGTGGTCGACGCGAATAAACCTAAAAAACCTTCCGATATACCCTATACAGGCGAAACAGCGAGCCTCTATTTCTCCACCCAGCTCGTCCAGTCACCCGCCCCCGCCCTCATCGGCGAAAGGGCGAACGCCAACGGGAGCAAGGCTTTCAGAGAACTTCTGCTGGCTGAGGATTTCGAGGGCATGCTCGCAGTGGCCAAGGAACAGGAGGAGACAGGCGCGCACTTCATAGACGCCTGCGTCGCCTACGCCGGACGCAACGAAAAAGAGGACATGAGACACTTCATGCTCCTGCTCAACAAGACGCTCACAGCTCCCGTAGTAATAGACTCAACAGAGCCTGACGTGGTGGAGACAGCGCTCAAGACCTACGCCGGAAAACCCATAATCAACTCCATAAACTTCGAGGACGGCGGCGCAAAGATGCACAAACTGCTGTCCATAGTAAAAAAACACCCTTCCGCCGTGATAGCGCTCACCATTGACGAAGACGGAATGGCCATGACAGCCGAAAAGAAATTTGCCGTTGCGGAAAGGATTTATAAAGTTTTCACAGAAGAATACGGACTGAACCCGGAAGATCTGATCTTCGACCCCCTCACCTTCTCCATAGGCTCTGGCGACACATCGCTCACTATGGCCGCTGTAGAGACTCTGAGCGCAATCCGCATGATAAAATCGAGGCTGAAAGGCGCAAAGACCACACTCGGTCTGTCGAACATATCATTCGGTCTGTCCGCCGCCAGCCGCCCTCTTTTGAACTCCGTGTTCCTCCACGAGGCAGTGGCCGCCGGACTGGACTCAGCCATTGTCCACGCCTCAAAGGTCATCCCCGAGTCCATGATAGACGACGGAGACATGAGCCATTGCAAAGACCTGCTCGAAGGCAAAGAAGGCGCACTGTCCGCCTTCATTGACTATTTCGCGTCCAAAGAGGGACAGGTCAAACAGGAAGAGGCGGTCAACCTGCCGCCGGACGAGGCTCTCACTCAACAGATAATGAAAGGTAAAAAGGCCGGACTGGACGTTCTGCTCACTGAGCTGATGAACAGTATGAGGCCTATAGATATAATCAACAACATAATGCTCCCCGCCATGCAGCAGGTGGGCGTTCTGTTCGGCGCGGGAAAAATGCTCCTGCCCTTCGTTCTCCAGTCAGCTGAGACAATGAAGGCCGCTGTAAGCCTGCTCGAGCCGTTCATGGAAAAGAACGACGCCCAGACCAGAGGCACGATAGTGCTCGCCACAGTCAAAGGCGACGTACACGACATAGGCAAGAACCTTGTGGACATCATACTGTCGAACAACGGCTTTCAGGTGTTCAACCTCGGCATCAAAGTCCCCGTGGAGGACATGATCAAAAAAGCCATAGAGGTAAAAGCCGACGCTATCGGCATGAGCGGCCTGCTGGTCAAATCAACAAACATAATGCGAGACAACATAGAAGAGATGCAGAGGCAGGGGGTCGGCACCAAAGTTCTTCTTGGCGGCGCGGCTCTCACCGAAAAATTCGTCGAGAACGACTGCAAACCTATCATGCCCGGCATGGTGCATTACTGCCGTGACGCTTTCGACGCTCTAAAGGTGCTGGGCGGCGAGGAATCAGGCGCTCAGGCCAGACAGACGCCCATGAAAGAGGCTAAGGCCAAGGCCGTTAAAGTCAGAAAACCGGAACACGGCAAAATAGTCCCCGTACCGCCTTTCTTCGGCGTGCGCACAGTCACGAACATAGACGTGGACAGCGTGCTTGAATACATGAACAAACTGGCGCTCTTCGGCCACCGCTGGGGATACAGCAAAAAAGATATGACCGAAAGCGAATACATGAAGATGCTCAAAGAGACAGTCTATCCGGAATACGACAGCATCGTGAAAGAGGTGAAAGAGAAACAGCTCGTCACACTGTCCGCCAGATACGGCTATTTTTACTGCAACTCAGAGGGCGACAGCCTGAAAATATACGACGGAAACACTCAGAAGGTGCTGACAACCTTTGATTTCCCCAGACAGAACATCAAAGACGGCGTATGCCTCGCCGATTATTTTCTGCCTGCGTCATCCGGTAAAGCGGACATAGTCCCCTTTCATCTGGTGAGCATAGGCACAAAGGCGGATCAGGTTTGCAAAGACCTGTTCAAGTCACACGAATACAAGAGCTATTATCAGTATCACGGTTTTTTCACTGAGCTGACCGAGGCTCTGGCCGAATACTGGCACAAACAGATAAGGCGTGAACTGGGGCTGGACTCAAACGACGCGGCCACTCCACACGGAATAATATCGCTGGGCTATCAGGGCCGCAGATACAGCTTCGGCTATCCAGCATGCCCTTCTCTGGCGCAGAACGCACAGCTGGACAGCCTTATCGACTTTCATGAAATTGATGTAAAACTTACAGAAAATAATGAAATGGTACCGGAATACTCAACCTGTGCTATAATTGTATATAACGCTTCAGCGGAATATTTCACAGTAGGATAGAAATCGGACAAAAAAGGTTTGATTTATTCTGTAAAGCGTGATATGTTTTAGCAGATACTAAATTTTAGTATAAATAAGGAGGACAATCCAATGGCAATCGGTGAACTTGTTAAATCAGCAGACTACAAATCAGAAAAACACGCACCCGTTATCGTTCTGCCCGCAAAGATAGCCGCAGGCGAAGCGTTTGAAGTAGAAGTTTCCGTGGGCAAAGAAATCGCTCACCCTAATACAACAGAACACTTTATCGCATGGATCGAAGTTTACTTCAAACCGGCGGAAGGTAACCTCGTTAACGTGGCAAGATTTGAGTACACAGCTCACGCTGAATCAGCCGCAGGCGCAAATCAGGGACCCGCTCTCGCAGAACCCTGCTCAAAATTCATGCTCAAGCTGAAAACTCCCGGCAAACTTATCGCCACATCCTACTGCAACATCCACGGTCTGTGGGAAGGCGAAGCAGAAGTAAAATTCTAAGCGTTTAAAACACTCCATTACATAAAAACCCGCTCAGTTGAGCGGGTTTTTTTATTATCTATTATAATGATACTAAGACGCACGAAATTTTATCACGACTATATCGTCGGCTTTTTGCTGAGCTTTCCACAGATCATAGGCTATCTGCTGTTTAAGCCAGCTCTCAGGAGTGCCGCCGAATCCTTTTGAAAGCCTGATAGCCATAACCGGAGATATGCCTGACTTGCCGTTCAAAAGTTCTGACAAAGCTTTCCTGCTTACGCCAAGACCTTTTGCCGCTTCTGTAACGCTAAGCCCCAAAGGTTCTA
>OBLN01000867.1_pt1 | contig 10745 bp, 8 predicted proteins | sample 1519301 | NCBI WGS metagenome assembly OBLN01 (sample SAMEA2452533, study PRJEB22499) | sediment metagenome | reverse complement strand
TTTACTTGAAGCACTTGAACTTCCTTATCGAACCCTGTTGATGTGTACCGGGGATATGGGCTTCACCCAAAGCAAAAAGTATGATCTGGAAGTTTGGAGTCCCGGACAAAAACGCTGGCTGGAAGTGAGTTCCTGCTCTAACTTTGAAAGCTTTCAGGCCCGAAGAATGCAGCTGCGTTACCGCAAGGGCGAAAAAGACATTGAGATCGTTCATACGCTTAATGGATCCGGACTGGCTTTACCACGGGTTGTTTCTGCCATTCTTGAAACATATCAGGAAGAAAATGGCCGGGTCAGGGTTCCGGAAGTTCTCAAACCTTTCTTTGATCGCGATCATCTGTAAATCAATGCAAAATTGAAGTGATCACCCGTCTTTTACTGGTTGGTTGAATTTGATTTGAGGAAGGAAATGTTATTTTGGTGCGAATCTGAAATTATTCCAAAATAATACTATGAAAAAACTCCTTCTCCTGTCTTTGATGATGTTCATGGGTTTTCATGCAATAGCTCAGAAACGGGCTATGACTACCGATGATTATCTGAATATGGTCAACCTTAGCTCTCCTTTGATCTCGCCGGATGGTGAGTTTGTGATATTTGGGAAGACCACTCTCAACTGGGATGATAATAAATATGAAACTAAGTACTACCGGATCAACTCAAACGGTGAAAATGAGTATCAGTATCTGGGAAAAGAAGGGGGAAGTGATCTGAAATTCTCACCGGATGGCAAGTATCTGTCGCTCAAAAGAAGCGTGGATGATAAATCACAGATCTTTTTACTCCCGACTGCCGGGGGTGAGGCGGTTCAACTCACAAAGCACAAAAACAGTGTGGGCAGTTACGAATGGGCTCCGGATAGTAAGTCGATCTTCTTCAGATCTGATGTTCCAAAAACCAAGGAAGAGGAAAAAGAATATAAAGCCGGCTACGATCACCTTTTTGTAGATGAAGCACCGAATGGACAACAGGAAGGTGAATGGAGTCATATCTGGAAACTTGACCTGGATACCAAAGAAGCGACTCAGATCACCCATGATGAACACATTGTCGGTGAATTTGAAGTATCACCGGATCAGGAAAAAATATTATATACTGCCCGTTTTGAGAACAGGCGGAATCAGGGAAATTTGTCTGAGATCTATTTACTGACGATCGGGGATAGCATGGCCGTACAGTTGACGGATAATGAGGCACCGGAAAACAGCTTGACCTGGCTGCCCGATAATGAGCATTTTATTTTCAGTGCGGCTGATGATGAAAAACATGAGCTTCGACAGGATAAACTGTGGAAAATGAATGCTTCTAATAAAGAGTATGAAATGATCTCCGGTAATTTTAACGGAGATCTCAGAGGTTACTATTTATCTGAGGATGGTGAGACCCTTTACTTCACAGGTTCAGTCAAAACAAACAGCAATTTATTCTCACTGAACATAGAAAATGGCCGGGTAACTCAGCATACAGACCATATCGGAACCCTTCGTGTTGCAGATTTTGATAAGGATCGTTCTAAGGTTCTTTTCACTAAAGAAGATGTTTCCACACCAAGGGATCTTCATGTAGCTGATCTTGATAAATTAAGTAACCCCACTCGGCTTACAGATCTTAATCCTTTAGTAAGAGACAGCTTGATCCTGGCGGATCATGAGGTCATTACCTGGAATAGTAACGATGGACTTGAGGTTGAAGGTATTAAGTATTTACCGAAGGACTTGAACGAGAATGGCGAAGCTCCATTCCTGCTGCATATTCATGGTGGACCGGCCGGGGTGTTTACAAATTCATTTTCTGCCCGATACCATATTTGGGCAGGATTGGGTTATGTACAGCTGGCTCCGAACGTACGAGGAAGTACGGCATACGGAGATGAATTCCTTAGAGGCAATATGCGTGATATTGGAGATGGTGACTATCGGGACCTTATGACCGGAGTTGATAAGTTGATCAACGAGGGACAGATCGATCCGAATAAGATGGCGGTACGTGGATGGAGCTATGGGGGAATTCTGGGTGGCACGGTGATCACCAAAACAGATCGGTTCAAAGCCGCATCATTGGGAGCTATGGTCTCTGATTGGTCCTCAGAATATGCCCTTGGGTTTAACTATGATGTAAGATTATGGTACATCGGTGGTGAACCGTGGACAAATCCGGAAGGATTCCGGATGCGATCACCGGCTACACATGCGGCCAAGGTAACTACACCAACTCTGTTCCTGCACGGTGCCAACGACAGGGTGGATACGCCCGAACAAAGCATGATCTTTTTCACCTATCTCAAAGATATTGGAAAAGTGGATACCCGATATATACGTTTCAAACGAGAGGGGCATGGTTTCCGTGAACCACGAAATCAGCGAACTCGTGATATTGAAGAGATCAAATGGATACAGAAATATACTTTGGGTGAAGAATGGACTCCGTGGGAAAGACTTGATAAGAAGAAAGATGAAACAAAGGTCGACAACGATTAAAGGCCGCAAGCCCTTGGTATCGTTTTAAAAGTTTGATAATATCCCCTTAGTTAATAACTATGGGGATACTTTTATGAAGCAACGGGCTCTATTCCGCCTTTCTGTACTGATCGCTTTCTTTTCGGTCCTGACTTTTCAGGGATGTGCTCCTGTTTATGTTCCTAATGCCTATCACGTGCATCAGTTAGATGATTCGGGAGATTTTAGCGGGGGGATCTATACAGGAACCAATGGATTGGATGTTCAGGCAGCATATGCTCTTAATAATTCCGTCTTTGTTTTAGGAGCTGGATCATTTGGTAATTCTGATTACAGTTCTGAAGATTCATATCAGTCTCATAGGTATGCAGAAGGTGGGGTGGGGTATTTTAAACCGTTCAATAAATTCGGGCGGTTTGAATTATTGGGTGGATTAGGTTTTGGCAGCTCGGAGGCAAGCAGTAAGTACTTTTTCTTTGAACCAAATGAAGTAACAGCTAAGGGAAACTACTCAAGAGTGTTCATTCAAGCCAACAATGGAATGGAAAGAAAGCATTTTGATATTGGAATGGCACTCAGGCTGGCTCACGTTTCATTCGGAGAGTTTGAGACCACTTCTTCAGTTTATGAAGGGTCAAACAGCAGCGTTTTCTTTGAACCGATGCTCTATGTGAATGTAGGTTGGGAAAAAGTGAAATTTGTAACTCAAGTAGGTATTTCAGATCCGTTGATAGATGACCTATCGTTCGGATATGAACCGTTATTTTTCAGTATCGGACTTAAAGGAAACTTCAGGTCGAAATAGGAAATGTTGCCCCTGTTGGTTAATAATAAAGGGATGAAATGTTAGCTGTTTCTCTTCGAAAGCCATACCACACCCCAAATGATCCCAACCAAAGCCAAGGCCAAACCAAATCCACCAAGAAAGGCATACAGCAGATAGGGAATGATCAGACTGATCACTATGCCGGTGATGGCTTTAAGAGGAGCCGCTGCAATGGCTGAGGCTCCGATGAATGAATTTATGAGTCGGGCAAGGCGTGTAAACATAATTGAGTGGTTGCATTAGTTTCAGTGGCGTACGAGCCCATTCGCCAAAAAGATTCACAGAGATTCTTTAAGCCACCGCGTGAATTTCAGTTTCATCAAAATTAAGCAGCAGTTCCAGTATAGGTTGCATTTCATCGTGTTCCATGAGTTCCATGCGAAGCTTCTTGCCGTTTCTGACCCCTTTCAAATACTGCCCGTAATGCTTTTTCATGATGATAACCCCATAGCGTTCACCGTGCTGCTGAACGGAAAGCCGGAGTTGCTCAGCACATAATTCGACCCGCTGTTTCACCGTTGGTTCAGGCAACAACTCACCGGTTTGGAGGTAATGCCTGGTTTGTTCAAAGATCCAGGGATTTCCAATGGCACCACGTCCTATCATGACGCCATCCACACCGGTTTCTTCAAACATTTTTTTGGCAAGTTCCGGAGAAGTGACATCCCCGTTACCAATGATCGGGATATCGAGTCCCGGAGTATTCTTCAATTTCTTCAGCCAATCCCAGCGGGCATCCCCCTTGTATTTCTGGGCTCTGGTTCTGGCGTGAACCGTGAGGGCTTTGACTCCAAGCTTTTGAAGCATCAATGCGACTTCCTGAATTTTGATCGTGTTGTCATCCCAACCCAGGCGGGTTTTTACCGTAACCGGCCGATCTTTCACTGCATCAACAACGGTTCCCGCCATACGCTCCATCATACTTAGATCTTTCAAACATCCGGCACCGGCTCCTTTTTTGACGATCTTATACACCGGGCATCCAAAATTGATATCAACCAGGTCGGGATTCTGATCTACGGCCACTTTAGCGGCCCCTTCCATGGCTTCTTCGCGCCCCCCAAAGATCTGAACACCGAAGGGACGTTCCATTTCTTCAAAATCCATTTTCTGCATGGCAATATCGGAATCACGAATGATAGCCTCAGAACTGATGAATTCTGTAAATACGATATCCGCTCCCTTGCGTCGACAAATTTGTCGGAATGGGGAATCAGTGACATCCTCCATGGGGGCGAGGAATAAAGGTTGATTCGGTAATTCTATGGGACCGATGTTCATTGCTGAATAGTCTGATGAAATTTTGATTTAGAAAACAAAGATACAGCTTTTTATAGCCTTTTATAAAGGAGCGATTTGTTACCCCGAAACTATTTTCAACCCTATAATGGAAATAATGAGGGTGGTAAGAAAGAAGAGCCTGGGAAAAGTGGTCGGTTCATTGAAGGCAAAGATACCAATTAAAACAGTGCCAACAGCACCGATTCCGGTCCAGACCGCATAGGCTGTTCCAATGGGTAATGTTTGTGTGGCTTTTACCAGAAGTCCCATACTGATACTGAGGGCAACCAGAAATCCTGCGAACCAGAGATACATTTCAGTATCCGTTGTTTCCTTTACTTTTCCGAGGCAAAAGGCAAAGGTTACCTCAAATAATCCGGCAATAATTAGTATGATCCACTCCAAGATCTGTATTCCTGTTTTGTGAGTGGAAGGTGATAGGAGGTTTAATTTAGGAATAAAAAAAGACCCCATCAGTTTCACCTGATGAGGCCTGGTTTTCGGGGTACAAAAAAATCTTTAGACGGCTTCTGCTTTGATGCTTTCCATCAATTCACTAAACAATGTATGTGATTTTAATCGTTCCTGATGGTCAAAGATGTATGAAGCCGTGATGAGTTCATCAACATTCGTTTGATTCATAAAGTGCATCAGGTTCTCACGGATCTTTTTCTTATCGCCTACAAAGGAATATGCAAGCATCTGCTTTAGCGCCATTTGATGCTGAAAAGGCAGGACCCGGTTAATATCATCAACAGGAGGAGGCAGGGGCTTTCTTTCGCCGGTTATCACCCCCACGAACATCTGCTTGGTGGATGTGGCAAGGTACTCTGCCTGCTCGGTGGTATCGGCAGCGATCACATTTATGCCCGCCATGACGTATGGTTCATCCAGTTGGGCAGAGGGCTTAAATTCTTCTCTGTATATTCTGATAGCTTCCAACAACTGCTGTGGTGCAAAATGACTGGCAAAGGCATAAGGCAGCCCAAGTTTTGCAGCCAGATGTGCACTGTCTGTACTTGAGCCTAAAACCCATAATGGCACTTCAGTGCCTTCACCGGGGAAAGCCCGTACTTTACTGTCAGAATTATCAGCGGATAGATACTTTTGGAGCAACTCCACGTTTTTGGGGAAGTTATAAACCTCCCGCATACGATCCGGCCGGATAGCGTGAGCTGTGGTTTGATCGGTTCCCGGTGCACGCCCAAGCCCAAGGTCAATACGGTCAGGATACATGGTGGCCAGGGTTCCAAAGTGTTCCGCAATAATGTACGGGGAATGATTTGGCAGCATAATACCACCCGAGCCAATTCGAATCCTGGAAGTTGCCTCTGCCATGTGTCCCAATAAGACAGAAGTGGCAGAACTGGCAATATGTTCCATATTATGGTGTTCTGCCATCCAGAAGCGTTTGTAGCCAAGGTTCTCGGCATGCACAGCCAGTTCCCGGCTGCGTTCAATGGCTTCCTTTGCATTACTGCCTTCGGTTACTACTGCAAGGTCTAATACTGAATAAGGAATCATGGTTGATCTTTATTCTGAAATGATGTTGAATTTCTGTTTGAACCACTGCTTGGTATTCACTCCGATGTAGTACATAGAAGGAACCAAAAACAGGGTAAGGAATGTGGCAAAACCCAAGCCGTAAATGATGGTCCACGCAAGGGGACCCCAAAAGCTCGCATTATCACCTCCAAAGTAAATATTCGGTTCAAAGCTGGCAAAGAGTCCATAGAAGTCAATATTCAGTCCCATTGCTAAAGGAATGAGTCCCAATATGGTTGATGCAGCGGTTAGCAGTACGGGATTCAAACGTACGGAACCACCTTCAATAACGGCTTCTTTCAGTGAAGCGCCTTCATTTCTAAGGATGTCGATGTAATCGACCAGAATGATCCCGTTCTTAACTACGATACCGGCTACAGCAATGATACCCATTCCCGTCAATTCTACTGAGATATCCATTCCAAATGTGACAAAACCTATGAATACTCCGATCAAACCAAACAATACCTGCGACATAATGATCAGCGGCTTGCCGATGGAATTGAACTGAGCTACAAGGATCAGGAAAATGAGCATCACAGCAGAAAATAATGCCACGATCAAAAATTGTCCGGTTTCAGCCTGTTCTTCCTGTTCACCGGTCAGGCTGACTTCATATCCCTGAGGGATCTCAAAGTCCTGAAGTGCTTCCCTTATCTGAGCATTGATCTCGTTTGCATTGTAGCCGGTCAGGACGTTTGAAGACAGGGTAGCAACACGTTCAAGGTCAATTCGGTTGATGGCACCCACACTGTTTGAAAACCGAGGGGTAGCAACGGCAGAGATCGGTATGAAGCCGGTGGGTGTTCCAACCTTCATGTTCATCAGATCTGTGATGTTAGACCGGTCATTTTCCAGTAATCTGAGCGTAACATCATATTCGTCTTCATCAACACGGAAAGTTGAGATCGGTTCACCCAGTAAAGCGGTACGAATAGTACCACCGATCTGTACGTTACTGATTCCGTAGCTGTTAGCTTTCTCGTTGTCAATATCGATGATGATCTCAGGATTATTTACCTGAAGATCAGACCTAAGCTCTTCGATTCCCTCAATGTTTTGCTCTTCAATAAATGCTTTGACGTTTTCAGTGAGAGTAATGAGTTCTTCAAAGCTTTCGCCGGTAATCTCAATATTGATAGGTTTACCTGTGGGAGGGCCATTCTGTTCTTTTTCAACGGTGATGGTCGTGTTGGGTATATCCTGCACATTGTCACGAATATCGTTGAGTATATCTTCAGTGGAAACTCCATTTCTGTACTGATAATCCACAAACTCCACGGTCACTTTACTTTTGTTAGGGGATGGAGTCGGGTCGATACTATTGGGCGGATTGGCCCCGATCGAGACATTGGATATCACAGATTTTACGATCGGATTGTCGCGGCCGATCACTTCATAGACCCGATCTTCAATTTGACGGGTTATCCGATTAGTTTCATCGAGGTCGGTTCCGGCAGGCATTTCGTTGTAAACATACACGAAGTTAGGTTCACTTTCGGGAAAGAAAACTACTTTTGGTGAAACCACGCCAAGAAGAAAAATACTGAAAACCAGGAACACAAAGGTTCCGCCTAAAATGAACCAGGGTCTCCAACCAACCAGGATCCATTGGATCAGGTCGTGATACAGAGACTGGATCTTAGGTAGTGTTTTTTCGTTGAACTTTCGGATCAACGGTTTAAGTACAAATCGCTCAAGAAGCCATAAGAGATAAAGGAATACCAGAAGGTTGGCAACAAACAAGCCCCCAGTGATATAAAAGACAACAGCAAGTACACCAACAACAGCAGAGGCGATCCAAAGAAATTTGTTATCCTTGTGCTCTACTTTTTTAGTGTGATCATCGTCTTCGTTCATAAAAGACACGGCAAATACCGGATTCATGATCAGTGCAACAAGGAGAGAAGCAACCAGTGTTAAAATAATGGTAACCGGCAGGTAGAACATAAATCGCCCGATGATCCCGCTCCAGAAAAGTAGTGGAAAGAAAGGAGCAATGGTTGTCAAAGTACCTGTGATCACAGGAAGAGCGATTTCACCCGCGGCTTTTTTAGCGGCTTCTTTCTTACTGAGTTCACCCTTGGTAACGTGACGGTAAATGTTTTCAACAATCACAATGGCATTATCAACCACAATACCGAGCCCAAGAATAAGCGCAAAAAGAACCACGATATTGATCGAAAAGTCGATCATGGGCATGACTGCAAAGGCAATGATGGAAGAAAGAGGTATCGCCAAACCAACAAACACCGCATTTTGTACACCCATGATGAACATCAGTACCAGTACCACAAAGAAGAAACCAAGAATCACGGTATTGAACAGGTTAGAAACACTGTCTTTTGTATCCTGGGACTGATCTCCGGTAATGGTAATATTCAGGCTTTCAGGAAATTGGGTTTCCTGCAGTTCTTCTATAATGGCCATACTGGCTTCAGAGGTTTCAATGAGGTTGCCGCCACTTTTCTTCTTAACGTTGATGGTGATGACCGGCTCACCATTTAGGCTGGCGTAACTTTCCCGGTCGGCAAAGTCATCCTCAATAGATGCAATATCTTTCAGGTAGACTTCCTCACCTTGTGCGTTGGTAATAATAAGTTCTTCAAGATCTTTGGCCTCCTCGATCTCTCCATCAACCCTAACTGAGCGCTCCATAGATCCGATCTCAAGTTGACCGGCAGAAATGGTCATATTCTTATTCTGTACAGCCGTTCGGATATCGTTAAAAGATAAACCAACGGCCATCATTTTATGAAGGTCGACGTTGATCTGGATCTCTCTTTCCAGTGCTCCAATGATCTCGGCTTCATTAACATCAGAGATGCTTTCGATGCGATCCTGAATTTCATCCGCAAATTTTTTGAGTTCAACCAGGTCAAAATTACCCGACAGGTTGATGTTGAGTATGGGCTGATCATCCAGGTTGAAATCGTTGACCTGCGGCTCCTGAGTTAACTGGGCAGGGAGCTCAGTACGTGCCTTCTCAACAGCATCGTTCACTTCTTGCTGGGCTACCAGTTTATCTTTCTCAGTAGTAAACTCAATGGTGATGATGGAAGTAGCCTGTTTAGACACACTGCTGATCTTATCGATCCCATCAATACCCTGTAATTCTTCCTCAATGGGCCGGGTGATCACGTTTTCAATATCGGCCGGTGAGCCCCCTGCATAGATCGTTACCACATTGAAAATGGGTATTTCTACTTCAGGAAAGGATTCTTTGGGAAGGGTGATGTAAGAGTACACACCAATTATGGTGATCAAAACCGTAAGCAGGTAAACCGTTGTTCGGTTGTTGATCGAAAGACTTGAGATCTTAAATTCTTTGAAATTCATCTTTTGTTACTCAGTTCTGATCTGTTAATTTTCTTGAATTGAAATGGCTGATCCGTCCGAAAGGTTTGCATATCCGGATGTGACCAGCAGGTCGCCGGTTTTCAGACCACTTGTCACCACCAGGTTATTGCCGTAGTCTAGTCCGGTTGTGACTTCTTTGTTTTTGGCTATCCATCCGTTTTCTGTTTCCTCAGCAACAAATACATATCGGATATCATTAGCCTGCTGCACTGTGTTGACCGGCACCACAATTTGTTCCTCCAGTTTGGTGTCGTTAATACTTACGCGAGCCATCATATTTGGTCTGATGCCCTCAACACCGCCCGGTAGATAGATCTCTACCCCAAAGGTTCTGTTAGAAGGATTGATGGCTTTACTCACTACATCCAGCTGTTTCTTAACCGATGAGTTCAGGCTTGGAAAGGTGATCTCAACGCTGTCAGTTTCATTGACACGAGTAATATAGGCTTCCGAAACCTCTGCGGTCACTTTCAGGGCATCAGAATTTGAGATCTGAAACACCGGAAGGGTAGGACCAACGGTTTCACCAACTTTAAGATCAACTCGGTCAACAGTGCCGGAAATGGTAGCACGGATGGTATAATAATCATATTGCTCTTTCAGGCTGGCAAGCTGGCTTTGAGCAGATTCATATTGAGTTTTAGCCTGCAGGAATTCAACTTCCGAACCAATGTTTTGCTCACGTAAATTTTGCTGACGTTCAAATAAAGTTTTCGCCAATTCCAGCTGAGTTTCTGCCTGGTTCAGTTGGTTGCGAGTAACCTCTCCGTCAAGTTTGGCAAGGATGTCACCTTTGTTTACTTGTTGCCCGGCACGGACAAGGATCTCTTCAACTGTAGCTGAAGTTTTAGGCGTGATCATAATAGTTTTGTCAGACTCGACATCACCCTGAACATTGATGAAATGCTTAAAGGTGGATGGCTGGATCTCACTTACATAAACAGGTGTGCTTCGAAGATTCTCATCCTCGCCGTTTCCCTGACCGCCATTGCCACAAGCTGTGACAAATAAAAGTAATGCTATAACAGATAATTGAAATTTCATGCTTAATGTGTTCATATTATTTGAGTTCAATTGTTTCTTTAATGTCTTGAATGTCTTGGCCAACAAAAGGGACTTCACCGATCGCCTGATCATATTGTGCTTTAGCTGACAGGTAGCCTGATACCATTTGTGCATAGTTGATCTCTGCCTGCCGGAGTTGCAGTTCAGCGTCGGTTACTTCCTGCTGAGACCCAACACCATTTCGATATCGGATCAGTGACCTTTCGTACCCG
>OBLN01000866.1_pt1 | contig 10750 bp, 6 predicted proteins | sample 1519301 | NCBI WGS metagenome assembly OBLN01 (sample SAMEA2452533, study PRJEB22499) | sediment metagenome | reverse complement strand
AATCCAAGAGTGCAATTACATAATCACCATCAGTGGTCGTTGTGAATGGAATGGTGGTGGCATTGATAGAACGGTTGTCCAATCCGATACTATCCCATGAACCAGTCACCACGGCTTTGTAATCATACGTTCCTGCAAGTTCTACTTGGACAATTATTCCATAAAGCCCGCGATCAAACGAAGTCATGGCTGTTGCTGGATTGGCATTATTCCAACCCTGGAAACTGCCAACCGCAGTGAAATCGCTGCTGGAATCCCAGGCGTGAACAATATTGACAGCAGGAACCATCTGAAGACCGGCATCCGCGCTGTGGTCATTGGTGTCAAAAGTCACTTTCACGACCTGGCTATCTTCAGTCGTATTTAGCCAGGAATTTGCGGAGGGATAAGACAAGCCCCAAGTGCAATTGGTCACTTTGAATTCGTAACGTCCCTCGGTGGCAATGGTTATGTCAGCAGAGAAGATGCCATCGCCGCCAAGCAGATCGCCGTTAGTGCCGTCATCGAATAGGGGGTTTCCACCCTCTGCCCACCCATTAAAGCCGCCCGCTACGCACCAAGGACCAATACCGCTGGAGACGGGTTCGATAAGCATGCGCCCGCTAAAGCTGTCGAGCAGGAAAACCACATCCTGGTTTGGTTCGGTGGTGCTGAAGTTGATGTTCGCCGCATCCGAGGAACGTCCATCCGCACCAAAGCCATTCCAGGTGCCAGTGACAACTGCTTTGCCGATGTAACTGCCTGCCGTTGGAATGGTATAAACCAAGCGATGGAAACCATTGCCCATGTCCGTCATCAGCGTGGCAGGGTTGGAATTGTTCCAGCCTTGGAAGTCACCAACCGCGGTATAGCTGGTAGGCAGGTTATCGCCCTTGACGTTGACAATGTTGGAGGCAGGCAGCAAAGCCATACCTGCGTTCAGGCTGTAATCGTTTGTGTCGAGTGTGAAGGTCACATACTGCAGTGGAGAACCTGTGGTCACCCAGGAGTTAGCGGACGGATGACCGTTGCTCCAGTTGCCGCACTCTACTGCTTTCCAGCCATAGGTTCCAGGAGTTGGAACCGACATTGCCATCGAATAAACCCCATCGCCGGCAATATAATCGCCATTGCTACCATCGTCATACATCGGCGTGGAGCTGTTGTTCCAACCGTTGAGGTCACTGGCAAAACACCAGTTAACTGCCGTCAGTTGGTTGGCAGTTTGAGAAGGGTTTTGAATAATTTCTTGGGTAGGTACCTGTGCCAGAGAGGCAGCAGGGCTGAGGAAAAGTGAGAGTGCCAAAAATGTGGCAAGAGATAAGCGAAGCGCTTTCATTTCACCCTTTCTACTAATTTGAATGTGATTATAGAATTATAGTTGATATGGAAACAGGTTCCAAATATCATTTATATTAGTTTTTGGAATTGGTACAACCGTTCCTCAACATTTCGTCTGCGGAAAAAATTATTTTTTTACATTCCAAGAAATAAACCGCATAGCAAAAATTTCTTTAAACCTAATCAGTTATTTTCAATCAGCAAATGTCAAATACATCCTTTGTCAAGCCAGACTCCGTAAGTATAGTAAACTTATTTTCACACAAAAAAACTACTCAGGTAGAGATTCTGAGGTAATTACGAAGGAGAATTATGAGTGAATTTTTAGATAACGCCACAAAACGCAAAGACGCTATCAAGAAAATTATCCGCTTGCTGCATGAGGGCAGGACGGTCGAAGAGTTACAGGCTGAATATGGTCACATCATCGCGGGAGCCAGCGCGCAAGACATTGCCACCGCAGAGCGGGAAGTTATTGCGGAGGGTCTGCCCGTTACTGAAGTACAAAAGCTGTGTGATCTGCACGTGGCTGTCTTTCAGGATGGACTGGAAACAGAGCCAGCACCTGAAAACCGACCGGGTCATCCCCTGTTCGATTTCAGGACTGAAAATGAACTGATTGCGCGCACGATTGAATCCTTGGAAGGATTTGTGCTCCGATATGCCGCCGGAGAAACCGAAGTGCTTGATAAGCTTCGCCAAAACATGAAAAATTTGAGCATGGTTACCAGGCATTATGACAAAAAGGAAAACATGATTTTCCCCATCCTCGAAAGACATGGATTTTCAGGTCAAATGCAGGTGATGTGGGGTGTTGATAACGAAATCCGGGAAGACATCAAGCGCTTTCTTGCCCTATTGGATGAGGAAAAACCGCTGGGAGTCACCCTGGAAAGCCGATTTAATCAGGTTTCCCGCAAGGTGATTGACATGATCTATAAAGAAGAGAAAGTGTTGATCCCGGAAACCCTCAGCTTCTTCACGCAAGAAGACTGGCAGCAAATGGCGGATGAAATTTCTGGAAACGTGACCAAGGTCTATGTTCCGCAAGAGCCCTCGTCTGTCTATTCTTCCCCCGCCGGCCTGATACCGCTTAAAACAGGGGCTTTGAGTGCCGAACAGATCGATTTGCTGTTGACCAACCTGCCGATTGATGTAACTTTCGTTGACGAAAACGACAAAGTTCGCTACTTTTCACAGGGCAAGGAACGAATTTTTACACGCACAGCAGCTATTATCGGGCGTGATGTCCGCAATTGTCACCCTCCTCAGAGTGTACATATTGTTCAGAAAATTATTGACGAGTTCAAAGCCGGGAATCGGGATGTTTCTGAATTTTGGATCCAGATGGGGGAAGCGTTTGTGCATATCCGCTATTTTGCCCTTCGTGATGAAGACGGAAACTATAAAGGTGTGATCGAAGTCTCCCAAAACGTCGCTGGTATACGTGCTTTGGAAGGCGAAAAACGCTTGTTGGATTGGGAATAAACATGGTTAACCCAACAGACCCTCCCGTTTGCGGAGGGTCTGTTGAATTAAAGCTCGAATTGGAGGAATTTTTACTTAATTAGAGGCACGATCAACAATGAAGCCATGCCAATCAACTTCATAAAGATGAGCGTGGAAGGTCCGGCAACATCCTTTAAGGAATCTCCAACGGTGTCTCCAATCACGGCTGCAATATGCTCAGGAGTACCGCGTGAAAACTCCAGGTTCTCAATTGTCTTTTTCGCGTTATCAAAGGCAGTTCCGGTATTGTTGAAAAACGGTCCAAGCAAGGCTGAACAAGCCACGGAACCGACCAACACCGCCCCCAAAGCGTTCATTCCAAAAACGAAACCAATCACAAGCGGCACCAGGATGCTCACAGCACTGGGCAAAATCATCTCGTGCAACGCATTTCGAGTAGCGATGTCAATACAATAAGAATAATTCGGTTTAGCTGTTCCTTTAATGATATCGGGGTTCATAGCAAACTGCTTCCGCACCTCGTCAACCATTTTTACAGCCGTTTTGGCTGTGGATCCGATAACCAACGACGAAATCAGGAAGGGCAGGCAAACACCGATAAAAAGGAAACTGAGGTTAAAGGGCGTTGTGACATCGATCGCTTCTATGCCCGCCAGCTTATAGAAAGTCAGGAAAATCACGAAGGCTGTAATAGTACCCGAAATCATTGCGTAGGCTTTTGTTATGGCTTTCATCGTGTTACCCACTGAATCGAGCCTTGAAAGTTTATCAACTACCGTCTTGTCCGCCCGCGACATGGAGGCAATTCCTGCCGCGTTATCGACGATAGGCCCAAATGCGTCAGCAGCCATAATAAATGTGATCAATAGATCGGTACCAATATTTACCGCCACCAGGGCCAGGAGGTTGTTGTTGGAAAAAGTGTAGACTCCAACCACTACGGCCATCAACACGATCACGGGCAGTACGGGACTTTGCAAGCCATACGCAATACCGGTGATCAGGTTCAAGGCAGCACCCCTGCTGGAAGCTGTGGCAATATTTTTAACCGGTTTGCCTTCCATCCCGGCATAGTGGCGAGTGCTCAATGAGGCAATGGTGGTTATTAAGACGCCAAGGGTGGCTGCAATACCGATGATCCAATCGTCTAAAAGAAGAAGTGACATGCTCATCGCACCGATGATTCCCAGAATCGAGCTTACAAACAAACCGACACTGAACTGCGTCGAAGGAGACATCCCCGGCTTCCATTCCCGGCTGGCAAAAATGCCCATTGCTGAGGCAAACACGCCAATGCTCTGCAGCAGAAAAGGAAAATAGATCCCAATTTGCCCATAAACTGAAGCCATAGCTACCGCAACGATCGACCCAGTCACCAGGTCGTCGCTAAAAGTCTGGAACAAGTCTGCGCCGCGTCCCGCGCAATCGCCCACATTGTCGCCAACCAGGTCGGCAATAACTGCAGCATTTCGCGGATCATCTTCCGGAATGTTGGACTCAATTTTTCCAACCAAATCCGCGCCGATATCCGCAGATTTCGTGAAAATTCCCCCACCTATCTGAGCAAAAAGGGCTGCGAGTCCACCTCCAAATGCGAAACCGATAAGCGCGTTCGGATCCTTAAAGATACTGAAGAGAAAAGAAAGTACGATCAGACTCAAACCTGTAATACAGAAGCCCATCACCGAACCACCAAACAAGGCGATCCGGAACGGGCTGCGCTTGCCTTCATTGGCGATGTCAGCGGTCTGTAAGTTAGTCCGCACGCTGACACTCATGCCAATATAAGATGCCAGCAGCGAAGTCAGCACCCCAAAAACACCAGTTACGGCAGCTTTCCAGTCCAGGATCCAGAATAACAGCCCTGCAAAAAATGGAGTTACCAGTAGAATGGTCTTGATTTGACGTCTAAGGTAGGCTTTCGCGCCGCTACGAATGTCTTTTGCTGCCTCGCTCATTGCGGCTGATTGGACCGGTCGCAGCGTGATGCGCAGGATGAAATAGCCTGCCAGGGCAACACCAAGTAAGCCAGCCACCAAAGACACGGCGTATAGTTGCATGTTGAGGGTTAATGCCAGCACGATGCTGACGACGAGCATGCCAATACCCAAAAGAAACCAACGGTTGCGTAAAACAGAAAATAGCTGACTGGGAGCAGGTCGTTTATTAATCTCAGAACTCGATGTCTGCATAATTAATCGTTTACCTTTCTGGACTTTACATAAACTAATGTCTTAAAAAGAAAAGTTTTACTGCAATTTTTGAGGGGGCAGGTAACTGCTTGACTGTCCGATCTGCTTGACAACTTAGGGCAGAAATTTTAATGTATTTTCAATTTCCTGTAAAGATACAACGAAAACGAATTCCAGTAAAAACTGATAGAACCTGTTACAGGACAGGTTCTTAAGAATAACTTTTGTTAAATGATTGACATTCGTTATGTAAATTAAAAAAGAGATTACAGAGCAGCGCTTACAACTCGGTGATCTTCATTGCCTTACCTAACTGCTGGATGATGTCTGAGGGCAGAGTGGCAGCGGGGTGACCTACCGCTTCCAGCGCAAGTTCCGCAGCCCGGGCGTGCAGCCAGACTGAAAGCGCAGCATCAAAAGGCTCAAGCCCTTGGGCTAGCAAGCCAACGATTAAGCCCGCCAGGACGTCACCCGTGCCGCCATGCGCCAACACGGAATTCGCGAAGGATAGCATGCGGCAATCACCAAGCGAGTTAGAGACGATGGTGTTCGCACCCTTAAGAATAAGTGTCTGTTTCCATTCCTGCGCGTAGGCAGCAGCATATTGCAGGCGATTCGAGTGAATTTCGCTTACTGATAGACCTGTCAGACGAGAAAATTCCATCTCATGCGGGGTCAGAATAACTTGCTTTGGCAGCAAGTTTGGCCAGTCCGGCTGCCTGCTCAGGATATTGAGAGCATCCGCATCAAGCACTAATGGCAGATCTGGTGCGTTCTCGCGAAGATGAGAAAGCACAGTTAGAAGAAAAGCCTGTGTGCCTTCTGCCTGACCCAAGCCGGGACCAATAACAACAGCATCTTTACCTGCTAATATTTCTGAAATGTGTAAACCAGCATCAACCGAAAATGCCCCTTGGTTTTCAGGCAATGGAAACCAGATTGCCTCAGGAATTCCAGCAGCAAGGGGAACATAAATGGACTCAGGAATGGCAGCATACACCAACCCAACGCCGCTTCGCAAGGCTGCCCGGATGGCCAGACCAGCTGCCCCCGTGAATTTTCGCGAGCCAGCCACCACCAGCGCATTGCCAAAGCTGCCTTTATGCGAATCGTCTGGTCGTTTTGGAAGCAGTGAGCCAGCCAATTCTGCTGTGGTTAGTGTGGCAGAAAGATCATCCATCATTAATAATTGTACCAGCGCAATAACACAACATAGCAGAAAGCCGTTTCTATGTGATTATTAACCAATCAACTAAACCGGATTCAATCCTGTCTATAAAAAAGCTCGGCAGGAGAGGCATAGTACAAAGCGCTTAATTTTCACGGTGCTCGAAGACGAAACCATTCAAGTTGCCATACTAGTAGAAGCCTTTAGCGACCCTCAGTGAAACGATCTGTAGGTGGACAGAACAAGCTCACTTGATTTCAACGCATCACAGCTAACCTATGAAAACGATCGGTTAAAGGCTATTTTTTTCAACCATGTCGCTAATTTTTATTGCTATCGATTCACAATCAAGTTGGTTGACTTCTTCGATTTTATTCAGCCATTCACGCGGTATTGCACCAATCCCGGTAAAAGCACCACAAAGCGCACCCACAATGGAGGCAATGGTATCACTATCACCACCATTGTTGACAGCTGCGAGAATTCCTGTCTCACAGTCCCCTTTTGCAGCATAGAAAATACCCATGGATGTAGCCAGTGTTTCTGAAACGTGAAAATGGCTACCAATTGTTCTACGAATCTTTTCTACAGCCTCATTAACATCCCCCGCCTTCTCTGCGATTTCGAGTGCCCACTCCAGGTTTGGTAACGGATAACGCTGTGCGGTCTTTCGGGCTAACTTCGCTCCTATTTCCTCACCCAATTTTGCTCCTGTCAAAGCAGCCTCAACGACTGAGGTTATTGTAGAGTTAGGGCTTAGTGATTCTGAAATAGCAGCTGCCTGGCTTGCCGCTGCAGACAGCGCCACATCTGTTGGATGCGTGGGCAAAATGACATTACATGCCAATTCAACAGCCCCGCTCAAATCTCCAGGTTTCGCCCAACCAGCTGGTGAAACACGCATCAGCGCGCCGTTAGAGGTACCCGAATAACACCAGGACCGCTTTCTTTCGAGATGAGCGTCAAATTTCCCTGTCAGATAATTTGCAAATGCCGCTTTTGTACTCGGCCCATATACATTTCCGTGCTGCCAGATCTCCTGATTGTCTTTGACCCAATTCGCCAGCTCGATGACAAATTGCTCAGGCGCAATGTTTCCGTGATATTTAAGGATTGCCTTGGCAGTCACAACCGTCAGAGTGGTATCATCCGTTACCTGCCCGGCCTGATAATCTAAGTGAATGAACTCGTCTTCGAAAATCTCATAAAAATTATTCACCGACCCATTGCATCGCACACGTATCTCGTCCGGTGTCAATTCATGAAACGGCATTCCCATAGCGTCGCCTATGCTCAAACCAGCAAAAGATCCCCAAATCTTGTCTTTTAATGTTATATCCACAACTCCTCCTATTGATATCCTTCATAAAATCGCACACGCTGAATGATAGCTTATCCAGCGTGTGCGGATTACAAGTCTAAGTGACTTTTGTTATCGGTTTCCCGTTTTTTCGAATGGTTTATTTCCAGTCATCCAAATTGTTGACATTTTCAGAAGAAACCAGTACCTGAACGATAGGTATTTCCACCGGAACTTCCTTACCCATGGCTTTCATAACACCCATCTGCACAGAAAGCTGGCCCCACACGTATGGCGAGAACGCAACGCTCCCGTCCAGCAAACCGTCCTGGATAGATACCTTGGCATCCTCGATGAAGTCAGTGCCAACGACGATAATCTGGTCTTTCTTACCGGCTGCAATAGCCGCTTCAACAACAGCCAGCGCCATAACATCATTGGCGCAGTAGAATCCACGGATATCAGGATTTGCCTGGATGATGTTTGTGGCAGCGTTCAAGGCAACCGTTCTGTCCCAGTCACCAGCTTGGCTGGTTACCAGTTCGATGTTGGGTGCATTTTCAAACACAGATTTTGCGCCATCACGACGAGCCATGGACTGCGGTGCAGCGGATAAACCTTCGATGATCGCAACCTTGCCGCCCTCGGCTCCCAATTGATCTACGATGTATTGGGCACCATTGACACCCATCATGTACATATCCAGGGTCTTAGGCTGATCGATCTTTCCACCAGCTTCCTCAACTGCAGCAATGTCACTGATGATATTGGGTTCAATGATGGGAATACCAGCCTCATTGGCTTTAACAATACAAGGGATGAGGTTGTTTTCAGTGATTGGGTAAATGACTAACGCGTCATAACCAGCTGCAACCATAGACTCACATGTGGCTAACTGAGAACCAATATCGCCCTCGGTTGGAGCAGACTGAATATCAACTGTAATACCTAATTCTTCACCCATTGCTGTTGCACCATTTGCGTAGGTCACCCAGAACGGGTTCGCCATGGTGATCATCAACACACCAATTCGCATGTCAGGATTGTTGGGTGCTTCAAACCCCACCATACCGGCAAATGAGTCTTTTCTCATTTGCTCAAACGGAGTCAGTGCTCCCTCGACAGGGGCTACAGGCTCTACGGGCTCTGGTTCTTCAGCAACTGGTACTTCTGCTACAGGGGCGGGTGTTGTGCATGCTGATAAAATCAGCGTGAAAATCAATAAAACAAGTAGAATTAATTTGGTCCTTTTCATTTTTCTCCTATTATTTTTTGGGCTATTTCTTCTAATAACAAAGTTCAATATTGATTGTTTGAGCACCTCCTTCATACATTCCGTTTGATTTATCGTTTGCGGATCTTGTCAATGAACACTGCGGCAACGATGACAATTCCAATTGTGAGCTGTTGAAAATAGGGCTGAACACTCATCAATGTCAATCCATTCTTTAGCGTTGCCATCAGGATCGCTCCAATGATGGTTCCGGGAATACTGGCCACTCCACCAGCCAGGCTGGCTCCGCCAATAACTGCAGCAGCAATAGCCTCCATTTCCATGCCGGATCCAGCCAAGGCTTCAGCAGCGTTTAACCTTGCTGTGAGAATCAATGATGCAACGGCTGCACATAATCCCGCCAGGGCGTAGATCACAATCTTTGTTTTCCAAATGTTCACACCGGACAATCTCGCTGCTTCTTCATTTCCCCCGATTGCTAGCGTGTAACGTCCAATTCTGGTTCTCTTAATCACTAATAACAACAAGAGCGCTACAACCACGGCAAGGATAAATGCATATGGAATTGGTCCCAGGTAACCTGTTCCAAAAACCCTGATGCTCATTGGAAATCCATAGATTGGTCTGGCATCCGTTATGATATACGCCAGTGCCCGTATAACGCTTAAACTAGCCAGAGTTGCGATAAGCGGGGTAATCTTTACAACACCGATCAAAAAACCGTTAACAGCTCCCATCAAGACCCCTGCACTTAGGCCAAGTAGAATGCTGAGCCAGGCCGGTAGTCCGGCTTTTACACTCATCGCCATCAGGATTCCTGACAGACATAGAACAGAACCAACCGAGAGGTCGATCCCGCCTGAGGCGATCACCAGTGTAGCTCCACTGGCAATAACGATGGTTATGGCAGATTGGATTAATATGTTTGAAAAATTTTGGGTCGTGAAGAAATATGGACTCAGAATGGTAAATGCTATTATGAGCAAAACAAGAGCTAAGAAAATTCCCGATTCTACAGGTATTTGCTTACCGCTTATCTTCTTTAAGAATGGTGTTTTCATCTTCTATCGTTTTTTCCTTTTTCTTGAGTCTATATTCCTATAATGTCATTGACATGATAGCTTCTTCAGTTACTTTGTTTGGATCAACCTCAGCAACAATCTGCCCCTGCTTGAAAACAATGATCCTGTCGCTCAATCCCAGAACTTCTGAAAGTTCTGAGGTAACCAGAAGAATCGCGACACCTTTTTTTGACATTTCCTGGATCAATTGGTAAAACTCCTGCTTTGCGCCAACGTCAATACCCTTGGTTGGCTCGTCCATCAACAATATCCTGGATTGATGGTTTAGCCACTTTGCCAGAATTACTTTTTGCTGATTTCCACCGCTCAGAAATTTTGTCCAAATCTTTAGGTTGGTATTCTTGATTTTTAATACATCGCGGTATTGTTCAGTGATCTTCCTCAAAGATTTGGGTTGTATAAAACCCAATCGCATGGATTTTTCATAAACCCCAATGTTAGTGTTATCCAAAAGGTCCATTGAAAGGATCAAACCCTGGTTCTTTCTATCCTCGGTGATAAAACCGATGCCCTTTTTAATTGCGTCGACCGGAGATTTGATCTGAGCTTTTTCACCAAACAAGAAAATCTCTCCGGATTCCATCTTGTCAGCGCCGAAGATAACCCGCAAGATATCAGTTCTTCCTGCACCTACTTGACCGAACAGACCGACCACTTCGCCACTATTTACAGTAAGTGATATGTTCTTCGAAATCTTGGCAGTGCTTACATTTTCCAGTCGCAGTACTTCCTGCTTCTGACCCTGTTCATAGAGATCACGCTGGATCACCTGGTTTTTCTTTCCCGTCATCAGAGTGACTATTTGATCCCTGCTGGTGTTTTTTGTCTCGTAACAGCCTTGATAAACAGCGTCACGTAAAATGGTGATTCGGTCTGAGACCTCAAAAACCTCCTCCAGGTGATGCGTAATAAAAATGATAGTCTGTCCTTCCTGGCGCAGTTTTTTCATGATCTCGAACAATTTCGATATTTCATTACTGGACA
>OBLN01000865.1_pt1 | contig 10769 bp, 14 predicted proteins | sample 1519301 | NCBI WGS metagenome assembly OBLN01 (sample SAMEA2452533, study PRJEB22499) | sediment metagenome | reverse complement strand
ACAGAAAAAAGCTCCAATACCCATTGCCACTTTCATGTTCACAGGTATAGCTTTGAGTTCCAGATCCTCTGTTCTTTCCCTGAACCATGTAAAGTAGGGGAGTTTAAGTCCTGAATGTATGAATGTTCCGATGGTTGCAATAAGTAGCAACAAGATAGGCCATTCCAGGTGAGCGTCTCCCATGGCACCGGAGATCATTGTCTTACTGATAAACCCGTTCAGAAATGGAGCACCAGAAATTGAGAGGGCGCCAATCAGATACAATCCAAGAACCAAAGGCATTTTTTTGGAAAGTCCGCCTAATTCGCTCAGTTTACTTTTTCCGGTTGAGTAAATAACGGCACCTGCCGCCATAAACAACAGAGATTTATAAATAATGTGATTGAAAGCATGTGCCGTGGCGCCATTAAGGGCAAGTTCAGAACCGATTCCAATAGCAGTCACCATATAACCGATCTGACTGATAATACTGTAAGCCAAGATCTCGCGGATATCATTTGCAAGCAGGGCATAAATGGTTCCATATATGGCCATGATAACTCCTACCCAGATCAAAACTTCCCATCCGGGGAATAGGCGGATCATCACGTAAACAGCAGATTTTGTGGTCAAGGCACACATAAATACCGCTCCGGTTATGGTAGCTTTGGGATAGGCATCAGCAAGCCATGCGTGCAGAGGCGGTACGGCTGTGTTCAATGCCACACCCAGAAGTATAAAAATGTTGGCAAGGGTGTAATCAGGCATCAATTGCTCGATATAGAGAGATCCGCCTGCATTCAGGTGTAACAAGATACCGGTAAACAATAAGCCACCACCCAGAATATGAACCAAGAGGTAGCGCATACCTGCCTCATCCGATTCGTTTGTACGCCTTGCCCAGATCAGGTACGAGGAGGCAGCGGCCATCAGTTCCCAGAATATGAACAGAGTGAAGTAATCCCCTGCAAAGGTTACCCCAAGGGCTCCACCTGCGTAGGCAAGTGCCGAACTTTGCTGTCCCAGGTCTTTGATATGGAAAGCATAGATACCTCCAATTATGGTGATCAGGGAGAAGATAATCCCAAAAATTCGGCTCAAACCATCTACCGAAAGCAGTTGTAATTCATAACTTGTGAAGGATACCTGTAACAGATCACCTTCAGGTAGATTCCAAAGGATCCCCAACGCGATCAGCGGAAAGGTGATAAAAGCAGCACTTCTGACACGTTCCGGTATCAGTGGAAGCACGAGGGCTCCCAATATCAAAATTATAGCCGGAATTGAAATGAGCTCAACGATCATAGTAATCTTCGTTGCTTAAGATGAATATTTTACCAAGGATCTTTGAACCAAGGATCAAAACGATAGCTCCCAGTCCACCCCATAAGGCATAAAAAGCGGGAACGCTGTTCCACCAGTGTGAGTCGTAGTCAGCCAGATAGGTGAATTCCAGTACCAGACTGACGATCAGCAGTAAACCTAATATAATCCAGTGCCAGTTCTTCATGGTCAGATAGAATTAAAGATGGTTGAGGCTACAGAGGAGGCCATATCGAAAAAGTTGAAAAACAGGTCAGGATTCAGTCCAAATAAAATGGAAAGAACGGCCGTACCAAACAAAGGCACCACCATAAAAGGGGATGCTTCAGTATGACCCTCTAATTCCGGGCCTCCTTTCTTGAAATAAGCTCTGTGGATGATGGGGAAGAAATAGCCCACGTTCAATAATCCACTTACGACAAAAATGATGACAGGTACCAGCATGCCACCTTCAAGCGCTCCGGCCGCTAAGTACCATTTACTTACAAAACCGTTTACGGGGGGGATCCCGGCGAGACCCATAGAGCCGATTGTAAACGCTGCCATGGTCCAAGGCATGACCTTGGCGATCCCATTGAGGTCGCTGATATTCTTTTTATGCAAATTGACCATAATAGCACCGGCACAGAAGAAAAGGGTAATCTTCATGGTGGCATGAAAGGAAATATGCATGATACTACCCACCAGGCCGGTTTCAGTGAGTAGAGCCACACCAAGCACGATATAAGAAAGATGACCCACGGTTGAATAAGCCAGTCTTCGTTTCAGATTATCTTGTGCAAAGGCCAGGAGGGAGGCTACAATAATGGTAAAGCCGGCGAGTACCATCAGTATATCGTTCAGGCCGAACTGGGCCATTACATCAGGACCAAATATAAATCCAACCACACGGATCACCCCAAATACACCGGATTTTACCACGGCAACAGCGTGCAGCAGGGAACTTACCGGGGTAGGTGCAGCCATAGCCGAAGGTAACCAGCTATGCAGGGGCATGATGCCGGCTTTTACCCCAACACCGCCGAGAAACAGAAGGAATATGGTGACAGCCATTGTGCTTGTAAGATTTGTGTCTCCAAAAATACCGCCCGGTCTGAATTCAAGGGTTCCTGTGAGGGAATAAGTAATTCCTGCGGCAGCGATCAGGAGTAAGCCGGCAGTCAGGGTATAGCTAAGGTACTTACGACCGGCTGCTATGGCTTTTTTGCTTTCACTGTGAATAACGAGAGGGTAGGTGGCCAGGGTCAGCATCTCATAAAAGATGATAAAGGTCAAAAGGTTACCGGAAAACGCGATCCCAATGGTAGAGCTCAAACAGACAGCAAAACTGGCAAAATACCGGGTCTGTTTCTTTTCTTTGTGGCCGCGCATGTAGCCTATTGAATAGAACGAGGTAAAGATCCATAGTCCGGAGGCAATGAGGGCAAAGAACACGCCAAAGGTATCAGCTTTGAGTACCAACGGTATGTTTGGTGCGATCTCAAGCAATTCCAGTTCGATCACATTGCCTTGCATGGCAGAGGGTAATAAGGTGAGAACCAGCAGGAATTTAATAACGCCGGCAAGTATCGTCCAGAACTCGCGGAGGTTCGGTTTCTTTGAACTCAGCAAGATGAATGGCACCGCAGCCAGCGATACCAATACAGCATATAAAGGGACGTACGTTAGCTCCATTGCGTTAATTATCTGATTAAAATCCTGCAGGAAACATGGTGAAAATTATATTGACGATGTAGGCATTGAATATCCCCACTACCAATAAACCTAATGCCATCACAGCCATTGGGAACATCATAGTGAAACCGACTTCGTTGTTTTCTATGATTTCGGTGTCTTCAGTTGATTCTTCTTCAGGATCGTTTAGATATACTTTTTCGAGAATTCTGAAGAAATACACTGCATTCAGCAAAGAACTGATAAGGATCACCGCAAGGAGGATCCAGTTACTGTTTTCGATGGTTCCCAGTGCCAGATACCATTTCGAGAAAAAGCCGGCAAGCGGTGGTAGCCCAACCATGGAGATGGCCGCGGTTGTAAAAGCAGCCATCGTCCAGGGATATTTCTTGCGATAGCTGTTATTGAATTTCGTAATAAGAGAGTGGCCTTCTTTGGATCGTAAACTTCCGGAGACAAGAAACAGCAATGCTTTCATCAATGCGTGATTGAGGACATGAAGCACGGCTCCAATAAATCCAAATGGATTTGCCAGGCTGATCCCCATGATAATATATCCGATCTGAGATACGGAGCTGTAAGCCAGCATCTTCTTCATTTCACTTTGGGCAATAGCCATGATGGAACCATAAAGGATCCCGATACCGGCAAAAATACCAATGATGGTAGTTACCGGTAGCTGATCATCGATCAGATCCACTCCGAATAAAAAGAGTACCACTCTAAATAAAATGTAGGCAGCCACTTTGGTACCGATAGGGGCAATCAACGCAGAAGAACTTGATGAGGCAAAGGTATATGAATCGGGTAGCCAGCCATGAAGCGGGAACAGAGCCGCTTTCACCCCAACACCAATGACCATAAGTATAAGTGCTGCCACTACGGAGGAATGTCCGATCACCTGAGGCAACATGGCATGCATGTCAATAATATTCAGTGTGCCCGTAACGGTATAAAGAAATCCAACGCCCAAAAGATAGAGTGAGCCACCGACCGTTCCGATTATGAGATACCGGAAGGAAGCATAAGGAGCTCGTTTTTCACCGATGGCGATCAGTGCATAACTTGAAAGGGAGGAGATCTCCAGAAAAACATACAGATTGAAAAGATCGCCGGTGAGGACCATGCCATTGAAACCAAGCATCATAAGCATAGTGATGGTGTAGTAGGGCATTTTTTTGCCGGGAAATTCCAGCTTGCTGATTTCTTTGGAGTGGATCAGAACCAAAAAAGCGATAGTGTTGATGACCAGAACGATAAATGCGGCCAAGCCGTCATAAACAAATTCAATTCCAATCGGGGGAGTCCAGCCTCCGAAATAATAACGAATGGTTTCACCAGTGTTGATGAGGTGTAAAAATCCCCATGCCGACAGAAAAGAGGCTATGCCGGTACCGAGCAGACTTAGATGCCAGACGATCTCACGTTTCCATAACCCAATAAGGGGTATTAATATCGCAAACAGGATATAGGTAACAGGAATTAAAGCCGGTATCTCTGATCCGATCATTGAATCTTATCTAAAAGTTCTTCTTCGTTCAGCGTGCCGTAACGGTTGTATATCTTGATCAAAAGGGCGTAGGCAACTCCCAGCGTTGCCACACCAACCACAATAGCTGTCAGCATTAAAGTATGCGGTAAGGCATTCATGTAATTTGCCACTTCGCTGACCGGAAGGCCATCGGCTTTTACCGGCACGGTGGCACCTTCTTTCATCGCTACAGACACAAAAAACAAAATTACACCGGCCTGAAAAATGGACAAGCCAATGGTCTTCTTCACTAAATTCTTTTTTAATAACATGCCATATAAACCTACTGATAGCAGGATCATGGTAAACCAGTAAGCATAATGGCCCATAAAGAAATCAAGCATAATCTTCTCCTTTCACCATGTTATCATAGATCAGTACCAATACGGTCATAACCGTGAGACCGATCCCAAGTTCAATGATCAGAATGCCCCAGTATCTGAGGTCAGCTCCTTCCAATCCGGGAAGAGGCAGTTGTTCGTAATCCAGGAAATATCCGCCCATGATGAGAGCGAGTAATCCTGTTCCAAAATAGATGATCACACCGATGGCGGCATAGGGTGTTGCCAGATAATCTTTGAACTGAAGGTTGGCGATCTTTGTGCCGCTGGCAATTCTGACCAGTAAAAGTGAGGCAGCAAGCAGGGTTCCACCCTGGAATCCTCCACCGGGTGAATAGTGGCCATGAAAGATTACATAGAATCCAAAGACCATGATATATGGACTTAGAAAACGGGTGCCTAATAATACGATCGGGCTGGGTGATCTACCTTTCATCGTCTTCCCTCCGGTTTCTGAGTAAAAGGAATGTGATCATACCGGCTGTGAAGATCACGATCTGCTCACCCAGGGTATCAATGCTACGATAATCACCAAGTATCACGGTTACGATATTGGGTGTGTGGGCATCGTTATATGCTTCACGGATATAGTAGTTTCCGGGCACCTCAGTGCCGGTCATACTTGTTTGCTGATTCATCTGATTATCAGACTTTCCACGAAAGGGAAGATCTGAAGCAGCAAACAGCAGCAACAATACAAATACCAATATTAAAAGTAGTTTTAGAAACTTCAATCTTCTGTCTTAAATGTGGTTTGATAAATTGCTACGATTAAAAGTATTCCGGTCACACCGGCGCCAACTACGGCTTCTGTAAAACCTACATCCACGGCTCCCATAGTGGTAAATAAAAGAGCCATCAAAAAGCTAAAGAGTGTAAGCATGACCGCGGCAACCAACAAGTCTTTTGATTCCAGGGCTATTATTGCCGTAATCAATAAAAAGATGAATAGAATGATCTCAAGTTCCCAGAACATCAGCTATCCTCCTTCTTCTTTTTATGATCTTCAAAAATAGGTTTTAATCCTGAATGGATGGCTGCACGTGCCAGGGCATGAGCGCCAACCGGATTTGCAAGCAGAATAAACAGGAGTATGAGAAATAACTTTCCACTGTTGATATTTAAGCCCTCATATATGATAAGACCTAAAATGATCAGCATCATGCCCAGCGTATCACTTTTACTGGTTGCGTGAGTTCTTGAGTAAAAATCGGGTAACCGGATGGTACCAATACTTCCGATCAACAAAAAGAAGATCCCGGCAACGACAAAAAATATGGTCAGGATATTTGTGATCTCAATCATCGTATCGGAAGTTTGTGTTCTCAGATGAGAAGTATTTGGCTATGGTCAACGATCCAACAAATCCAAGTACGGCATAAGCAAGGGTGATATCTACGAACATGTCAAAGCGATCAAAAACATATCCGATAAGGCAGATCAGAACGATGGTCTTTGTGGCAATAGCATTGGTTCCAACAAGGCGGTCAAAGACCGTAGGACCTTTAATTACCCTGTAAGCAGGTACAGCTATAATGGCAGTGAGAATAACTGCACTATAGAGGAAAAATGAATCCATCAGTTCAGCTCCTCCTTACTGTGTAAAACTTTAAAATCATAGATAACCTGTTCGGTTTCTGCTTTAAATAATTTCAAGACCATTTGAGGCATTTTATCGCTAGCGATGCCTTCAAAAGAAACCGGAGATATAGCATGAACCGTAAATTCATCCCCTTCTATATCTACTGTGAGTGTACCAGGGGTTAGGGTGATGGAATTACCAAGGATCATTTTGCAGTGCGCATTGGGAAAATTGACCTTAAACTTTACCACAGAGGTTTGAATAGGCAGCGATGGCGTGAGTAAGATCTTTGCTACCTGAAATCCTGAAACTACGATCTGAACCAATAACCACAAAAAATAATAGGGTACATAGAAGATCCTAAGGTCTTTTATCACGTCAGATTCATCCGCAAAATAGGAGTGCGCTTTGAGTCTGTAATTAACGGCCATCACTATGCCAACACTGACCACCCCCATTAATGAGTGCGTCACATCAAAAAAACCGCTCATGATGTACCAAAAAGCCATCAGGCTAAGAAAGGAGGTGATCAGGCTTTTTGTAGATAATGACTTCAAAATTAAGTAAAGAGTAGGGTTAGCGTTAAATTTCTAATGGCTTTTAACATACAAATTCTGAATAATTCTTGAAATGTTTTTGAGCGATTCTTAGTTCTATCGAACCATGGATTTAAAAATAATAATAGCCGGCTGAAATCAGCTGTTAAAAGATTATCAAAAGTGAGTTGTCATATCTTTTAAATATTGTAAATGCGTTTAGCGTTCCGATTAGCTTCGCACTATAAAGATCAGCATTTACAAAAGAATCATTAAGTAATTATGAAGTTGGTCGTGAGTGAGCGCAAGCAACTACCCGGATACATGGAACTATTTTGTAGTGACAAGCACTGTACTAAATGAAAATGGCTATCGTAGAAAATCTAAAACTAATACTAATTTTAAGTAGGAGAAGAGTGTAATGGCGACACCGTTAACAAAATCAGATATTGAGCGAAAATTGGAATCTCTTTCTGACTGGAAGCTTGAGAATGATAAGATTAGCAATAAATACGAGTTCAAAAACTTCAGTGAAGCGCTGGGTTTTATCGTTCGGGTAGGAATTGAAGCTGAAAAGCAGGGACATCACCCCGAACTGTTCAATGTGTACAATACGGTGAGGATCTCGTTAAGCACACACGACGCGGGAGATAAGGTAACCCAAAAAGATCTCGACCTGGCCAAGGCTATCGATGCATTGAACTGAAATTTTATACCTTCAGTATCCGAATTTGGCATGTGCTGAAAATAGGGAAGGTCAAGTCAGTAAGGTGATCGGCACGCCGGTTTACTATTAAATTAATTCTGTTGTAATAGTAGCTGAAAAAAGCGTATCTTTAAAGTCTTCTGTTGCTCGGCAAAGTGCCAGAGTGACTGCTTTTATCTCAGAAAGCACCCAAAGAAAACCTATATAAAATGAGCAAGAACTATTACGAGTTTACCTATATCATAAACCCTGTTCTCGAAGAGGACATGTTTAAAGAGACCGTTGATAAAGTTAACAAGCTTATCGAAGACAACGGTGGTGAAATTGATGAAGTTGATGAGTGGGGCTTACGTCAGTTTGCATACGATATCGACAAAAAAGGAAGTGGATACTATGTGAATATGTATTTCACTGCTCCTGCTGAAGCGATCGCTTCTGTTGAACGACAGTTACGCATTGACGATAACGTGCTTCGTTTCTTAACCCTCAAGTATGATGCAAAAATGTTGCGTCACAGAGAACTTCAGAGAAAAAATGAAGTCCCTGATATCTTCGCGATCGAAGACGAAGATGAGGACAACGAAGAAGACGACGATTAAACAGCCAAATCTCACAAAAGGAATTGAATTATGATTAAGAATCCATCACACCCGAAAAAAAATCAACGTAAAGTTAAGCAGTGTAAGTTTACACGTGCCGGACTTGAGTACATCGATTACAAAGATGTTGAGACTCTTCAGCGCTTCACCAACGATCAGGGAAAAATCCTTCCGCGTCGTGTTACCGGTACAAGTGCTAAACATCAACGACAGTTAACCACGGCCATCAAACGTGCTCGCTTTTTAGCACTTATGCCGTACGTAGCTGAAAACCTTCGATAAAATTTATAGAACAGAATTATGAAGATCATTCTTAGAGAAGACGTAGAAAAATTAGGACAATCCGGAGAAGTTGTTGATGTGAAGGATGGATACGGTAGAAACTACCTGATCCCACAAGGCAAAGCCGTTATGGCAACCAAAGGAGCCATTCAGGAACTTGAAAGACTGAAGAAGGAAGCCGCACGTCAGGCTGAATTTACAGTAAATGAAGCCAAAGAACTGGCCAAGCAGCTTGAAGTGACCTCACTGACCATTCCGGTTACAACCGGAGATGAAGATAAGATCCACGGTACCGTGACCAACGCAGATATTGCCAAGGCACTGGAAGAGCGTGACATTCTTGTTGAGAAGAAAGATGTGACCCTTGATCAGGAAGTTAAAGGTCTCGGTGAATACACCGCAACCGTTAGCCTGGTAGGTGATCTGAAACCACAGGTTAAGTTTTGGGTTGTTAAAGACGAATGATCATTTACATTCGGGATTTCAGGCACTAATTTCGAATAAAGTAAGTTTCATTCAGTGTACAACATCCTATAAACAGGTTTAACCTGAACAACGACAGAAATTAGTTTCAATGAAATCATTGCAAATCAAATTAATGGGGATCATCATTCTGATGTTATCCCCATTTTTTTTACAGGCTCAAATTCCTGATCCGGTAAAATTTACCCTATCCGAAGTACCGGATTCGGTATTAGCCGGTGAGGTATTCGAAGTAAAAGTGGATGCCTCCATTGAAGGCAACTGGCATCTTTATTCTATTCTGAACGATGAAGACGCCGGACCTTTCCCAACCGAATTTTCAGCCAAATCCAGTAATTTTGTGATCGTTGGTCAGGCTACCGAGTCGGAAGCCGATATTGAATTCGATCCAAATTTTGAAGCCGAATTAGGCTGGCACAGTAACTTTGCTGAATTCACCATTCCGGTTGCGATCAAGACCACAGAAACCGGGAAGCAAAACCTGGATATTGAAGTTTACTATCAGGTCTGTGACGACAAAGTATGTTTGCCACCCACCACTAAATCGATCGTGGCAGGTGTTACGGTAACCGGTGTAGCCGCAGATCCGGTTCCGGAGGCTTTGGATGATGGCAGCAGTACGGAACTTTCCGGTACGGAAGCAGAGATCAAGGAATCAGCCTTTGGAGGAGAAGGCGTCTTTTCCTTTTTATGGCTGGCTATTCTGGCCGGTTTTGCAGCCTTGCTGACTCCCTGTGTTTTTCCGATGATCCCACTGACCGTATCCTATTTTGCCAAGCAAGATGAAGGCGGGAAAGCTGTGGGTAAAGCCTTTTTGTTTGGTGTGGCGATCGTAGCAACATTTACACTGTTGGGGATTCTGCTGGCCGCTGTATTTGGAGTATCAGGAGCTCAGAATTTTGCATCCAATCCATGGGTGAATCTATTTATTGCCTTTGTATTGGTGGCATTTGCTTTCAGTTTACTGGGGATGTACGAGCTGCAATTACCCCATCAGCTAACCAACTGGCTGAACCGCAAGAGTAACCAAAGTTCAGGAGTAGCCGGTATCTTATTCATGGCGTTGACCATCAGTGCGGTATCCTTTTCCTGTACAGCACCTTTTGTTGGGGGCGTATTTGCTGCCACAACCGGTGGTGAGTGGTTCTACCCGATCATCGGGATGATCGGATTTTCTGCCGCATTTGCCAGTCCTTTTGTGATCTTAGCTATTTTTCCAAAATGGATGGAATCACTACCCAAGAGCGGTTCATGGATGAATATTGTTAAAGTGATCCTTGGATTTATAGAATTGGCTGCAGCCTTTAAATTCCTCTCTAATGTGGATCTGGTTTGGGAATGGGGGGTTGTTTCACGCCCACTTACGATCGCTGCATGGATCGTCATATTCCTGTTAACGGGGTTGTATCTTCTTGGTAGTTATTCCCTGAAACACGAGCAAAAGCCGGAAAGTATCTCAACCGGGCGGATGCTGCTGGCTATCCCGTTTTTCCTGTTTAGCTTTTACCTCATACCGGGATTGTTAGGCTCCTCACTTGGCATATGGGATGCATTTCTCCCTCCAAAACAAGCTACTGATGTAAGCCTGGTGGCATCGATCGGAACCATGGGAGGGTCAGGTACTTCAAACAGTGCTGACGACGGCTGGTCTAAGGATTTTGAAGCTTCTAAAGAAGTAGCCTTGCAAGAAGGTGTACCGATCTTCATCGTTCAGAATAGAATAAAGATGCCAG
>OBLN01000864.1_pt1 | contig 10769 bp, 8 predicted proteins | sample 1519301 | NCBI WGS metagenome assembly OBLN01 (sample SAMEA2452533, study PRJEB22499) | sediment metagenome | reverse complement strand
GCCCCTTCGGGGCCAGCCTGCAGCTGTCCCGGTTTGCTCCCGGCAAACCGGTCCGTCCCCGGCCACCATATTCAGGAAGAGGCCCGCTTTGCAGCGGGCCTTTTTCGTTTCTGGCCGGGGACTCCATCGAACCGCGCCGCGGTTCTCCTGCGAGGCGCCTCCCTGCGCCCCGCCCCTTCGGGGCCAGCCTGCAGCTGTCCCGGTTTGCTCCCGGCAAACCGGTCCGACCCCTGCCACCATATTCAGGAAGAGGCCCGCTTAGCAGCGGGCCTTTTTCGTTTCTGGCCGGGGACTCCATCGAAACGCGTCGCGGTCCTCCTGCGAGGCCAATATATGGCTATGCGGTGATGCCAGTTCAGCATGTATAGTTGTTGTGAGAAGAGGTACTCAGGTTTGTGGCCCTTAGGGGGATATGCCTGATAACATGACATTTTCTGTACCGCTGCCAAGACATGGATAAGCTCAAACTCACAGAAACGGACATCCGCACCAAATTCATCACCCCTGCACTGGTTCAGGCGGGTTGGGATCTGCATACCCAAATCATGGAGGAGGTGCAGATCACCAAGGGCAAAATCCTGGTACGCGGCAAGAAGCACAAGCGGGCCGGAGCCAAGAAAGCCGACTACATCCTCTACCACAAGCCCAATATACCCATCGCCGTGATCGAGGCCAAGGACAACAACCATGCCCTCGGCGGTGGCATGCAGCAGGCCCTCGGCTACAGCGAGATGCACGGTGACCTGCCCTTTGTCTTCAGCTCCAACGGCGACGGCTTCCTGTTCCATGACCGCACTGCCACCGATGGTCCGGTGGAAACCGAACTCTCGCTGGAGGACTTCCCGTCCCCGGCCGAACTTTGGGATAAATATTGCGCCTATAAGGGCATCACTGAACAACCGGCCCAGGAACTGGTCGCCCAGGACTACTACTTCGACGGCAGCGGCAAGTCCCCCCGCTACTATCAACTCAACGCCATCAACCGCACCATCGAGGCCATAGCGCGCGGCCAGAACCGCATCCTGCTGGTGATGGCCACCGGCACCGGCAAGACCTACACCGCCTTCCAGATCATCTGGCGGCTGTGGAAATCTGGCACCAAGAAGCGCATCCTCTTCCTCGCCGATCGCAACATTCTGGTCGACCAAACCAAGAGCAACGACTTCAAGCCCTTCGGCTCAGCGATGACCAAGATCACCAACCGTACCGTCGAGAAGTCCTACGAGATCTACCTCTCCCTCTACCAGGCCGTCAGCGGCAACGAGGAGGAGAAGAACATCTACAAGCAGTTCTCCCGCGACTTCTTCGATCTGGTGGTGGTCGACGAGTGCCACCGGGGCAGCGCCGATGAAGAGAAGGCATGGCACCAAATCCTCACCTACTTCGACAGTGCCACCCATATCGGCATGACGGCCACACCAAAGGAGACCAACGAGGTCTCCAATATTCACTACTTCGGTGAGCCGGTCTACTCCTACACCCTAAAGCAGGGGATCGAGGACGGCTTCCTCGCCCCTTACAAGGTAGTGCGCATGGAGCTGGACAAGGACCTCTTCGGCTGGCGACCGGAGAAGGGCAAGGTAGACAAACACGGCCAGGAAATCGAAGACCGCATCTACAACCAGAAGGACTTCGACAAGACCCTTATCCTGGAGCAGCGCACGCAGCTGGTCGCCCGCACCATTACTCAATATCTCAAGGGTACCAACCGCTTCGACAAGACCATCGTCTTCTGCGAGAACATCGACCACGCCGAGCGCATGCGCCAGGCCCTGGTCAACGAGAACGCCGACCTGGTAAGCCAGAACCCCAAGTACGTCATGCGCATCACCGGCGACGAGCAGGAGGGCAAGGCCCAGCTCGACAACTTTATCGACCCCACGGAGCGCTATCCGGTCATCGCCTGCACCTCCAAGCTGATGACCACCGGAGTCGATGCCCAAACCTGCAAGCTCATCGTCCTCGATCAGTCCATCCGCTCCATGACCGAGTTCAAGCAGATCGTCGGGCGCGGCACCCGCATCAACGAGGCCTACGGCAAGTTCTGGTTCACCATCATCGACTTCAAGAAGGCCACCGAGCTGTTCGCCGACCCCGATTTCGACGGCGAGCCGGTACAGGTCTACTTGCCGGGCGTGGACGGCAACCCGGTGCCGCCGGAAGAGTTCGATGAACAGAACATCACCGACGAGATCCGCGGCTCAGGCGACGACCTGGGGCAGAGTGACTGGCAGGACGACGAGGAAGGAGAGGAGCACACACCGCCGATTAAATACGTCATCAACGACGTCCCGGTCCGCGTCATCGCCGAGCGGGTGCAGTACTACGGCAACGATGGCAAGCTCATCACCGAGTCGCTCAAGGACTACACCCGCAACAGCGTCAAAAAGGCCTACAGCTCCCTAGACGAGTTCCTGCAGAGCTGGACCAGCGCCGGTAAGAAGAAGCTGGTGGTCGAGGAACTCGAGAAACTGGGCGTCTTCTGGGAGGCCCTCTACGACGAGGTGGGTAAAGACCTCGACCCCTTCGACCTCATCTGCCACATCGCCTATGGCCAACCGCCGCTCACCCGCCGCGAGCGGGCCGAGAAGGTACGCAAGCGCAACTACTTCGCCAAATACGAAGAGAAGGCCCGTCTGGTGCTCGATACCCTCCTCGACAAATACGCCGACGAGGGGCTGGAGAACCTTGAGGAGACCAGCGTCCTCAAGGTACCGCCCCTCAGTGACTTCGGTACCCCGATAGAGATCGTCCGTCTCTTTGGCGGGAAGCCCGGTTACGAATCTGCCATCCGTGAATTGGAAGGGCAGATTTATCGGCAGGATTGATGCAGATCTGTTTCCATCGCACACTCCCCGGTGAGGAGATGGTCTGGTGATGCGGGGCAAAAGACGACAAAAGGAAACCGACTGAATTGCGCCCTTTCATGGATCAATTCCCCCAACGATGCTTATAGCAGTTTATTTGCGTTTATACGACAACAACCGTATAAATAGACATAAATTGATATAGGTGGATGGAACATGGACAAGATTCGCAACCCCTTTTCGCCCGGTGCTGGCTCGCCACCCCCTGAGCTGGCAGGGCGGGATGGTATTCTGGAGGAGGCTCGCGTGTTGTTGGGGCGGGTGCGGGCCAAAAGGCCGGAGAAGAGTTTGTTGCTCACCGGCCTGAGGGGGGTGGGGAAAACCGTACTGCTCAATGAGGTGGAGCGTATGGCCGAGGCAGACGGTTACCGGACTATTCTTGTCGAGGCCCACGAGGGCAAGCGCCTGGCGGTACTGCTGGCACCTCATCTGCGCCGTTTGCTGTTCGAGCTGGATCGTATAGCCGGCGCAGGGGATAAGGCTCGGCGTGGCCTGGCGGTATTGAAAAGCTTTATCGGCGCAGTCCGGATTACCGTGGGAGAGATCGATATCGGCCTGGATATCGAGCCCGAGGCGGGTACCGCTGATAGCGGTGATATCGAGGTCGATCTTCCAAGTCTGTTTACGGCCGTGGCAGAAGCGGCGGAAGAGCGTGGTGTTGCCGTAGCCATTCTGATTGATGAGATACAGTATTTCGCTACCTCCGAGCTGAGCGCGCTGATCATGGCCATGCACAAGATGCAACAGCGTCAGCTACCGTTGGTGCTCATCGGCGCGGGTTTGCCGATACTTCCCGGCCTTGCAGGCGAATCGAAGTCTTATGCCGAGCGCTTGTTCGGCTTCCCTGATGTCGGGCCTCTTTCCGAGCCCGACAGCGTCAGGGCGGTACGGGATCCCATCGAGGAGGCGGGGGAATCGATTGAGGCAGAGGCCGTAAAGGAGATTTACCGACTTACCAAAGGTTACCCCTATTTTTTGCAGGAGTGGGGGTATCAGGCTTGGAATCATGCCGAGTCCTCACCAATCACGCTCCAGGACGTAGTTGAAACCACCGATGTGGTGACCCGGCGCCTCGATGAGAATTTTTTCCGCGTGCGCTTCGACAGGCTGACGCCCAGGGAGAAACAGTATTTGCGTGCCATGGCGGAGCTTGGAGCGGGACCCTATCGGACGGGGGACATTGCCGATATGTTGCAGGCAAAGATCACGACGCTGGGACCCGTCCGGGCCAACCTGATCAAAAAGGGAATGGTGTTCAGCCCTTCACATGGCGAGATGGCATTTACCGTGCCGCTGTTTGATGAGTTCATGCGGCGTGCAATGCCGGAGTTTGAAGCCTGATGCACTACCTGTTTTTAGGCTGTCGCCGAAAGCAGTTTCGGTAGAGGACACGACCCATGTGGCAAAATGGCACCTCGCCAACCCCCCGGATTGGTTACATCAACCGGAATCAACAGAAGAACCATGGCCACCGGAATATCGAAGGCACAGACTATGGTCAGTTGGCCTATCGGCTGGAATGCCTGTTGTGTGGTCATGAATATGGAGCGAACGGCAGCGATATATTTCAGCACAAGTACCCGGATTGTCAGGGTGCTCTCCCCGGCATCGAATACTAATTTCAAACACTCGGATTAACATACCCAATGTCAGTAACCACGGTTATCAAATCGATCCAGGACATTATGCGCAAGGATGCGGGTGTCGACGGCGATGCCCAGCGCATCGGCCAGATCGGATGGATGCTCTTCCTCAAGATCTTCGACGACCAGGAACAGGAGCTGGAACTCACCTACGACGACTACCAGTCCCCCATCCCCGAGCACCTGCGCTGGCGTAACTGGGCCGCCGATCCCGAGGGGATCACCGGCGATGCCCTGCTCAACTTCATCAACGACGACCTCTTCCGCAAGTTGCGCGAACTCACCAGCCACACCGGGCAGAGCCCTCGCGGCTTCGTGGTGCAGAGCGTCTTCGAGGACGCCTACAACTACATGAAGAACGGCACCCTCATCCGCCAGGTGATCAACAAGCTCAATGAGATCGACTTCAACCGCAGCGCCGACCGCCACACCTTTAACGACATCTACGAAAAGATCCTCAAGGACCTGCAGAGCGCCGGCAACGCCGGCGAGTTCTACACCCCCCGCGCCGTCACCCAGTTCATGGTCGACATCACCGACCCCAGGCTCGGCGAGTCCATCCTCGACCCCGCCTGCGGCACCGGCGGCTTCCTCTCCTGCGCCATCGAACACCTGCGCAACCACTACGTGAAAAGCGTCGAAGACCGCGAGGCGCTGCAACAGGCGATCCACGGCGTCGAGAAGAAACAGCTCCCCCACCTGCTCTGCACCACCAACATGCTGCTGCACGGCATCGAGGTGCCCAGCCAGGTCAGGCACGACAACACCCTCACCCGCCCGCTGCGCGACTACGGCCCGCAGGACGAGGTCGATGTCATCCTTACTAACCCGCCCTTCGGCGGCATGGAGGAGGACGGCATCGAAAAGAACTTCGGCGCCTTCGGCACCCGCGAGACCGCCGACCTGTTTATGGTCCTGATCATGCGCCGCCTCAAACACGGCGGTCGCGCTGCCGTGGTCCTGCCCGACGGCTTCCTCTTCGGCGAGGGCAACAAAACCCGCATCAAGGAGAAGCTGCTGGCCGAGTGCAACCTCCACACCATCGTCCGCCTGCCCAACGGCGTCTTCGCCCCCTATACCGGCATCAAGACCAACCTGCTCTTCTTCACCAAGGGCGAGCCGACCCAGGAGATCTGGTACTACGAACACCCCTACCCCGAGGGCTACAAGTCCTACTCCAAAACCAAGCCGATGCGCATCGAGGAGTTCGCCACTGAGAAAGCCTGGTGGGAGAAGCGCGAAGAGACCGAACAGGCGTGGCGCGTCGACATCGACACCATCAAGGCCGCCAACTACAACCTCGACATCAAGAACCCCCACAACGCCGACGAAGGCCCCGGCGACCCCGACGAACTGCTGGCCCAGTACCAGGGGCTGCAAAGTACGATTGCGGAGATTCAGGAACAGCTCAAGGGTCAGTTGGCCGAGGCACTGGAGCGTGGCGCATGACCAACGAGGAGTTTCTTCAACAGTTCGGACACTTCATCGACGCACCTAATGGGATTCAGAAGCTGCGGGAGATGGTCTTGCAGTTGGCGGTGCAGGGTAAGCTCGTACCACAAGATTCAACTGACGAGCCTGCAATACTAGCGCTTAATCATGCTACGCAGGCCTCAGATGCATCATCAAAGAGTGGTAAAGGGAAGAAATCCAAACCATTACAAGAGATGACTGATCAGGATGCATCGTATGTCAAACCAGAGGGATGGGAATGGGCTCGCCTTGGTAATGTTGTTGAGGTGTTGGACAACATTAGAAAACCTGTAAAGAAGGCCGATCGTAAGCCCGGCCCTTACCCTTATTATGGTGCATCAGGAATAGTAGATTATGTTTCCGACTACCTGTTTGATGAAGCGCTAGTTCTAATTGGTGAAGACGGAGCAAAATGGGGAGCGGGTGAAAATACAGCTTTTATGATCTCAGGAAAGACATGGGTTAATAACCACGCGCATGTACTTCGTCCAAATAGAACGATTTTTACTGATAGCTTTCTTGTGTACTCTCTTGTTGCAATGGATTTACAGCCTTTTATAACGGGAATGACTGTTCCAAAGTTGAATCAAGCACGTCTTAATTCAATTATTTTGCCTATAGCACCTCTCCCCGAACAACACCGCATCGTCGCCAAGGTCGACGAACTGATGGCCCTCTGCGACCGCCTGGAGGCCGAGCGCAACGCCCGCCAGGCGACCCACCAGCGCCTCATCCGCTCCGTCCACCACCCGCTCACCGAAGCCGCCGACACCAAGACCACCCAAACCGCCTGGCACCGTATCCGCGACAACTTCGCCGACCTCTACACCACCCTCGAATCGGTTCAGGCCCTGCGCCAAACCATCCTCCAACTCGCCGTGCAGGGGAAGTTGGTGGAGCAACAGGCGGGAGATGAACCCACGTCTGAATTACTTATAAGAATTGAAGAAGAAAAAGAGGCTTTGATTAAAAAGAAGGAAACCAAGGCTGGCAAGTATCTTCTTTCCGTTGAAGAAGAAAACGGTTTATTCGAAATTCCATCCTCGTGGGCTTGGGTACGTTTGGGGCAACTCCTTCTTGACTCTGAGGCAGGCTGGAGCCCTAAAGCGGAAAATACTCCTGCATATGGGGAAAATTGGGGAGTCCTAAAGGTCAGCGCTGTTTCTTGGGGTGAATTCAAACCTTTGGAGAACAAAACACTACTTCCAACCACAGAGCCGAAAACACAATATGAAGTGAAGTCGGGGGATTTCCTTATATCGCGTGCAAACACTGCTGAACTTGTTGCTCGCAGTGTGGTTGTTGATGAAACACCACCCAAGTTAATGATGAGCGACAAAATTATCCGCCTTAAATTCAGCAATAAAATCGATTCTTGCTATATCAACCTGTTTAACTCTTCGGTATTTGCCCGTGACTATTACGCCAAGGTGGCTGGCGGGACCAGCAGTTCCATGAAAAATGTCTCACGCCAGCAGATAGCATGCTTACCTGTGGCATTACCGCCGTTTAACGAACAACACCGCATCGTCACCAAGGTCGACGAACTAATGACCCTCTGCGATCAACTGGAGGCCAACATCCGCGACAAAAAAGACACCGCCGCCCGATACGCCGAGGCCATCGTCCAGCAGATCGCGGCAGCGTAGGAGATATTTTCACGGATGAAGACACTCGGCATCGACCCAAATTCAGGTTTTTTGGTATACGAAGGCAGTAGCTTCTGGGGCTACCCCATCTGGCCCGCACCAACTTTAGTCGCGGTTACGATTGTCGATGAGTCATCCGACCATTTGGTACCCGGCGCTAATCAGAACGACATAGCACGAATGGATTTTGTGTTCATTGATGAAGGATATGATCCTACAAGCCGCGTAAGGAAAGGTCGCCTTTTCAAACGTTTTGGGCCCTTACACCCTACGGAGTGGCACGTGTCACCACACCCCGCCATCCCTGATGAACGCAAAATGATGAGTACTGATGGGGTCCTGATGAAGCTACTGGGTAGCTATTGTGAATTCAGCCTAACAACGTACTTAAAACAACAAGGGATTCACAGACCTTTATTTCTATTAGGTAACGAAAGGGAGCACACCATATGGGCACTCGTCGATGTAGAGGCGACTGTCTCAGGCGAACCGTTGGTTTATCTCAAATCCCGCAAGGTATTCGGCGCACTTCCCCAGTTGAACACGGATGCCATCCCTGATGACTATCTTGACCGGGTTCAGGAAAAGCTCGATACCCTGGCGGAAGACCTCTACCGGGCAGGACCGGAATCCGTCATCGACCGCTGCCGTGAAGCCGCCACAGCCACCCTCAGTGCCTACCTCCAACATAATTGCGTCACACAGCCGGGAAAAGACCTGGGTGCCCTTGCCAACACCTATGAAAAGGCTAACCCACAGAATCAGATCATCACCGGCCAGGCCAGAACGATTGCCCGCCTACACAGTCGCGGCAAGAATGCCGAGCAGGAGAAACGTGGAGTTCGTCCACCGACAGAGGCCGATGCGGAACTGGCTGTACAGGCCGTCGCTATAATATTAAGAGAACTCGGCTGGGCAAGCTGATACAGATGAATACCAGATGATGGCTTCTAAGTACGCCACAGCAGCTTTATAGGATGACTAATGGTCTATCATAAATGTAGCTGCTGTGGTTAAACACAAGAGTTAAATTGGGAGGGTTTTTAGTCTAAATCAGTCCGAGTACTTCGGTACACATTTGCTTACGTGTCACCTTACAACTCCTTTCTAGTGGTTCATGACGGACTTCAATCCGTAGTCAGAAAAGCCACACTATTATCTATCCTTGCGCTTCCAGTTGCTTCAGCAATTCATCGAGCTTTTCCGAGCCAAGGTTCTCCAACCGCGCCAACAATTCGTTTTGTTTTCTTCGGAGTTCTCCTGCGACATCACGATACTTGTCAGCATACCCTTGAAGTACTGGGTCGTCCTCACGTAGCGACTCAAATATTTCAGACACTAGTGCAGGCTGGGAGATGCGGAGTGCTTTTGAAACTCTCGATAAGTTCTCTGTTGCTTCTTTGGTCATTTCCAGGGTTCTACGGATAGTCTCTCGGCCATGTAAACTCTTATCACTCATGCTAAACCTCCTATTATTATTAACAGTATGCTATTCAAGACTACTGAACGCCTCTAAGAACCGAGGCATGTCAGATAGTGAGTTGACGTGTACCTGCCACCCATAGGTCGTCTCTGTGGCACCCTTGTTGCGACGTTTTGGGAATTTCGGCATGTTGGCAAAAAAACTGTGTTGCGTACTCACGTGCGTCACACCATGAAGATTTCTCAAATGATCTGGATTACACTCTGGATGGACCATAATGACGATCTTGTTCGGAGTCGAACGGAGGTTAAGCAAATAGAAGAACTTCCCGTCTAGAGACTGGAACTCTGTCAGCTTTTTGGTTTTGTGGTGAAGGTGCAGCCCCATGTCCTGCAGTTTTTTCTGTAAGTATTCAATGTCACTGGTGTTTCTGAACTCATCCCCTTGAGTGTATTCACTATTTGCATGGAGTGATTTTTGTACATGGCTAGCTAACTCATGTGGATGTTTCACGCCCAACAGACTTGATGTCTTTTCATACATCTCGTGATATGCATCATCTAACCAGCCCGTTCTTTTTAGAACCGGATCATTCGACTTCAGGTCTGATCTTGTTGCTTCTCGTAGGTAGTACTTTATAGTGCTCCCTCCGCTGCTGGACGGATGGCAAAAAGCCCCCAGTACCTGCTCCTCCCTCAGGAGGTCTTTTTTTACACACCACCTCAGTGCTGCTTGGGGACAAGCTCCAAGACCTACATAGTGTGCCTCGCTCTGGATTTCCATGAGTGAAGGGACAAAGCAGTCCATAAAGCACTCACGCAGGAGAGAAGATCTCATTACCTCATCAAAGCTACCGGCAAACATTTTCTCCTTGCCATGCGATATTCTGAATGCTGCATGAGGAACGACAGAAGTCGAGTGTAAAAGTGACGAGTTCTCGCTCCAAAGAGATTCCACATCATCGATCTCCAGGAGTTCATCAAACCGGAAGTGACGTAGAATCTTCACCAGGTTAGGTCTCATTGAGGCACCACCGAAGGCTCCTATCTTTTTTATCTCAAGCATAATTTCATCTATCGGGCGATGACTTTTGAGAAGGCTCTGTGCAGTTGTATATGCGAGCGCGATCTGACTGGGACCTGGAGTGATCCCGACAATAACCAGTCTAGCTTCACTGTTTACATGCTCGAAGGGTATGTACTGAAGGGTGTGCTTGGGTTCTCTTCCTACCTCCATATCTACCCTACCTTGAGCGCTACCTCCATGTTGCTCGATCAGCGGGGCATAGCGGTAAAAAAGATTTCTTTCCATATGGCCTCCTTGTTGCAATTGGGGCAGATATTAGCGACAGATCATAGGCAATGGAATAGGAGATTTTGCGGGAAAAATTTGAGGTGGGGGATACATCAATCAATTGGCCAGACCGTCTCCCGTAGCCGCAAATATGGTCAGGGAATAGTGGGATTGTTACTCGGCTGAGATGGTGCCCCTAGTAGTTTCTGCTTGGTCTTATACGCAAGATGCTCGCTCGTTAATATTGCGGGGGTCAGTTTTGTAGAGTTGTGAATAGTAGTACGGGATGCGTAACGGAAGGATTTGTAACTTATTGTAATTCATGATTTATTCTGTGTGGACTTCGGATTGAAAACCCTCCTATCGGCGGTTCTCCTGCGAGGCGCCTCCCTGCGCCCCGCCCCTTCGGGGCCAGCCTGCG
>OBLN01000863.1_pt1 | contig 10780 bp, 10 predicted proteins | sample 1519301 | NCBI WGS metagenome assembly OBLN01 (sample SAMEA2452533, study PRJEB22499) | sediment metagenome | reverse complement strand
GTTAAATGATTAAAAAAATTCTGGGGTCACTTTTTACAAAGCTGCTTTTAGTTGTCGTATGTTCAGCAGTAATGCTGAACCTGATTTTTTACTGTACCTTCGCACACTATACTGAAAAAGCACAAATAGATGTAAACAAACACAAGGTTCTTTACCTGAACTATCTCCATAATGAAATAGGTCACCCTCCTGATAGAAAGAAAGCGGAATATCTCTCGCAGAGAGTCGGGCTTACTATAGAATATATATCCCCTGATATCTCATGGATCACCGGAGCAAGAAAGGCGCCGTTTCCGGATAATCAGCTTCATTACCAGAAAATTGCTGACGACATGTTTATAGGTTCGGAAGATGAATACATGGCTGCCAAGCTTGTAGACGGCGACTCAATGCTCCTCCTCAAGTTTTGGCCGGGGACAGAGGAACAAAAAAGATTAAGATCATATGGATTGTTTATTATTCTGCTTGTTTCTCTGCTTATGGGCTGTGTTTTTATGATCATCAGACACTTCCTTAAACCTGTCAGCCTTCTTTCCTCTGCTATAGAAGAAGTTAAAAAAGAAAACTTTGACCATAAGATCAATAAACACGGGCATGATGAGCTTGCTGATCTATGCAAGATGTTTGATTCGCTCACATCACAAATTGCCCATTCCATAAAGCATAAAGAAAGACTTCTGACTGCAATAAGCCATGAACTCCGCACACCTCTTGCAAGCCTTAGGATAGCAGCGGAAATGGTAAACGATGAAAGCCTAAGGGTTGATATGGCTGATGATATAAAACAGATGAATATGCTGATTGATTATCTGCTTGAGAGTGCAAGGCTGAATAACGATGTACTCTGCCTTGAGTCTGTCGATCTGAACAGTGTCGTTGCCGACATTTGCCGTTCTTACAAATCCAGAAGCGTCCGCATCAATCTGATTCCTTACCCTTCACCTATTGAAATGGAGATAGATGTACCGGCCATGGAACATGCGCTGAAAAATCTCATTGATAATGCATTGAAATATTCGGATGAATCAGACGAACCGGTGAAGGTTGAGTTAGGACTTGATGAGGAATATGCAGTAATCAAAGTAACTGATAAAGGCATAGGAATTCCGGAAGATGAGCTGGAATTTATCACAGAGCCCTTTTACAGAACGGATATATCAAGAAGTAAAAAAACAGGCGGATACGGTCTGGGGCTGGATATCTGCAAACAGATTGCAGAAGCACACAGGGGGAAGCTTGTATTTAAAAGCATTCTTCATGAAGGTACCGAAGCAAACCTCTATATTCCTCTTCAGTCTTAACAAGTTTTCTCAAAGAAAAAGCCGCTCCGTAGTAAACCGAAGCGGCTTCATATATTCTTTAAGCGGCGGCTACCAGTGCCGTACGATCTTTTTTTTAAGTTTAATTGTCTGAACGGCGCCGCCGCTTATAACCATGTTTATAATTAAATTATAGGTCAGATCCCGGTTTACGCAACTAAAAATGGACATTTGGGCAAAAAATTATTTTTAAAAACAAATAATCTCTGACACTTGATACAAAAAAAGCCCGCCTTTTAAAGAAGCGGGCTTAGTATTTTTTAACAGTTTTTACTATTGAATTGTCGCAGCAAAATCAGTTTCGCCTATGATAAACTTCATAGGGTTGACCTGAACACCGTTTACCAGAACCTCATAATGGAGGTGAGGTCCAGTGCTTCGTCCGGTGTTGCCCACTTCGGCAATCACCTGACCTTTGTCCACATTATCACCCTCTTTCATATAAAGTTTATTACAGTGGGCATAGCGTGTTACATAGCCGAAGCCATGGTCAACAGTGATCACATTCCCGTAGCCTGCTTTTCTGCCGGAGAATATAACCACACCTTTTGCTGCGGCTTTTATAGGGGTGCCAATTTTATTAGCAATATCAAGACCTTCATGGAAAACACGTCTTCCTGTGAAAGGGGACATTCGGTAGCCGAAACTGCTCGATATCCAGCCTTTAGTCGGCCAGATTGAAGGGGTTGAACTCATGATGAGCCTGTGTTCCTCAAGAAAGTCTGAAAGCTCTGAAAGGCTTGCAGCCCTCTTTTCAAGCTCCAGCCCGAGGGTAACAAGGTTTTCGTTAAGTTCTTCAAAAAATTCTTTTTCCTTCCTTTCGCTGACCGCAGAAAGATCCTGTATGATGTCGACCTCTTTACCGCCTATAGCAAGCTGTTTTTGTGGAACAGGTCCGTTGGCATAGGTGGCAAGATTTCGAACTTTGTACTCAAGCTCGTCAACGCTTGCGATCTTTTTCTCGATCTCCTCAAGCTGCATGGCATAGCCTTCTATTTTTTCCTTAAGTTTTTCATTCTCTTTTTTAAACACCAGCATATCGTGACGCTCGGAGTAGAGGCTGGTTAAAAAGAAAAAGCCTGTGAAAGAAATAACGGCGTAGAATGCCACCAGCATCATGACGAACTTGATCGCAGAGAGGCTAAGCTTCTTGGTCTTCACCTCTTCCAGACGGGATTCGTCAAATATCATAATGGTATAGCGTTTCTTCATCTTACCTCCGAACGCTTAAGAGAGAATAAATATATAAATGTTTTACATAATAAATTTTTCTTTAGCAAGAATAACCTTTGTTCAGCGCAGCTTTTCCAGCATTTCCATAACTGCCGAAATGCAGTCTTCCTTCTTCACGGCTTCGGTTTCGCCTGTTTTACGGACAGTGACTTCGACTTTTCCTTCCGCAAGAGACTTTTTGCCGATTGCCACACGCACAGGGTATCCGACCAGTTCTGCATCGGTAAACTTCACCCCGGCTCTTTCGTCCCTGTCGTCATACATAACATCCAGACCAAGCCCTGAAAGCTCTTTGTAGATTGTTTCGGAAAGATCCGCAACTGCCTGCTCATTAGGGTTGAGGGAAACGATAACAACCTGAAAGGGTGCAAGCTGAACGGGCCAGATAATGCCTTTTTCATCATGGTTCTGCTCAATGGCCGCAGCGACAACCCTTGTAACCCCGATTCCGTAGCAGCCCATTATCATAGGATTCCTTTTCCCTTCTTTATCAAGGTAAACAGCGTTCATGCTTTCGGAATATTTTGTTCCGAGCTTGAAAATATGCCCGACCTCTATCCCTCTTGTGAGAACATATTTACCGCCGTCAACGGGGCAGGTGTCGCCTTCAACAGCGTTTCTGAAATCGCCGAAGGTTTTAACATCAAAGTCCCTGCCGAAATTAGCGTTTATTATATGAAGATCCTTTTCATTAGCACCCATGACAACATTTTTCATGGCACGGACAGCATAGTCAGCGTAAATTTCAAGCTTCAGTCCTGCGGGTCCGATGAATCCGGCGGGAGCGCCTTCCGCATGTACAGCTATATCATCATACGAGGCGAGTTCGGCTGAGGGAGCGCCGAAAAAGTTTTTAACCTTGGCAAGATTAAGCTCGTGGTCGCCCCTCACAAGGAAGCAGTAAAAACTGCCGTCCACATTCACAATCATAGCCTTGAGAATTTTCATTACCGGAACATCAAGAAAAGCCGCAAGCTCTTCAACTGTTCTGGTATTTGGAGTTTCCTTTTTTTCAGCGGGAAGTATCTCTTCTTTCCACTCGTCCCAGTTATCACCGCACACGGCTTTTTCAAGGTTTGCAGAATAACCGCCTTTGTCGCTGCTGATAACAGTGTCCTCACCGGTATCTGCGAGAACCATGAATTCATGGGAGTATGAACCGCCGATCGCTCCGGAGTCAGCCTCAACCATAGTGTATTTAAGACCACAGTCATCGAATATACGGCAGTAAGCATCACGCATTTTGCCATAGCTCACGTTTGCGCCTGCATCATCCACATCGAATGAGTAAGCATCTTTCATGATAAATTCCCTGCCTCTCATCAGCCCGAATCTGGGGCGGACTTCGTCACGGAACTTGGTCTGTATCTGATAAAGGTTTATGGGAAGCTGTTTGTATGAGGTTATGAAGCTTCTGACTATGTCTGTGGTCACTTCCTCATGGGTGGGACCGAAGCAGAAGTTTCTGTCGTGCCTGTCTTTAATACGGAGAAGTTCCTTGCCGTAGTAGCTCCAGCGACCTGATTCTTCCCACATCTCAGCAGGCTGAACAGAAGGCATAAGAAGTTCTATTGCGCCGGAAAGATCCATATTTTTTCTTATTATATTTTCCGCTTTGCGTATAGCCTTAAGTCCCAGAGGGAGATAATCGTATATACCTGAAGCGAGTTTTTTAATCATCCCCGCTCTGAGCATCGCTTTGTGGCTCACAACTTCCGCTTCAGCCGGAACTTCTCTCAGTGTTGGGATAAAATATTTGCTTAGTCTCATGCCGCCTCCGAAATGGTGGTTGAATATCAGCAAAAAGGTTACAATTATTCGGTACATAAATCAACGGGTACTTTTATCGTAATTGTTTGATCTGCCCCGTTCAATGGGCTATAGTGAGTGGCTGAAGCGGGGGATTTTTATGCACGAAAAACAGCTCGGACAACTGCTGATAGAAATGGGGTATCTGACACAGGAGCAGCTGAAAGTTGCTCTGGATGTTCAGCGGGTGCATTCCGGCATGCTGGGCGACATCCTTATTTCCCTTGCGTTTGTTTCTGCTGCAGAAACCTCCAAGGCTGTCGCGAAGCAGGCAAAGCGGGAATTTATTGACATTACCGGAATAAAACCGGACACCGAACTTTTAAGGTTTTTTGATATAAATACCCTTAAATGCATGTGTTTTATTCCCATTGATAAAACGGGTGATACAATCAGAATTGCAGCCGCAGATCCTTTTGATGTCGGCATTGCAGATACTGTACGCAGAAAAACGGGGCTCAAGGCTGAAATCCTTGTGGCAGATAAAGAAAGTATCCTCCGCAGCATAGAGATAAACTTTTACCTGATTGAAAAACCGGTCAAAGATGAAATAGTCCGTATGGTTTCCTCTGTTCAGACGGATACGCCTGAGCTTCTGGATAAAATAATAAAATACGCTGTCACCGAACGGGCGACCGACATTCACATTTCCCCCGAATCCGTCGGCGCACATATATTCCTCCGCACAGACGGCATAATGCGCCACTGTTTTGCAGTCCCGTCGTCTGTTCATGCTTCCCTCATCTCACGCATTAAGATACTGTCACAGTTGGACATAGCAGAACAGCGCCTCCCGCAGGACGGCTCAATGTCCGTTGAACTTTTCGATGAGGAGTACGATATCAGAATCTCCACCATCCCCACAGCATACGGCGAAAATGCAGTGCTGAGACTCCTTTCCAAAAACCTTTCGATGTTCAGCCTTGAGAATCTGGGATTTGATGAAACTGTAAGGCAAAAGCTTGAAAAGTGCTTCGCAAAACCACACGGAATATTCCTTGTAACCGGTCCGACCGGATCAGGCAAAACCACAACCTTATATTCGGCACTGCGGAGAATAAACGCCCTTGAGCGGCGGGTTCTCACAGTGGAAGACCCCATTGAATACAGATTTCCCTTTATTAAACAGACACAGGTTAATGAAAAATCAGGCTATAAATTTTCCTCCGCCATGCGTGCTTTTCTGCGGCAGGATCCGGACGTGATTCTTCTTGGTGAGATGCGTGATGAGGAAACGGCGGAAATAGCCATGAGAGCAGCCATCACCGGACACCTTGTGCTTTCGACAATGCACACTAACGATGCAGTAACAGCCATACCCCGCCTTTTGGATCTGAAAATCAAAGACTATCTTATCGCATCAGGTGTTTCGGGAATAATGGCACAGAGGCTTGTCCGCAAAGTCTGCCGCTTCTGCGCCGGACAGCACAAAACGGATGCGAAAATGCTTGCCTCATACGGCATAGATCCAAAAACGCCGGCGAGGCACGGCATGAACAGTGAAATGCTGCTTCCCAAAGCCAATGGATGCCCTCACTGCGGCGGCACAGGATATGCAGGCAGAACAGTGATTTCCGAATTCCTCGAAACCGATGAGGAAATTCAGGATATGATCATAAAAAATGCAACCCCCAACGAAATACACGCAAATGCCGTCAGCAAAGGGATGCTTACCATGGTTGATGACGGTTTTCTGAAAGCGGCAAGGGGAATCACAACCCTTGATGAAATACGCAGAGTAGCAGTCAAATGATTTTCTCTGTGCGGGCATTTGATTCATACGGCAAAAAAATAAGGCTGACAGTCAACGCCCGTGATCCGCAGGAACTTACAGCATATCTCTCCCACTGCCGTCTTGAGCCCCTTGCAATAAAAGAGACCTCCTTTCCGGAAACTTTTTTTCTAAGAAAGGATAAATTGTCCCCTTCCGAACTGGTTGAAATTCTGGAGAGCCTTTATCTTGTAATAAAATCAGGCATTCCGCTTTCGTCAGGGTTGCAGGAACTCACAGAAGATACAGACAGCCCCGCAGTCAGAAATATCCTGAACAGAATTTCATTCAGGATCTCATCAGGAGATTCATTTTCATCCGCCTGCGAATCCTGCGGAGGTGCATTTGGCGAAACTGTTTTAAGCCTTATCCGAATAGGTGAGGAGACAGGCAGGCTCGACAGCACGCTGAAAGACGCTTCAAACCATGTTCAGCGGATGACAGATCTTAAATCTGGAATACGCCAGGCTCTTGTTTATCCTGCTTTTGCATTTTTTTCACTGCTTGCTGCGCTGATTTTCTGGCTGGTTTATGTAATGCCCCAGATGGCGGACACTTTTCGTGTTTTTGAGGCAGAGCTTCCCCCTGTAACTATTGCTGTTCTGCGTATTTCAGGTTTTCTCGGCGTGTACGGGATACCCCTGCTTACGGTGCTTGCTGCAGCGGCAGTTCTTATGGTTTACATCCGTAAAATTGATTCATCCTTCCGCCTGCAGACGGATAGCGCAATGCTGAAACTTCCCGTCGCCGGAAACATTGTGTTTATGTTCAATCTCGCTTTTTTCGCAGAATATATCAGGCTCATGACCGGAGCGGGGCTTCCGCTGTACCGTGCGCTTTCAGTTATGGAGAACAGCTTCGGAAATACAGTTTTCAGCAAAGCGTTAAAAGGAATAATGGAATCTGTAAGCTGCGGTGCTTCTTTTTCTGCTTCAATGGCAAAGGAAAAACTTTTCCCGCCTCTTCTGGTACGCATGGTGAATATAGGCGAACAGACGGGACACCTCACAGAACAGCTTGAAACCGCCGCAGAACATTATCTGGAAAGAGCTGAACGCACTGCAAAAAATATATCAAAAGTGCTTGAGCCAGCGGTGATAGGCTTTGTGGGGCTCTTCATGCTTATTATATTCATAGCACTTCTAAGTCCGGTATTCAGCCTGATCAGCGGCATAAAGTAATCAAAGCAGAATCACTCCCGAAATAGCAGAAAAAATAACTACGGACCACGAAGGTGCTTTCATGAACTGAAGAAGCCCGAACCCCATGAGCCCTATTACCATCTCTCTGTGTCCTGTTATGCCTTCAACAAAAACAGGGTCATAAAACGCTGCAAGCAAAAGCCCCACCACTGCGGCATTTGTTCCCGCAAGAACCTTCTGCGCAGAAGGAAGAGCCCTGAGACTTTCCCAAAAAGGCAAAACACCCATCACAAGCAGCACCGAAGGCAGAAATATAAAGACAAGAGCCAGCATTCCTCCTGAAAATCCGTTAGGCTGAACACCGGAGGCGGTGCCAAGATAAGCGGCAAACGTGAAGAGCGGACCCGGCACAGCCTGAACCGCTCCGTAACCTGCCATAAACTTATCGGCGGTAATCCAGTTTCCCGATGTGACTTCAGCCTGAAGCAAAGGAAGCACAACATGCCCTCCTCCGAATACAAGAGAACCCGCCCTGTAGAAGCTGTCGGCAAGCTTAACGGACTGAAGTTCCGTAACCGAGGCTGCTATGGGCAGTGCAGCAAGGAGAGCAAAAAACAACGCCAGATAAACCGCCCCTTCTCTGACACGGGATTTTCTTTTAACACCGCTGCTGCCGGAGTCTGTATTTATAAAAAAATAGCCCGCCAGCCCTCCGGCAATTATTACACCTATCTGCATCAAGCCGGATGACACGGATAGGACAGCACATGCGGCAAGAACGGCAACTACCGCCCGCAGCCTGTCGGGACAAAGCTTTACAGCCATACTCCACACAGCATGCGCCACCACTGCCGCAGCAGCAACCTTAAGCCCTTTCAGCCAGCCCGAATCGAGTGAGTCTCCGAAAAAATCCAGACCGTAGGCAAAAGCAATCATAATAAGCGCAGAAGGCATCGTGAAACCAAACCATGCGGCAAGACCGCCCAATTTACCTCCACGCTTTAACCCCACCGCAAAGCCTACCTGACTGCTTGCCGGACCGGGTAGAAACTGACACAATGCAACGAGATCAGCATATTCCTGTTCGCTCATCCATTTTCTTCTCATGACAAACTCATCGTGAAAATAGCCAAGATGTGCCACAGGTCCGCCGAATGAAGTAAAGCCCAGCCGAAGAAAAACACTAAGAATTTCAAGTATGTTTTTTATTCCGCTCATTTAACCTTCCATATTAATATTATAATGGAAAAAATGTGCTGTCTGCAAAGGTTTGAGAATAAGATTTGTTTCCCTGTCAGGGACGGGATAATTCAGATATGCGTTTTTTCAGTGTGTGGGCATGTTCCGCTGCACGGCGTTTATATCCTCTTTATCGCCCGCCAGAAAAGGAACAAAGAGATAACCGCCGCTCAAAACAGGCTCGGCGAAAACCATTCCGGTGTATTCCCCGAAGGCAAAGCCGTCAGTAAATACGTCTGTCATTCAGGCAGCGCACGGTCACCCCTGCCGTTTTCTCAAGCTCAGAGCTAATAATCTTATTAACCGTTGAGCCCTCAGGGCTGGGATGACCGGACACCAGAAGAATTTTATTCATTTATATATATTATTTCGTTCCGAAAAGCCTGTCACCTGCATCACCGAGACCGGGAACTATGTAACCCAGCTCATTAAGCTTTTCATCAAGTGCTGCGGTGTAAACCTTAATATCAGGATGAGCGTTGCAGAACGCCTCCACACCTTCAGGAGCAGCTATAAGGCTCATGAATTTAATGGATTCCGCACCCTTATCCTTAAGCATCTGCGCTGCTGCGATAGCTGAACCGCCTGTGGCAAGCATCGGGTCAATGAGTATAAACTCTCTCTTCTCACAGTTCTGCGGTACTTTGAAATAATACTGCACAGGCTGAAGAGTTTCATGATCCCTGTAAAGCCCTATGTGCCCCACACGGGCAGAAGGCATAAGCTTCAGTACGCCTTCAACCATGCCCAGTCCGGCACGAAGTATAGGCACAAGAACAACTTTCTTGCCGGAAACCTCATGAGCCTCCATTTCGCAGATAGGAGTTTTGATCCTGACCTTTCTCAGGGGAAAATCCTTTGTTATCTCATAAGCCATGAGCATTGCAACTTCGTCCACAAGTTCCTTAAAATCACGCTTTGAGGTTTTCTTGTCCCTGATATAACGAAGCTTATGCTGAATCAGCGGGTGGCTGATTACCGTAAGGTTTTTAAATTTGCTCATTAGTTATCCTCAGGAAGAATAAGGTTAAGAACAACGCCGATTATACCTGCAAGACCTATACCGCCGAGAGTTACTTTCCACATGGAAAGATTGACTCCGCCTATTCCGCACACAAGAATAACAGAAGAGATAATCAGGTTTCTGGGTTTTGACATGTCCACCCTGCTCTTAACAAGGGAGTTGATGCCTATTCCGGCTATCATTCCGAAAAGCAGGAACATAATACCGCCCATTACGGGAACGGGAATTGTTTTAAGAACAGCGCCGAGCTTGCCGAAGAAAGCAAGGCATATAGCAAAAACAGCCGCAATACGCATATACATGGGGTCAAACGCCTTGGTAAGGGCAACTGCGCCTGTAACTTCGGAGTATGTGGTGTTTGGGGGACCGCCGAGAACGCTTGCGAAGCTTGTGGCAAGACCGTCACCGAGGAGGGTTCTGTGGAGTCCGGGGTCTTTGAGATAATCTTTTCCGGTGGTTGAGCTTATCGCCAGAACATCGCCGACATGCTCAATAGCCGGAGCAATGGCAACGGGGAGAATGAATATAATCGCTTCCAGATCAAACTGAGGAAAAGCAAAGGAGCCGTTTCTTGAAGCTTCAATCCACGGAATAGAAAGCCATGCCGCCTGCCTTATGGGTTCAAAGCTTACATGTCCCATAATAAGAGCAGCAATATAGCCCACACAGATTGCAGTGAGAATTGGAATAAGGCTGAAAATCTTTTTGCCGAATGTAACAACTATTATTGCAGTAAGGAGGGTTATACCGGAGAGAATAACAGCCTGAACATTGTACTGACCATCGCCGAAGTGTTTTGTCATACCCACGGCAACGGGAGCAAGGTTAAGACCGATAACCATAATAACGGGACCTGTCACGATGGGAGGCAGGTATCTTTCTATCGCCTTGATTCCGCCCTGCTTTACAAGAAAGCTGAACAGAATGTACGAAAAACCCGCACATGTGAGACCGCCCAAAGTTTTGGCAACACCGAAATTCTGCATTCCATATTGTATAGGTGCGATGAATGCGAATGAACTTGCAAGAAAAACAGGTACTTTACCCTTAGTAATAACCTGAAAAAGCAGAGTTCCGGCTCCTGCGGTAAACAGCGCAATCGATGGATCAAGCCCCGTAAGCAGCGGAACAAGAACCAGAGCCCCGAATGCCACGAAAAGCATCTGAAGACCGAGAATCGTCTTCTTTACTCCCGAAAAATTCTCCATAAAACCTCCTTAATTTTATAATAAAAAAAACTACA
>OBLN01000862.1_pt1 | contig 10789 bp, 12 predicted proteins | sample 1519301 | NCBI WGS metagenome assembly OBLN01 (sample SAMEA2452533, study PRJEB22499) | sediment metagenome | reverse complement strand
CAATTGCAATTACAATCCTCTCGACACTTTTCTGGGGCTACAAGTATAACCTGATCTTTGCCTTTGTGTTCTATGGCATTGCATACTTCTATTTCAGCCACAGGCACAAGAACTCAAACATAGAAAATAACTGGGCTGAGATGGGCTGGCCCTTGCCAAATAGTCCGGAAAATGGAAGAATAGGAAAGGAGGCGATGAGCGTTGGAGACGAATGACCCGGCAATGAAAAGTAAATATCATAGCAAACTTAACGGAGATACTGGTCTCGTTATAGGCATGCTTGCCTTGCTTGTGGGTGTGGAAGGATATATTATATACAATATCCTTGCAGCAACCTGGGAGATTTCTTCCAGCTTCTTCTACCTGTATATAATCTTTTTCGGACTGGTGGTTTTGATCGAAGGTATCGGATGCATAAGGGTAAGAGAATCCATCAAAAACCACATGTTTGAGTTCAAATACTACGATTGAGGAGGCGGAAGACTTGGTACAAAAGAACATTGTTGCAGAGGTCTTTGATATTGCATTTATCTTTATCCTTGCCTTTGCCTGTGTGGTTGTTCCGACAGTGCTCCAGGGTGCGGTTCTCGTTTCCTGGGAAGAAGGAGGGTCTGGAATAGGCTTTGTCTGGGACCCCGTAGGCTTCTTCAGTTTCTTGCTTGTAATAATAGCTTTCTTTGTAGTGATCCTGTACCACTCGGTAAAGCATTACAGGTATTGATGAAGCTGAAAAGCTAAAAGAAATTCGGATATTGAAGAGCTATAGAGTACTGAAGAAATCGGAAAAATATCAGAGATATTGAGAAAATATTAAAGATATCGAAAAAACTGAATAATACTGGAAATATTAAAAAAACCGTAAAAAAGTTAACTGAATGTCTGCCTGAAGGAAAATCAGGCAGACAATGTTTTTAAATTTTTTGGAGCAAGGTAAAATTTTATATTTCTGTTTTTAAATGCGACATATAATCAGGTTTTATCGCATGAGCATGGTCTCCCTGAAAAGAGGGAATTATTCAGGGAGCAATGGAGGGATTTTTTGTGGATTTTCCAGAAAACACGGATGGCTTCTACTCAAGGGAGTGTGAACGCTAAACCCTCTTCGGAGATACGGTCGCACCACCAGGGATGTATCCTGAAATCTCAGGTCCGCACCTCGTTTAGAAAGTATACTCGAGCTTCTTAACTCCTGAGAAGCATGAGTTTCTGGTTCGTTTTACAATACAAGATAAAAACTAATGATATATAAATTTTATTGCTCTAATTTCATCTTAAGGAAGATAGTATATATATTTTGTTATTTTAAAGAGATTAATAATAGAATTATTTATATAGAATACCTCGATGATCAGCATAATGAGAGAAAGGTATAAAAAGGATGTACTCACATCCAAAATAAATTCGAAAAAAGAGAGAAAAAATATTAGGAAAAATATAAAAACCCGTTAAGTTTTAAAGAAAAACATTTGATTATAAACCTCAGGAGAAAGTAGAAGTTAATCTTTCGAGCTGAATTCTTTCACTGGTAGCATCCGTAAGTATAGAATCCGTTTCTGATATTTTCACAATAAGACGTGCAACATCCTTATCTGTTTCTCCGGAATCTATAAGAGCTTCGATAAGCCCTTCAAGGATATCGGTACCTGAAAGCCCTTTTTCAATAATCATTTCATCTATAATCTGGCGACCTCTGGAGAAGTCCCCTGCAAGAGCGGCTTGAAGTAGCGAGTCTACAGTTTCGTCCCTGCTTTTCATAGTAGCTTCAAAGACTATTTCCTCTGTGATTTCTGCACCTTCTGCCTTCATAGCAGCGAGCTGGAGAGTCTGGACAGCTCTTGCAACATTTCCTTTAGCAAGATAAAGGATAGCATCGAGTGCTCCTCCGGAAAGTTTCAATTCTTCGGCAATAGAAATTCTTTCGATATAAGGTTTCAGGAGAGGATCAGAAACATAAGCAAAAAAAACCTGAAGGCCCCTTGAGCGGAGAGGGGAAATGAGTTTCGAAGGTCTCGTAGTGGAAAGGACAAACCTGCAGGTTGAACTGTACTTTTCCATAATCCGCCTGAGAGCGTGTTGAGCGTCAGAACTCAGGGATTCTGCATTATCGATATAGATAAGCTTATAATCAGCATCGAGAGGGGCCGTTCCTGCATATTCGTTAATAATTTCCTTAAAAATATCGATCACGCTTTTATAGATCTTCTTCGGGTCATCGGTCCCAATAAAGCGGACAAAACGGCGGTCCCTTACAAGATAGCGTTTCCCCTGATCAAAAAAATCAGAAGCATTAAAATATGTAAAATTGTTCTTCCAGGTGTCCTTATAGAGTTCCCTGGCAAGAGCAAGAACAGCTGTTGTTTTTCCTGAGTTTTCAGGTCCATAGAAAATAAGATGGGGCAGGGTCCTGGACCGAACCAGGTCGGATAGCGTCTTTACGGCATGCTCGTTTCCGAGCAGTCCTTTGAGAGTGTCTGTCCTGTATTTTAAAGTCCAGAGGTCCTGCATTGATTTCACCTTTTTTTCAATTTTTGAATACTCAGTTGTTTTCAGGATTTTTATCTTTTTCCGACATTACTCAGCCAGACCTTCACTTTCTGAAGTGCCGTTTCCATTTGTCTCAAGCAGTTCCTTGATGACAACACCGTAAACAGGTCTTGCAACAACCACACCAATGAAAACACCGATGATAGTGGTGATGGCAAATCCCTTCAGAGCTCCGAAGCCCATGACCACCAGGGGAGACATGGCGATGATTGTTGTAGCGGCTGCTCCGAAAATGATTGCAAAGGCTTTTCCGATTCTGGAAAGGAAGACCTTTGTTGGAGGAAGTTTCCCTTCATAGAGCACCTCGTCCGTGATAATTACAAGGTGATCAATGCCTGTACCGATTGCTGCAATTATGCCCGCAATTGCTGCAAGATCCATCTGCCAGCCTATAGCTGCTGCAACTCCGAGGATCATAATAACTTCACTGACAGACGTCCCGACCATTGGCACAAGGAGTCTTATCTTTCCCAGGCATTTGATGCAGCGACCGCAATCAGGGAGATCAGGCCTGCCACGACTGCTTCTGTTTTGAACTGCTCCCCAAGGGTTGCATCAACATGTCCTGAGCCTACAAGCACCACGTTTACAGGCAGAGCTCCTGCCCTTAAGTGAATCTGAAGTGCTTCGGCTTCAGTCTTGGCAACCTCGTCAGAACCTGTAGAAGCTTCCCAGGAATATATGGGAGTTTCTTTAAGTCTTGAAGCTGCGGAATAACTAAGGGGAGCCCCATATACCTTATTTTCATCCAGATACATATTCAGGTAGTGAGCGTCTGGATTGTCAGTAGCCCCGGTTTCAATTGCAATATTTTGAAGAGCGCGGGCTCCTTCTTCGTTAAGAGTAAAAGGAGTATGCCACTGGTTATCGTGGAAAGTCGGAATCCCCACACTTACAACCGAGTCCCCGTAAAGGACATGTCTGGTCTCATTTCCGGTGGTCTGTATGCGGATCTCAAATTTTCCGGGCTTTTCGGCAATGTCCTTTGCAGTTGCAAGATCAATGCCTGCGAAGTCGATAAGGATATAGTCTTCTCCCACAGTTCTTACAGGAATGTCTTTCAGACCGAGAGAGTTAAGTTTGTCATTCAGGATATCTCGGGTCAAGTCCCTTGTTTCTGTGCTGACCCCCTCTCTATAAGTCGAAGTCCCGTCTTCATTCCTGAGGATTGTCCCTCCGACTTTTCCCATGAGGGCTTCAACATCTTCTTCCGAGGCTTCAGTCCTGATTTCATAGATAACGCCATCTTCAGTACCGATGGGAAGTATTTCTGCATCAAATGCCTGGGAAAGATAAGCCTTGATAAGAGCTTCTTTGCTGGTAGCAATGGTCACCTGGGTCATGTTCTGGTTCAGTCTGTCAACACTCACACTGCCAAGCTCAAGAAGCTCAAGCTGTGATGCGCTGACCGGAACGGATGTTGTGAACGTGATGGACTTTTCAGAGGAACCTGCTCCATCTGTATTAAGATCATTCTTTGTGATCTGGATAGGGGCTCCAATAATGGGTTCTACCATTTGGGTGACTATCATGCTCGGATCTGCATCTACCTGGACGAGAGCTCCCTGCAATTTGATCTGAAGCCAGGAACCGCCTTCAAGGTCAAGTCCGTAATTCAGGTTAGTGGTTGCCCCTTCCTCGGAATTATAACCGGGCTGGATAAGCACAATCGAGGCAAGTAGAGCGAGTATGAAAATGATGACTCTTACGTTTTTGAAGATACTTTTTTTGTCGCTCATCTGTTATACCTCCCTCGAAACTCGGGTTTCATTACATACCACCGCAGAATGCCGGTATTGAGAAGCCACGTGTTCATAATGTCTGCAAGAAGCCCTACAATCAATACACTTGAGATCTGCGAAAGCAGGGTAATTCCTGTAAATGATGGGACAATAAGGTAAGGGAAAGTAGAAACAAGGTACATAACCACAAGGGCTGCAAGGGTAGTTGTTGTCATTGTGATACCCGTCTGCATCGCCCTTGAGACCTTTTCTTCCACCGTACCTCTGCGCTTAATTACCCTGTTTGTTAGCAAAATGTCACTGTCTACGGAATAACCAATGAGCATAAGCAGAGCTGCAACCGTTCCAAGGGAAAGTTCTATTCCTGCAACCCGCATAAAAGCAGCGGCAATCGTGATGTCCGAAAGGGCAGAGAGCACCACTGCAAAAGAAGGTATAATGCTCCGGAAGATAAGGAAAACTACAATTGACATTCCTATAAAGGATACAAGAAGAGCCTGAAGAGCCTGAACCTGCAGCTCCCGACCGTAAACAGGCCCTATCTGCTTGATTTCTACATTGGAATAGCGGCCCATCACATCTTCTTCAAGCTGCCTCTGTTCTTCATTGTTCATAATCCCGAACTGCATGATAACCCTGCTTCCGGCCTGCCGGGCATCAGTGATGGGATAAGATGAGTACATTTCTTCAAGCGCAGCAGGAGAATCGGTTGTCTCTACCGAAACCTGGGTACCTCCCTGGAATTCCATTCCCAGGGTTACCGGTGACCCGCTGCTCGCATAAGAAACCAGCAGTACAGCTAAAGAAAGCGCAAGTACCGCAAGGGGGATTGCCAGCAACTGGCGATTATCGTGATTTTTCACGAAGTTATCTAAAAATTCGGTCAAACCTGTTGCCATAATTAAATACTCCGGATGAATGCATCTATTTTTTTTGAACTTATCCGAGTTTTTGTCCGGACATAAAATCCAGAAAACGATCAAATTTACAACGCGGAAGTTTCCGTATATATAGCCACAACCATCCAGGCTCATAATCCGGGACATGCCTGGTAACCGAAGTTATAAGTTCTCTCCTAATTCCGGTTCCGGGAGAAATATTCCGCGTTCCTTATGATATAGATAAGTTGATCCGTTTCAGTTCTATATCCTATAGATTATATTAAACATTCCTCGAAAAACAATTCTTTCTCTATATAGCGTTAATTCACTCATTTAAAATTTATTGTTAAAAGTGATACAAGTTCTAACGCTATAGCTATATATACCAGTTACTGTTCATTAAAAATAATGACAGAAAGACCTTCCCTTGATGAATATTTCCTCGAAATAGCCTTTGTGGTAGGCAAAAGGGCAACCTGCCTCCGTAACAACGTGGGAGCAGTAATTGTCCGGGATAAACGCATCCTATCAACCGGATATAACGGAGCTCCAAGCGGCATGGAACACTGCCTCGATACCGGATGTATCCGTGACCTTGAGAAAATCCCGTCAGGCACGCGGCATGAGAAATGCAGAGCGGTACATGCAGAGCAGAACGCCATTATCCAGGCTGCAATCCATGGAGTCAGCATTGCCGGAGCAACTATCTATTGCACTCACCAACCATGTATTCTGTGCGCGAAAATGATCATAAATTCGAATATTAAAAGAGTGGTATACTCAACACCTTATCCGGATACGGACTCTCTGGAATTCTTCAAAAGCGCAGGCCTTGAAGTAGAACATATTCCTTTTGAGCTAAAATATTGAATACTTGAATAAGCTATATATTATGAAATAAGGGTAAGGTGGAAATAATGCCTGAAGAAATAAAAGCCAGAACATTGAGATTGGAAGGGTTAATAGAATATCAGGAAGGGTCCGTTGTAAGCCGGGAAATAATTCGCAAGGGCACGGGAACCGTGACCATATTTGCCTTTGACAAGGAGGAAGGGCTAAGCGAACACACTGCTCCTTTTGACGCCATGGTTCAGGTAATAGACGGAAAGGCAGAAATCACTATATCCGGGAATAAAAATATCCTGGAGAAAGGGGACATGATAATAATGCCCGCCAATGAGTCTCATGCTCTGCATGCCGTGGAAAGATTTAAAATGGTCCTGACGATGATCCGATCATAATTCGCTTAATACTTGCTAAATCTGAATTTCGAATTTCTATTTTTAATTCATCTTCAACCCATTTTTTCTTCTAACTCACCTTTTTCTTATAACCCATTTTCTTTTAACTCACCTTCTTCTTTAACCCGTTTTATTCTACTTCATTTTTGATTTCTCAGGCACCTGAGCCCTTTTTTAAGGACATCCATATCTTCCGGTCTGTAATATTCTTTTATAGAGGTATTCTCTTCGCAGTAATAATCAAGCCCGCGAATAACCACAACAGGAACACCACCTGCCCCTTCTCCCATTAAAAGGTTGGCAGCACCTGCAAGTTCATCAGCAACTGCCTCCTCTGTAATTTCCAGTAATTTGCCGAAAAGATCCTTTTCCCCTATCCAGCGTTTTATCGGTTTGATTTTGTAAATACCTATAGCAACCCCTGTCTGCCCGATCTTGAAGGCTCTCCCGTTCGTGTCTGTAATAATTACACTTAACTTTTTCCCGCTAATCCGTTCAAGCTCTCCTCCAATTTTTGAAGCGCTTGCATCAGGATTTCCAGGAGGGTAGAGCAGAAATCCATGCTCAATATTGGATTCGTCAACCCCTGCATTTACGCAGGTATGCCCTGCAAGAGTTGTCACAAGCATAAAAGGTGCCTCAACGAAGACCTCTTTACTTCTTGCCAGGACAGCCTGGATAAAGCGCGCATCTTTCCCTGTTCGGGCTGCAATCTCAAGAGCCTGCTCGTCAGGGGTGACATCTTCGAGCCTGAAGTTTTCCCCTTCGGCTTTTGCAACAATGGTTGAGGCAATAATAATAATATCTCTGTCTTGAAGTTCGATTCTCTCACTGATAACAGAGGGCAAGTTATCTCCTTTATGTATCAGGGGGATGTTTTCTACGGCAATTGCTTCGAATTTCAAAGGACTTCCTCGAAAATTTTAAAAATATAGTATTTGATGATAACGTCTTTAAATAACGATGATAATATCTTTAAATAACACACTTACTCAAGAATTTTAATTCCTTCATAAAGCCTTTAAATGCCTTCATAAAACATTTAAAATTATTGCAAAGTTAAGATTCTCGCTAAGATGTGCAATGCTGGCTCTGTTCAGGATTACAAATGTTATATTTTAAATCGATTGAGTGCAGGGATTATGGAAATTACCCTACAAATGAATAAATTACAGCAGTAAAGGCAGTAACCATAAATAAGACCACCGATATACTGGATTTTGCGGCGATGATGAGAGTTACCCCAGCTGAGCAAAAGATGATGAGAACAATTTCCTGATGCCGCACTATTTCATTCTGAATTTTTTAGTTTTCATTTCCTTGATTTAAATTTCCCTGTTCTGAATTTCTTTAATTTTTACTTTTTGATTTCTAATTTTTCCAGCATTCATTTTACGTCATTATTTTCAGAGTACCTTACTCCATTCATTTTACCTTATTATTCATTTTACCTTACTCTATTCATTTTACCTTATTATCCATTTTTACTACCAGTTTTATTATTACCTGTTTTACTGCCTAATTACTTTATTTATCCTATTTTACTACCTACATCCATACTTCTATTTGCCTCGTTATCTACTATCTTACTATCCGCGTTATGTTAATTTCAAAATTCATTTATTTTCAGGAGCATGTTTAAGAATTTTTATCTAGCTTGCAAACCAATTTCTTAAGGGGTGTTGAACATCAGCCAGTATGACCTTACCGAAATTATACAAAAAATCAAACAAAAAAGCCCTTTTGAGTTAAAAGACAATGAACGAAGCAGATCCTGGAGTCTAAGAGTTATCATAAGTAAGTTATTCTACTCCCTTGACTATGAGAACGAACCGCAGGAAACTCGCAATAAAATAACTCAACTTCTTCTTTACCACGGGCAGTTCAGCAGGGAAGAAATTAATGAAATCTTCCAATCCTCAGCCAAAGAAACCACGGCTTATTCGCGAGAATTCCTGAAAAACCACCCTGAGGTTGCAATCGCCGAAGCTAAAAGGAGTAAGGAATTTCCTGATGAAGCTGAAGAAGGAGAAGGAGAGAGACCAAAGGAGATAAAATACATTTTTCCTCATTATGGCTAAATTTAAAAAGAAATCTCTGCTGAAAAAAGGCTAATCCTTGAAAAAGAGTAAAAAATAACCGCAGATAAGTATAGAAAAACAACTGAGAAAAAAGTAAAAATTCAGAGGACAGTAAGTAATAATCAAAATAGACAGAATAGTTAAAATGGCAATGAAAGAGTAAAAGTACAAGGACTGCAAAGATTTGCAGCCTTCTTATAATTTATAAAAGAATATACTCTCCATTTCTGGATGGGTTACTCAATTCTAAATTACTCAATTCTAAATTACTCAATCCTAAATTACTCAATTTGTATTTTCTTTGCTGGCTCTTCAATTTTCGCTTTAGGTAGCGATATTGTCAGGACGCCGTTTTCCATTTTTGCGGTGGATCCCTCTTCTTTGACACTGGACGGAAGACGGACAGCACGGTAAAACTGAGTGTATGATCTTTCTTTGCGCAGGTACCCTTCTTCTTCGGATTCCTTTTCCTTGCCGGACTTTGCACTGATCTCAAGCATATCTTCTTTGAGGTTGATTTCTACGTCTTCTTTATTAATTCCCGGAAGGTCCGTAGTTACCAGAAGCTTGTCTTCTTCTTCTTTGATATCAATGGCAGGAGTGTATACTTTCCCGCCTCCCCATTCTTCCATGGGCATGAAGTCTTCAAACAGCTGATTCAGGCGTTCCTGTGTTCTTCTAATCTCTTCAAAAGGATCCCAGCGTGAGGGTCCTGAAAACGATCTTTTAGCAGGCCATCTCATCTTAATATTCCCCCTTAAATAAAAAAATGATGCAAATATAGATGTGCTATTTTGAATATATTGAGAAAGGATATATATGTTTTCCTGGGGAATTTCACCAAAATGTATTGAAAAAAAAGAACCTGAATAAGATGAAATAAGTAAAAGAAAAGAAATTCCGAAAACCCTGGTTGAGGGGAGTTTCCGAAGAAAATTAAAGCTTTGGGTCTAAAAAATTACCAGTAAATTATATAAAGAGCCGAATAAGGAAAACCTTACAAAGAGCTGAGCACAGAAAATTTTATAAAGAGCTAAAGTTTTCAGCTCTTTATAAGTATATCTATAAGGTCAGAAGCTTTTACGAGCCCAATTGAACCTTTTTTAACTGCTTCCTCATCAAAAGTTTTAACCGCATCCGGGTCAGGCTTGTCGGTCCTGTAAATTGCAAAAGGAATAGAGTCTCTTGTATGAGTCTTTACCGAGATTGGAGTTGGATGGTCCGGCAGCACAAGAATTGTAAAAGGCTCATCCGATGCTTCTGCATATTTCAGGATAGGAGCAACTATACGGCTGTCGAAATCCTCTACTGCTTTCATTTTTTTCTCAAGGCTTCCTTCATGCCCTGCCTCATCAGGAGCTTCCACGTGTACAAAGACAAGGTCCCTGGTCTTCAGGGCTTCAATAGCAGCACTGGCTTTCCCTTCATAATTGGTATCCAGATAACCTGTCGCCCCGGGCACCTCAATTACATCCAGCCCTGCATAGATTCCGATGCCTTTAAGCAAATCCACTGCTGAAATGATAGCTCCTTTTTTCCCGTAGAGCTTCTGGAAAGCTGTGAACTTCGGGGCATAGCCCTGACCCCATACCCAGATGGAGTTTGCCGGGTTTTTGCCTTCCTCCACTCTTTTCAGGTTAATTGGATGAAACTCCAGGACAACTGTAGACGCTTCGATCAGCTCTGTAAAAAACTCCCCGTCTTTTCCTCTGGGGAGGTAATCCTCCTTCTTTTCTCCTGTAATATCATGAGGGGGGGTACATTCCGTTTCTGCTCCCAGGTTATTCCCGGCAACAATAAGGTGCCTGTAACTTATACCCGGATAAAACCTGACCCTCTCCGTGCTGAGTTCGGAATCAAGTGTATCGATCAGAATTTCTGCTTCATCGCTGCTTATGTGCCCTGCACTGTAATCTTTTATTTTCCCATGTTCTACAGTAATAAGATTGCACCTGAAAGCTACATCATCAGCCGCAAGAGTTACTCCCATGCTCGCAGCTTCCAGCGGAGCCCTGCCCGAGTAATAAATTGCAGGATCGTATCCGAGAATTGACATATTCGCAACATCGCTTCCGGGAGGAAAGCCATCAGGCACGGTTTTTGCAAGCCCGGTTTTCCCGCGAGCTGCAATAAAATCCATAGCAGGGGTTCTGACGGCCTGGAGAATGGTCCTGCCACCGAGCTCCTCTATGGGATAATCTGCCATTCCGTCTCCTATAAGTACGGCATATTTCATTGCTTCACCTATTTCCAACTGTTTTACACTTCATCTTGCGGATAAAATATATCACTTTCTACCA
>OBLN01000860.1_pt1 | contig 10795 bp, 10 predicted proteins | sample 1519301 | NCBI WGS metagenome assembly OBLN01 (sample SAMEA2452533, study PRJEB22499) | sediment metagenome | reverse complement strand
TCTGCTCGATCGCGGGCTGCGCGTGGCCTACGTGGATCTTGACGCGCACCATGGTGACGGCGTTCAGGAAGCCTTTTACAGCGATCCGCGGGTTCTGACCGTTTCGATGCATGAAACGGGGGATGATTTTTTCCCCCATACTGGTTATGTTCATGAAATGGGAGAAGGCGAGGGGGAGGGGTTTACTCTCAACGTTCCCTTTTACCGTCACGCGGATGACCGGTTGTTCCGCCGCGCGTTCGATACGGTCGTGGCGCCGGTGATCGAAAGGTTTGCGCCCGATATCCTGGTGACCCAGCTCGGCGTCGATACGTTGCGCACCGACCCGCTGGCGCGGTTGGAGATGACCACCGCCAGCCTCGAATACAGCGCGCGCTGGTTTCGCGACAGCGGCCTGCGGTGGGTGGCGCTGGGCGGCGGCGGTTATAACAAGGTCAATGTCGCGCGCGGCTGGGCGCTGATCTGGGGGGCGATCCTGGGGATCGAGCTGCCGGATTTTCTGCCGCCCCGCTTTGTTCAGACGATTTCCGCGCTGGGCTTTTCCGATCAGCGGCTGCGGGATCCGCCTCACCATCCCCTGGATGACGATTATCGCAGAGCGGAGGAGGCCCTGGAGGAGAGGCTTGAGTTTCTGCGCCGCAATTTTCTGCCTCTGCATGGGATTGTGGGATGATGAGCCGCCTGGGCACCTCGCATCTGTTGGATCCTGACCGGCTGCCGCTGTTTTCGCTGGCAGAGATCAACCGACTGCCGGTGGCGGAAAAAGAATGCATCTACCGGCAGATTGTGCCGGAGCGGGTTTTTACCCAGTTCGGCATTGATGAAACGACGCTGTGCGGCGCCGATGGTCAGCGAAAAGTTCACTTTATCTGCCCCGAGGGGCTGGGTCTTCTCCGCATCGAGGTGAGGATGCAGCCGCAGGATCGCGACTGCCTGTTTTTCGTTGAGGTTGCCGATACGCCTTTCGGCCAGATCGAGCTGTCCTTCTGCCTGATCAACGATCTTGACTCGCCCCGCTTCAATGTCGATGTGGACGAGGCCGGCCGCGACAACTGCTTTGCCACGGTGCGGCGCAACATACCCGAAGAGATCCGCGCCATGCGGGCCGGGCTGGCGCCCAACCAGGTGCACCGGGGGCTTAAGATGTTTTCGCAGTTTTTCGCCCAGTTTGAACGGTTCGTCGATTCGCTGGGGATCGACACCATCATGGCCGAGCCGCTCTCCTATGACAATGCGGTGCGCTATGAAGGGTACGGCTTCGACTACCTGACCGGCAAACAGCTCATGCACTGGATCGATCGCGAATTTCAGCCCGGCGGTATTCTGTTCCAGCGCCTCGATGGCTCGACCCCCTTCCGCCAGCCGGGAATGGAAAAGACGGTGCGGGGTCGCAGCTGGGCGATCCACGACGGCATCCTGGATCAACCCTGGGACAATATCCGCATCTACAAGACGATTGGAGAAGATGCCGGTGTCCGCACTTATACCGGCGGCCGGTATTAGGATAACCGCAGCTTCTATATCTAAGAAACAGATTTCACTTTTATCCTTTAAAGGTTCAAAAATAATGAGTTTTTCGTTGTCGCCCGATTTTTTTGTGATGTGGACTCCTGAGCCCGGACGGACGATTGAAGTCGGACCAAGGCGCGAGCCGATGGAGTTGCCTGCGATTCCCCTGCCGCTGCGCAAGGAGGATGCCGATAGGGAACATCTCTCTGATGATCAGATCGGCGAAGGACTTTTTGATTATCTCCGCCAGTTCCCCGACTGCCCCCACGCCGCTGAATATGCGCGCATTCTGCAGGAGGGCTTTCCCCATTACCTGGCCGAAATCGGCTCGCAGATCGTGATGCTCGACGCCCGTCAGGTCGATCCCCTGTACATCCGCCGCAAAATCCGCCTGCTTAAAATCCTGCTGCTTCTCGAACCGGAAAACCCGGGGCTGCTGCAGCAGATCGGCATGGCCCATTACCAGGTGGGAACCATGTTTTCCGAGTTGGCGAACTGCCGGACCGACCTGCTGCGCGCCATGAATTATTTTCAGAAGGCACTCGGCCGGGTTGAGGATCTGACCTCGCTGAATTATCTGGCTCAGATCGATTATCTGCTGGGAGACTATTCCGCCGCGGCGCGGCGCTGGCAGGGGGTGGTTGACCGCCTGCCGCAGGGCGGGGCCCGCAGCCGCCTTGAAGAGCGTCTGTCTGCCATTGACCGGGACGATGTCCCCGGGCAGCCCCTGGTTGACGATATCGAGCGGATCAGCCTGGCGGTGGAAAATTACAACGAACAGCTCTACGACGACGCCCTTGCCGTTATGAGAGAAGTGCTTGATAATGCTTACCTGACGGCCTTGTACCAGCCGCCTGAGTTGTTTCATTTTTACGGTCTTTGCCTGGAGAAGAATTACGATCTGCGGACCGCGGCCGAGGCTTTCCAGCAGGCGTTGGAGATCGATGCCGATTACAAGCCGGCTCAGGAAGGACTCGAGAGGGTTACCGGGTGATTTGTCCTGACAGGACATCTGCAATCGCGCAAAGGAGGGGTGCCGGCATGACATTTTTCGCCCGGGCGGCCAGCGCACTGCCGGCGATTGTGATCGGTCTGGTTCTGTTTTTCCCGGCGGGTGCATCCGGCGAGGACCGAATCATCACCCTGTGGCCTCTCTATGATGACCGCAGCTCCGATGCCGCCGACTACCGCTGTATTCACATTCTCGGACCGCTGATCAAATATGAGCGCAAAGGTCCCGAAACCGAATTCAGCATCCGGCCGTTTTATTTCGGGGCCCGCGATCATGAAAACGAGGTGTCTTTATCTGAATATCTTTATCCCCTTGCAACACGTCAGAAGGAACCGGGGAAGAATCGGTTCAATTTTTTTCACCTGCTGGAGTCGGATTTTGGAGAGCGCGAACAGGGCAGCAACGACGAATTTATGCTGTTCCCTTTCCTGTTTTATGGTGAACTCCCTGAGGATGACAGCTACTTCGCCTTCTTTCCCTTCGGCGGCAGGATTGTCGGGCGCTTCTGGCGGGACGAAATCCGTTTTGTCTTATTTCCTATCTACGGCCGGACCGTCAAGGACGATACCCGCATCACCAATATTCTCTGGCCCATTTATGCCCGTATTGAGGGGGAGAACGAGCACGGCTTCAAGCTGTGGCCTTTTTACGGTCAGTCGGAGAAAGAGGGGCACTATCGCAAGCGTTTTGCCATCTGGCCGATATATTTCAACGAGTATCTGCGGCAGGACAGCGACAATCCCCTGCACCGCAAGGCGTATTTCCCCTTCTACATCGGGGAGGATTCACCGCTGCTGACCCGGCGGACCTGGCTCTGGCCGTTTTTCAGTCACGTCGTGGACCGGGATAAAGGCTTCGAGGAATGGAACATGCCCTGGCCGCTGATCCGCATCTCCGATGGGCCCTATAAGGAGTCCCGCAAGTTTCTGCCGTTTTATTCCTATGAAAGAACCGGGGCCATGGAGCGCACCTGGCACCTGTGGCCGTTTTTCCTGGAGACCCGGTTGACGACCGATGATCTGGTCGTGGAGAAGAACCGGATCCTTTTCTTTCTTTACGCTCATGACGAAGAGCGCATCATTGCTGAAGGAGCCGAACATACCCCCAAGAAAAGGGTTGCGCTCTGGCCCTTGTTTACCTTCGAGAACCGAAACGGGGTGCGCAGTTTTTCGACGCTGTCGCTTCTCAGGCCGTTTTTCCCGCGCAGTGAGGCCATAGAGCGCAATTGGACCCCGCTGTGGACCTTGTACGCGGCCAAATGGGACAGCCAGGGCAATTCGGCTTCGACGCTGTTGTGGAATCTATTCTGGCGCGAGAAGCGTGGTGAAGATGTCGCGCTGGAGCTTTTCCCCCTGTTTCGCTACGAGCGGCGGGATGGCGAAATCCGTGATTTCCGCATTCTCAAAGGGCTGATCCGCTATAGCCGGGATGCGGGTGAAAAAAAACTCTCTTTTCTCTATACTCCCTGGGGGGTGTCCTGGGGGGAGGCTGCGGACGAATGATTGGGCGAATGCTTGAAAAAATCGGGGGAACGATTCTCTCTATGTCCCAGACGACCGGGGAGATGCTCAAACTGCTGTGGCAGACGATCTTCTATTTCAAGGAGGCGCCCCGCAATCTGCCCGCGATCTTCAAGCAGATGAGCGATATCGGCATCGACACGCTGCCCATTGCCGCGCTGCTGGCTTTCTTTGTAGGGATGGTTCTTGCGCTGCAGACCGGGACTCAGCTTGCCCTCTACGGTACGCAGAACGTAATCGGCGCCATTGTCGGCCTCTCGATGGTCAAGGAGCTGGGGCCGGTCATGACCAGCATGCTGGTGGCGGGGCGGGTCGGATCTTCCATGGCGGCGGAAATCGGGGCGATGAAGGTGTACGAGGAGATCGATGCCCTCAAAACCCTGGAAATCAACCCGGTGCGTTATCTGGCGATGCCGCGTATGATCGCCTGCCTGCTGGCGGTGCCGGCCATCACCGTTTTTTCCATTATCATCGGTATCCTGGGCGGGGGGCTGATCAGTTCGGTCACGCCCGTAATCAACGTGCCTTTCAGCGCGTATTTTGATAATATGGTTCAGGCGTTAAGTTATATTGAGATTTTCAAGGGCCTGCTCAAAGCTCTTGTATTCGGCGGCATCATCGCCCACGTGGGCTGCTATGTCGGGTTTCAGACCACCGGGGGGGCGCGGGGCATCGGCCGGGCGACGACCCGTGCGGTCGTCATGGCCTTTTTGTTGATCATGATGGCCGATTACTTCCTGACGCGCATTACTCTTTGATGATTTTGATGGATATCTGTATGGCATCACATAAAAATGAAGACGAAAGCCACGACCACGCCCCGTCTCTGATGAAAAAACTGCTGCATGGTTTTCCCGGCACGGTTTTCGAGGGGGAGAGTGCCGGTTGTGAGTGTATTCCCGACTACGGTGAACCGAACGGAGTAGAGATACGCATCGTCGATCTCAACAAGTCCTTTGGCGATACCCATGTTCTCAAGGACATCAACCTGGAAATCAAGCCGGGCGAAACCTTCTCCATCATCGGCCCGTCGGGAACGGGAAAAAGCGTGCTGCTCAAGCACATCGTCAAGCTGGAAAAACCCGACAGCGGCACCATCTATATCGACGGTCACGATATCTTTGCGCCGAAAGAGAAAAATGCGCCCCGGGAATATCGCTACAGTATGGTTTTTCAGACCTCGGCCCTGTTCAACTCCCTGTCGGTGGGGGAAAATGTCGGCCTGTGGCTGCGCGAGAAGCGCGTCTGTTCCGAAGCCCGCATCCGGCGCATCATCTCTGAAAAGCTGAGGTTGGTCGGGCTTGAAGGCAAGGAAAACCTGATGACCTCCGAACTCTCCGGGGGCATGAAAAAACGGGTGGCCATCGCTCGTTCCCTGGCCATGAATCCGGATCTGATCCTCTATGATGAGCCTACCGCCGAGCTTGACCCGGTCACCTCGGACGAGCTGGCGCGGGTGATCATGCGCCTGAAGAAAGAGGTCAACCTGACGACGGTGATCGTCAGCCACGACTTGAATTTTGCGTTTTATCTCTCCGATCGAGTGGCGATGATCAATGATGGCCGCATTATCGAGGTTGGAACACCTTCCGAGATCAAAAAGAGCGAAAATCCTGCAATCAAGAAGTTTCTCTACACCACCACGAAAGGGATCGCGGGGGCTTGATATATGGGAATGTCCACTGAAAAGAAAGTTGGCCTGTTTTTTCTTCTGTCGCTTATTGCACTGGCCGTATTGATTGAATTCGTTGAAGAGATCAAGCCTTTTCAGGATCAGGTCGAATACGTTGCTTATTTCAATTCGCTGGTGGGCCTCAACGAGGGCGACCCGGTGCGACTGTCCGGAGTTCAGGTCGGAAAAGTTAAGTCGATCGAGCTTGAGGACTACCGCATCCGTGTGGTTTTCGCGGTCAAGGAAGGCACTGCGGTTAAACCTGACAGCTACGCCAAGGTTCAACAGACCAATCTGCTCGGCGGCCAGTTTTTGGGATTGAGCTTTGGCTCGGAGGAACAACCTTACCTTGAACCGGGTTCAGCTGTGCCGACCAAGGAGAGTACCAACATCGACCAGCTGCTGACCGACCTGGACCACAATTTAAAGCAGACGCTGGGAGAGTTGAGCGACTTTGTCGCCGAGGGACGCGAAGGGCTGACGGCCTCTCTGGAGCACCTGCGCAGCGTGCTGCGCAAAGTTGACGACGGAGAGGGCACATTCGGTAAGCTGGTCAATGATGATGACCTTTATGAGGAGGTGTCGCAGATTTCCGCCGACCTGAAGGACCTCACCGGACGGTTGCGTAAGGGCGAAGGTACGCTGGGACGCCTGTTTACCGATGAAAGCCTGTATGTCGAAACCCGCGAAGCTCTGGGCTATGTGCGTGACATCGCAGCCCGCCTCAAGGAAGGCGAAGGCACGCTGGGGCGCCTTCTGGTTGACGACGAGCTGCACACCCAGACCGTCGATGCGATGGCCAATATCCGGGAATTGACCGAGAAGGTCAACAACGGGGAAGGAACCCTGGGCAGGCTGATCAACGAGGACGACTTGTACGAGGATACTGCTGAAACCATGAGTCGGGTGCATAGCATTGTCGTTAAAATTGATGACGGGCAGGGGACTGTCGGTCGCCTGATCAACGAGGACGATATTTACCGCGATGTCCGCACGACCCTCAATAAGGTGGAGAAAACGGTTGATGGCCTCAGTGATTCAGGGCCGCTGACCGCTGTCGGCGTCGTGATGGGGACTCTGTTCTGAAGCGTGCCGAATAACCCGCCATGGCCGGTTGCTGCTCTGTGCCGGGCATGGCGGGATATATCCGAGCACCCCGCGTCCCGATCTCCGCAATTCGCAGAACAGATTTATTGGTGTCGCATCTTGTCTGCGGTAGCCAGAATCGTTGCATAGATTTCACGCACATTCCTCGTAAACTCGCCGATAGAATACTTCCTGGTAAATTGCCTGGCATTTTCCGACATTTCTTTTCTCAGGGAATCATCTTCAAGCAGTTGTTGAACCCGATCGCACCATAGATCCTGTTTCTGTGGTGTTTTAAAGCCATTGAATCCTTCTCTGAGCACGTCGTCTATTCCACTTGAACGTACAGCAACGACCGGCAATCCCGCGGCCATCGCTTCAAGTATGACCATTCCTTGAGTTTCTGACTTGGAAGAGAACAGGAAAACGTCGCCCAATCGATACCATAAAGCCATCTCTTCAGGCCTTACGGCACCTGTCAAGGTCAGGATATCTCCCAGCCCAAGTGCGGTAATGCGTTGTTGGAGGCGTTCGCGCTGAGGGCCTTCTCCAATTAAAAAAACTCGAAATTCAGTCCTGGTTTTCTGATGGACCTGGGCGATTGCTTCGATCATAAAATCTATATTTTTCTCGTTGGAGAGACGTGAAACGCTGATCAGAATTTTTTCTTTGCCAACGCCGAGCGTCTTTTTCAGGTTCTCGATCTCCCTGGGGTCAACTTGCTGGAAGCGTTCATATTCGATACCTGTCGGCTGGACATAAATAGGCTTTTTAACGCCAACCATCCTTAAGTATTCTTCAATGGAATCTGTCGGGACAATGATTCCGTCGCACTTATTTGCAAAACGTCTAACCAGTACATGCGAAATGAAATTGCGAAAGAGCAACCCCGGCAAGGGGACAAAGTGCGCATATTCTTCCAATCGCGTGTGGTAGGTATAAACAGCCGGAACTTTCAGGCGTCGAGCGTAAAAAAGCCCCAGTGAGCCGAGCCAGAAAGGGTGGTGTGTGTGAATGATGTCCGGTGCGAACGATTTCAGCACTTTAAAGATCCGTGGCAGAAAGATGTTGGCGATGCGAAACTGCTTCATTCTGCCGATAGCGGGCAAGGAAGGCACCCTGAGGATACTTTTGCAGTCTTTTTGCTGTGGTCCGTAGGCCGGAGCAACGATCAGAACCTGGTCTCCATTTTGCTCGAGCCCCTTGCGTAAACGCTCTATGGAAATGGGAACTCCGCCGATAAATGGCAGATAATTGTTGGTAAACATGGCAACCCGCAGAGGTTTGACAAGCCACGGAGACGGGTCGATATCATAGTCCGGATAATAGTCTTTTCCGACAAAGACAATATTATAAAGTTTGATTGCGACAAGAAGAATGGCGCACAACAAAAGAATAAAATTTGCATAACTTACATAAAACAGGGAGTAAATAAAAAACCACAGATTTTCCAGCTGGTTGAACAATGGATTGCTTCCTGAATCAAGCCGATGCAGCGAGTGAGTTATTTGGCCACTTTCAGAAACCTCGACTTGAATGAAGTGATAGAAACTTTCCTGATCATTCAGGATAAAACCGCCGGCTCCACCGGTTACTATTATTTGAGAACCGTGAAACTTCTGTTCTGCATAGACGGGAATATTGGCGGAAAACACCATGTCGATGTGATATTTTTTAACAACGTTCAGAAGAGCCTGCTGGAATTGCGCCGGTTGGAGATAATCTTCACTTTCATCAAAGTGAAGATTCTGATCCGGAACAAGGGGGGGGCTTTCCGATAAAAAGAAAACGGTTAGATGAATCATCCTGGCTCAACAGGTCGTTAACCCAGCGAATCTGCCATTTCCATGGAGTTTTGCCCGTGCTGTCGAGAAAGATAAATCGGCTTTTGCCTGTTTTAAAGCTGAAAAAGTAAGGGCCAAAATGTTCGTAGAATCTGAAACTGCCGAAATCCTTGTGTTCGTTTTCCCCAAAGGTCAGCAGGTAGGGAATGTCCAATTTGCCCAATGTCCCCTGAATTGCGCGGTATTTATCCTCTCCGCCACCGCTGACAGCATTGCCGGCTGAAATGATGAAATCAAAATCTTCCGCATTGATCATAGGAATAATGCGTTTCTCGAATATTCCTACTGAGTTGTTGATGTTTCCCACAACTGCAAATTTGAAACTGTTCTTTCCTTTAAGTTTTTTGTATATGCGTTCAATCTGTTCGCCGTGTAGGACATCGAAATCCGGTGCTGAAAGATTGAGATACACTTTATAGCAAACCATGTATATTAAAATGAATAGGATGACATAAAAAAGCCATTTCAATGATCCGGAGCGTTTCATCTCTAACCTTTACGTTTTTTTAAGATATCCCGCTGCAAGACAATCAGGCCAGCGATCATTCCAATGTAGATTGTAAGAAAACGCCACCCAACAATGACCAGTAATAAGTGGCCTCCCGTAAGAATTGACTGAAAAAATGTTCCGAACAAACTTTCAGCTATTCCAGAAGCCCCTGGGGTTGGCGAAAAATACATTATAAATGTTGTTACGACCAGAATCCCTATCGAGGTCAGGTAGTCAGTGTCATAGCCCAAAGCATTGATCAACAGAGCCGGGAAACTGAAAAGACAAAGCAGAAAAATGAAAGTAAAAAGAATTGAGAGACAGACAAACAACCTTGGTCCATAGATATATTCGCCAAAACAGTGAGAAAAACGTAGCATCTCGCGGCGGACTTTATACTGCAGGCGTTGGTGAAGAGGGTCACTGAGTAAACGGATTCTATGAAGGATTTCAAGAATTCTGCTCAGGGGAATGATGAGCCAGTGTGTCCGAAACAGGACAATAGAGAAAAATCCTAAGTAGAGCACGATAAGGACGGCAAGGATTGGACCGATTTGTCCGATTACAGGAGTGTTTTTAAGAACGGGCAAGGTAATCAGGAAAATCGGCGTCAGTGAAAAAATGAAGATGACGGCAAGGATTGTTCGAATCGTTGTGGCTGCAGAAGCCCTGCCAACAGGGACTCCCTGATGCTGGAGATACCATACTTGGGCAAATCCGCCGCCAGTGGCCATAGGCGTAATATTGGAGAAAAAAAAGTTGATGAATACCAGTTTCGCAATGGATTTCCCCCTGATTTCATGTCCAAGGGCTTTCAGGGTAAAATAAAGACGTAGCCCGTCGGAGGTAAAATAGAGCAGAAGAAGCAAAAGAACGCAGATAAGGAAATGGGGGGCCAACAGCTGGGGATCGAAAGTTATGCTGCGTTCGGCCAGGCGATCATAGACAGTAAAAAGCCCCGCTGTTGTCAGGAGAACAAAAAGCAGGGCAAACAATGTAAGGCGATGAAGGGAACGACTGCTTCCTATATCACCTGTTGTTTCATCAACCGGTTGAGTCATGAATGATCTGTAACCCGTATGTTTACCCGCGAGCCGCCCGGAAGATTCGCGCGGCTCGCGGGATCGAGGTGAAATTCAGCAGGCATTCTGCTCCATAAATTCCCGTATTGCAGCAGTATCGGCGGGGAGTTTCTGGCAGCGCCTTGTACGCTGTTCCAGCCCACGCAGTGATTCCGGGCGTTGCGGTTCGCGGCCGATGGCCTGCACGACGGCTTCCTTGAATTTCGCGGGGTGGGCCGTGGCCAGGCAGACGACCGGGTACTCTCCGCCGCTGCGGCTGCGCCCTGCATGCACGCCCACTGCACTGTGCGGGTCGAGAACATACCCCGTATTGGTGTGGAAATCGCGAATGGTGGCCAGCGTCTGTTCGCGGTCGACGCTCTGCGCCAGAAAGTCTTCCTGCACTCGCGCGATTTGCTCTGGTGAAAAGTGCAGGCGGCCGTCTCTTTTGAAATCTTCCATGTCCTTGGTGACGGCCTCGGGGTCGCGCTGCAGCAGAAAGAAAAGATAACGCTCAAAGTTGCTGGCGACCTGGATATCCATGGACGGGGAGAGGGTGCTGACGACCGATCCCATCGAGTAATCGCCCTTTTCGACGAAC
>OBLN01000856.1_pt1 | contig 10841 bp, 16 predicted proteins | sample 1519301 | NCBI WGS metagenome assembly OBLN01 (sample SAMEA2452533, study PRJEB22499) | sediment metagenome | reverse complement strand
CGATTGAGTTGTCAGGCTGATAACCCATCCTTCATCCCTACTCACCTGCCCGCCGCGAAGTCACGAAGAGAAAAAATCCCATTTACAAGCTTTGCTTACTTGTCTATTTTTATGTGAGGAGGAAAGTCATGTTACTTACTAAAGGCAAGAAAGCCTACGCAAAAGCACGGATAAAAGGCATGTCGCAAACTCAAGCCGCAATAGCGGCAGGTTACTCCGATAAGTGCGCCAAGCAGACCGGATATAAACTTGCCCGTGATCCTGATGTTTTGGCATACATGGATAGGCTCGCTAGCATAAACCCTGAAATAAAGCCGCCGAAACAGGGCAGGGTTAAAAAAGAGATTGAAAAGGTAGTTAGGCAGAAAGAGGAGTCTTGTTCTTTTGAAACGGAAGTAAAGGTTTCTGAGGTCGAACATAAAAAAGATGCCTTTGAAAATGCCAAAGAGCCTAAAAAGTCAAAGATGCTGGAAACAGATCCTCTTGCTATTCTCACAGAAATAATGAATGACAGGGAAGCTTCGGAGAAAGATAGGATAGAGGCGGCTAAGGCGTTGGCTCTATACACTCTGGGCAATCCTAAGGGCGTTCAGGGTGGCAAAAAAGATATGCAGAGAGAAAAGGCAAAGGAAGCGGCTGGGAAGTTTTCCCCTGCTCCTGCTCCGTTAAAGGCTGTTAAATGATAACTTGGTCAACCGCCTGTCCTGATTGGGCTGATCGGCTTATCAATCAACAGCCGATTATTCCGCCGCCGATATTTCCCGATGAAGCAGAAAGGGGTTTATCTATTTTTAAACAGCTTCGTATTCCCGATTTACCGGGCAAACCCACATTTGGGGAAGTTTCCGAACCTTGGGTATTTGATTTTGTCAGGGCAGTTTTCGGGGCATATGATTCAACGACGGGTGATCAGTATATCCGTGAATATTTTCTTTTAATAAGCAAGAAGAATACCAAATCCACAATCGCCGCTGCAATTATGCTTACGGCTTTAATCCTGTGTTGGCGTGAGGAAGAAGAACATTTGATTCTTGCTCCTACAAAAGAGGTAGCCGATAACAGCTTTAAGCCTGCTGCTGGTATGATTAGAGCGGATGAAGAGCTTATGGATATGTTTCAGGTTCAGGAGCATATCAGAACTATTACTCACAGGATTTCACGGAATAGCCTTAAATCTGTTGCCGCAGATACTGAAACGGTTTCTGGTAAGAAGGCGGGGAAAATCCTTCTCGATGAACTCTGGGTATGGGGAAAGTCAGCTAAGGCGGATGGTATGCTTATGGAGGCTACGGGCGGGCAGGTGAGTAGGGATGAAGGATGGGTTATCAGCCTGACAACTCAATCGGACGAACCTCCTGCTGGGGTGTTTAAGGACAAATACGATTATGCCCGTGATGTGCGTGATGGGAAAATAGTGGATCCTAAGTTTTTGCCCGTAATATATGAGTTTCCAGAGAGAATGATTGAACGGAAAGAATATATGAACCCTGATAATTTCTATATCAGCAATCCGAATATCGGGCGTTCAGTAAGTAAAGAGTGGTTGGCAGACAACCTGAGGAAGAATAAAGATAAAACAGACGGCAGTTTTCAAAAGTTTCTTGCTAAACATTTGAATATACCTATCGGCATGAACCTGCGGGCTAACAGATGGGCGGGTGCTGATTTTTGGCAGAGTTCATGTGTTGACATGACGCTTGAACAGCTTATTGAACGCTCGGAGGTTATAACAATAGGGATTGACGGCGGGGGATTGGATGACTTGCTTGGTCTGTATATTATCGGCAGGGAAAAGGGAACGGGCTTAAAGCTCGGTTATGGCTATGCTTGGGCGAATACAAGCGTTTTACAGCGAAGAATGGAGATAGCCCCGCAATTAAGGGATTACGAAAAGCAGGGGCATTTGAGTATTGTTGAGAATGTGGGCGAAGATATAGTTCAGCTTGCCGATATGATTGAAATGATACGTGATACTGGTCTGCTTTATCAAATAGGCGTGGATCCCATGGGTTTGGGTTCAATCGAAGAAGAGCTTGCAAATAGAGATATAGATGCCGATACTTATATCAGGGCAGTTTCTCAAGGCTGGAAGCTTGGCGGTGCAATTAAGACCGTTGAGCGGTGGTTAGCAAGCGGGCATATGAAAGCGGCTAATCAGGCTATGATGGCTTGGCAGGTCAGTAATGCAAAGATTGAACCAAGATCGAATGGTATATTGATTACAAAACAGGCTTCAGGGTTTGCTAAAATTGACTGCTTGATTGCCTTATTAAATAGTGCTAGTATAATGATGAATAACCCTGAGTCTCAATCGAGTATAGACGACTTTTTGAGGAGTCCGATTATAGTATGAAAAAGATAAAAGGAAAAATCAGAAACGCTATCTTGGATTGGCTCGGAGTTCCTTTTGATTTAAGCTCCCCTTTCTGGGCTGAATGGGCAGGAACTAAGTCTGCCGGACAGAATGTCAATGAACAGAGCGTATTGTCTTTATCGGCGGCTTGGGCTTGCGTAAGGCTTATATCCGAAACAATAGGTACACTGCCTTTGCATCTTTACGAGAGAACACCGGACGGACGCAAGCAAGCAAAGAACCATCCCTTATATTCCATAATCCATCAAAGACCTAATATAGATAGCACGGCAACCACATATTGGGAATCCGTTATTGCTTCTCTTTTGCTTCATGGCAATGCTTTAAGCCGCAAACTACTTATTAATAACCGTGTTGTAGGGCTTGAATATTTGCCATGGGATAGGCTGAGCATCCAAAAGTTGTCCAACGGCGAATGCAAGATATATTATACCGAAAAAGACGGCACACGTTCTCTTATTCCTGAGAATAGGGTTTTCAATATTACGGGCTTCTCCCTTAATGGAAAATGGGGCATATCAGCCATACGTTATGGAGCTTCGGTCTTCGGTTCTGCGTTGGCTTCAAATGCTGCTGCCAATACCACATTTGAACATGGATTATCGCCTACGGTTGCTTTTTATATGGAACGAGTATTGACAAAAGAACAAAGAGAGGAGTTTAAGGCAGGGTTGGAGTCCATTAAGGGCGCAATCAACGCTGGAAAATCTCCTTTGCTTGAAGGCGGAATGAAGGCTGAACCTATAGGTATACCGCCTAGGGATGCCCAATTGCTGGAATCTCGTTCATTCAGTGTTGAAGAAGTCTGCCGTTGGTTTGGCGTTGATCCTTCTATGGTGGGGCATGGAAACGCAGTCAGCAACTGGGGAACAGGGCTTGAACAGAAAATGATAGCTTTTCTCACATTCACATTGCGTCCTTGGCTTACAAGAGTGGAACAGGCGATAAGCGCAAGTCTTCTCACTCCCGCTGAACGTGGGAAATATTATGCTGAGTTCAGCATAGAAGGCTTGCTAAGGGCGGACAGTGCAGGAAGATCCGCTTTTTACAGTACAATGGTTAACAACGGTATCTTTACAAGGGATGAAGTTAGACAGCGTGAAAACCTGCCCACAATGGGCGGCAATGCAAACGTGCTTACTGTTCAATCCGCAATGATTCCGATAGACGATATAGGAAAGTCTACACAGGGCGAGAGTGTTAGAAATGCTTTGGCTTCGTGGCTGAGTGAGGTTAATAATGGACAAAATAAAGCAGATAATGAATAACCGTCCATCTAAGAATATGGGATGCGATATAAGCCCTCGTGCGCTTGAAAAATGGAATCCTGCCGTCAACGCTTCGGAGAGCGGGAAGAATACCATAAGCATTCTTGATGTCATTGGTGATGATTTCTGGGGTGAAGGCGTTACGGCTAAAAGGGTTGCGGCAGCCTTGAGATCTATCGGGGATAATAACGATGTTGAGGTGATTATCAACTCTCCCGGAGGCGATCTGTTTGAGGGGCTTGCTATCTATTCCCTTCTTAAAGAGCATAAAGGGAAAGTCACTGTAAAAGTTCTTTCTCTTGCTGCCTCAGCCGCTTCTGTAATAGCTATGGCAGGTGATGAAATAAAGATTGCCAGAGCCGGATTCTTCATGATTCATAATACATGGGTTTTCGGAATAGGTAACAGACATGACCTGCGTGAGATTGCGGACTGGCTGGAGCCTTTTGATTCTGCTATGGCTGATATATACCAGTCACAGACAGGGAACGATATTAAAAAGATCGTTTCGATGCTTGATAACGAAACATGGATTGGCGGAACAGCCGCTATTGAACAAGGATTTGCAGATTCCTATCTTGATTCAGACGAGATAACGGAAGATAATAAAAATAATGCTAAGTTCTCCGCTCAGAAACTTGACCTGATTATGGCTAAGTCAGGCGTTCCTCGCAGTGAGAGAAGAAAACTGATAGCTGACATAAAGGGAAGTACGCAAAACGCTACAGACACGCAAAACGCTGTCACCTTTAATGAGCCGTTGGTAAAATTAACTTTTGAACATAAATTGGAGGTATAGAAAATGGATGAAAAAGACTTTAAACAGCTTAATGCTGATCTCAAGGATGTAAACGATAAGCTTAAAGCTTATGCGGAAGATGCGGCGAAGCTTGCGAAAGAACATAAGGCACTCAGCGCCGAAGCTAAAGAGAACGTGGACAAGCTTCTTGCTGCTCAGGCGGATATATCTGCCCGCATTCAGGATCTGGAACAGACGATGGCTTCCGGATTCAAGAATCAGGAAAAAGGCAAGCCTCAGACTTACGGCGATGTTTTCATGTCGCTGGAAGAAACTGAACCCGCTCTCGCCAAACTCGCCAAAGGCGGAAAAGGCTCATACACTGCAAGCGTACAGGCGGCTCTTACCAACGATATAGGTCTTGCTGAGCCTCAGAGAGTACCTGGTATTGTCACACCGCCTGAGAGAAGGCTTACTATTCGTGACCTTCTGACATGGGGAAGAACAAGCACAAACAGCATTGAGTATGTGAAGGAAACAGGCTTCACAAACAACGCCGATGTCGTTTCTGAGAACCCCTCTGCGGGCAAGCCTGAATCTACTCTCACTTTTGAGGTGCTTGCAGCTCCTATCGCAACTATAGCCCACTGGGTACACGCATCTAAGCAGGTTCTTTCCGATGTCGCCATGCTCCAGTCCTATCTCAGCGGCAGACTGGTTTACGGTCTCAAGCTGAAAGAGGAAGCCCAGCTTCTTAAAGGCTCAGGTGTTGGTCTGAACATTAACGGACTTTACACTCAGGCTTCAAACTACCTTAATCCCGGCGTTACCGTTGCGAATGAAACGGGAATAGACCGCCTCAGAATTGCTATGCTTCAGGTTCAGCTTGCTGAATATGACGCTGATGCAATCGTCCTTAACCCTATCGACTGGGCGAACATCGAACTTACCAAAGACAGCATGAACCGCTATATCCTCGCTAATCCCTTCGGTGTTACGGGTGCGGTTCTCTGGGGAAAACCCGTTGTTCCTACTCAGGCGATGGGTCTCGGTGAGTTCCTCACTGGTGCTTTTGCCATGGGTGCGCAGGGCTGGGACAGGGAAGATATTTCCGTCACAATCGCAACTCAGGATCAGGACGACTTCATCAAAAACATGGTTAAAATCCTTGTTGAAGAACGTGTCGGTCTCACCGTATACCGTCCTGAAGCGTTTGTTAAAGGCGATTTCACCACAGCTTCCTAAAGCTAAAAATAGCCCCTTCGGGGGCTTCCCTTTATTGGAGGAGAGATGATAAAGGCGATACCTTTAATCACATTTGAGCACAATGGAACAAAGAAGCGGGGCGCAGTTTATGAGTTCTCTGATCAAACCGCCAAGCTTCTCGCTGCTAAGGGACTGGTGGAGCTTTTGCCCATGAATGTAAAAAAAAACATAACAGAATCTTCTGTTGTATTGCCAGCGGAGCAAGCCTTACCAGAGCCGACTGTGACAAAGTCAGAGAGTGGCGTTTCTCGGAAACGGACGAGGAAAGAAAAGTCATAGTCATAAACAATACTTATCAGCTTTGTGAATGGGCTGATATACTGTATGGAATGGATCGTAAATGGTGGGAAGTCATGAAACCTGAATTTAAAGGGCAGAAGCTCACCTCGGTTGACGGATGTAAGTACGCAGATAAAGCCCCTTCCTTGGTCGGCAAAAACTCAGGGATTGGGGCTTTGTTTTTAGCAAGGCATTTAGGAGCGGAAAGAATTATCATGCTTGGTTATGATTGCAAGGTCGGTGTTAACGGTAAAAGACATTGGCATGGCGATCATAAGCATGGATTAGGAAATGCGGGTTCGTTGCCTTATTGGTTGGAACAGTTCACTGCGGCTTCAAATACGCTCCAGAATATAGATGTTTTAAATTGCACAAGAGATACGGCTTTAAACGTTTTCCCAAAGGCTGTTCTTGAGGATGTTTTATGTTAATACCGTTGGAAGATATTAAATATCATCTTAGGGTTTCTCAAGAGCCCGATTCGGAACAAGACCCGCAGATTGAGTTGATGTATGAAGCAGCTCTTGATTATTGCCATAGATTTATCGATACGGATATACCTATGGATTCCAATGGTTTAAATCCATCGTTCAGAGCGGCGGTTCTGCTCGTGATCGGGGATTTGTTTGAAAACAGGGAATCCGGTTCAGGAGCGGATTATTCGCCGAATAAGACCGTTGAAAGACTTCTGCATTTTCATAGAAGGAATCTTGGCGTATGAAAGCGGGCAAGCTTCGTCATAAAGTACAGATACAGAAGAAAACCGCTGCTCAGGATAATATTACCGGAGCGGTTACATATACGTGGTCTAAACTGGCTGATGTATGGGCAAGTATAGAGCCTTTATCCGCAAGAGAGTTTATAGCGGCTCAGGCTGTTCAGTCAAAGGTCTCCGCAAGGATAACGATTAGATTCAGAGATGATATTGATGCAACCATGAGGATCGCACACGGAAATAAGATATATAATATCGCTGGAGTGTTGACAGACCCTAAGTCTGGATTGGAATATATAACGCTTCCCGTGAGTGAGGGCGTTAATGAAGGGTAAATGTATTATCGTTGCCGATGGTCAGAGCTCGCAGGGGTTTAAAGCTCCGAAAGGCATTACTGTTATAGCAGTGAATGGTGTCATAGAATGGATTGATAGGGCGGACTATTGGTTTACACTTGATCCGCATCCGGACAACCAGAGAAGGATGTTAAACAGGCGCAAAGGTGTTATTTATTGCGCTGCAGTGGATAATGGCTATATTTTACCAGAAGGGATTAATCGTTATCAGCGGATCTCAGGCAGAGGGGTAGAACCTGAGGATAAAAACAGCGTGGAATGGGTTTTATGGCGTTATTCATGCGTATTAGGGTTAGATACTAGGGAAGGGTGTATCAGCACGGGAAATAGCTCCTACGGGGCTTTAGGACTGGCTTATCATCTAGGTTTTAGGGATGTGGCTCTAATAGGGGTGGACGGCGATAAAAGCAAGCGAGTAAGCGGTGGTTTTTCAGGAGAATTAAAGCATTTAGGAGCTTTGTTTGCTTCTGCTTTGGGTCAGATAAATGTGGTTTCATGTGGGAAGCTGGACGCAATCCCTCAGATGTCTTTAAAGGATTGGTTATGCGAATAGTAACTCTTTTGCGTTCGGGCGGAGATTTTATACAGCATTATCTTTACCATCTTGTTAACGGGATAGTAAAACATAACCCTGAATTTGAGATCTACTGCTTAACTGATATGAATATAGAGCATAAGAACATTAAGCCTATTTATATGGAGAATTTACCGCCTAAATGGTGGGGAAAGATGCTTTTGTTTGAACTTTTTAAGGATGGTTCAACTTTATATATGGATATTGATACAGTATGCGTTGGAAAATTAAATACGTTGTTCAGAACAACAAAAGGCTTTACAATGCTTGAAAACGTGTACCGCAAAGGGCATGTAGGCTCCGGTGTTATGTCATGGATGGGCGATTATTCATACCTTACGGAAGAATATAGAGGTATTGGGGCTGATGTGGTTCATCGTGAATATACCACAACAATGAAATGGGGTGATCAAAGTTTTATTGAGCATCATTTAAAAGAAAAACCTGACTTTTTCGGTAATAAATGCTTGAGTTATAAAGCTCAGGTAGCTAATAAAATGCTGAGACTGCCAAAAGAGACGTCACTGATATATTTTCATGGCAAGCCTAGACCTTGGGAAATATCGTCCTGTAAGCTAGCATTATGGAGTAATTAAAATGATAAATGCGAAGTTTCATCTTAATGGGTTAGCAGATATGTATGTTAACCTGAAGGAAATATCTGATGTTCTCGGCGGAAATGAGGCAGGAAAGCCCGCAAGAAACGCACTTTATAAAGCGGCTAGGAGCATAAAGAATAGAGCTATCGTAAAAGCCAAGGCTATAGATAGACCGGAAACACCAGAAAAGATTTTCCTCAATATCGCAGTAAGAGCAATGAAATACCCTCAGCGGGCGGGCGGCAATATAGGCTACAGGATAGGTGTTCTCGGCGGGGCTAAAGATTTAAGCAAACAAGGCGAGATAATGAACCCTAATAGAGATAACCCCGGCGGTGATACATGGTATTGGAGGTTGGTTGAATTCGGTACTGAACATTCAGCCGCCAAACCTTTTATGCGTCCTGCAATGACTGAGGGCGGGGAAGAAGCTATGGAAATATTCGCTTCGGAAATGAGAAAAGAGATAGAGAAGGCATTGGGTAAATTTAAATGAAAACTGCTCCTATTTTCGCCGCATGTAATGAGAATACAGGTGTTACAAGTCTTCTCAAGGGCTCTGACAACATATTAAGAGTGTTTATGTTTGGCGAAGCTCCGCAGAATGTTCAATATCCTTATGCAGTATGGCAATTGGTAAGTGGTTCTCCTGAGAACTATCTTTCATGTCGTCCTGATATTGAAACGCATTTAATTCAGGTTGATGTTTATGCTAAAACTTCATCGGATGCCCGCAGTGTTGCAAACGCTATAGAGTATGCGATAGAAGATAAGTGCTATATTATAGGCTACAACGGTGAATCCGTTGATCCCGAAACAAAGAATTTCCGTTCTTCTTTTACGGTGGAATGGATGATAAATAGATAATAAAAGGAGGCTGCAATGGCTGTCAAAACTCAAGGAAGTGCATTATATACAGCACTTCCGATCCTCGATTCCGACCTTGAACCCACAGGGAATTACGAGGTTGTGGAAGTAGAATGTATACTTAGCTACAACGGAGGAGGCAATCCAAAGGACAATATTGAAACAACTTGCCTCGGTGACACAACCAGAAAGTATGTCGGTGGACTGAGAACACCCGGACAATCCTCTTTTCCAGTGAACGCTGACCCCTCTAAGGAGAGCCATGTCAGAATGTTTGAAGCCTCCGAATCAGACGATCCTGCATACGAAGACCTTGTCTTCGCATATGGCTGGGCTGATGGTAGCGGAATTCCTACCGTTACAGTAGATAGTGACGGCAAGGTCGATTTCTCGCTTCCTCAAACAAGATCATGGTTTAAATGTAGAGGGTATATATCGGATTTCCCTTTTGATGCTCAGGCAAATACGGTCGTTCAATCTGCAATTACCGTCCAGCGCAGCGGTCGGGGCTGGTTATATCCGAAGGGGGCTTAATGTATGGCTAAAACGCTTAATATCGATACTGTAAAAGCTGCCGGCGGATTTGTTGGCGGTATGGAGAAGAAAACCGTTACATGGAAGAATATGAAGGGGGAGGAATTTGAGGCTGATGTCTATGTTAAACCCTTTTCATATGCGAATGTGATAAGCGGTGTAATGGAATCCGATAATGCAGAAAAAGCCGCTCGGAATATCGCTCTTTGCATATGCGATGAAAACGGTAATCCTATATTCTCTTATGAGGATATAGCGGGCACTTCCGATCCCGATCGTGGAGCATTGGACGCAGGCTTAACCTTTGCCTTGCTTAATGCCATAGGTGAAGTTAATCTGGGAAAGATGGAAGCGGAGAAGAGCAAGAATTAACCTTTGATGATGAATTTTGGCATGAACTTGTACTGTGCGGTATTGGTGGTCGCACAGTACAAGAAGCCAAAGAGAATCTATCTTATAAAGAGGTATTGTCTTGGGTGAAATACCGCAAGAAAAGAGGTTGTCTTAATACTAACCTCCGCTTAGAAAGAGCGATTGGGAGATTGGCTTATATGTTCCACCAAGTACATGGTAAAAATTCAAAAGATGTTGATATATATGAATTTCTGCCTTTTGAGGATAAGCCTACAGAGAAAGCGGAAGAAAGAGAAATAACCTTAGAAGAAATGATGGCTATTTGGTGATAATATGGCGGGCAAATCTTTAGGCACATTGACGCTTAATATGGTTGCGGACACAGGCAATTTGCAGGCAGGCATGCGGAAAGCGGGCGAAACAATGACCGACTTTCAAAAACGCCTGAATACGATAACCACCAATCAGGATTCAGCTTATAAAGAAGCAATGAGCCGGATGTCGGATTATTATACCAAATTTGAGAAAACATCGGAAAGTGCTGTCGCTCAATCAAGAAAGACTGTTAGTAGACTCGTTACCCAAACAGCGGGTCTGGATTCGGCTTATCAGGGCGTAATGGGTCGGATGTCGAATTATTATACCAAACTTGAGAAAACATCCGAAAAGGCTGTTAATAAACTCGTTGCTCATTCAAATACTCTCTCAGGACTTGAGAATCAGCGAAAGATCGCACTGGAAAACCTGAATAAAGTTTTCCATGAATCTGAAAGAAGTAGCGATGCTTATCGTGTTGCTCTCGAAGGTATAGAATCCTCTTATGCTATGGGTGTTAATAGAGTTAATGCTTATAGCAAAGTCCTCGGCATGACGGGCGATAAATCCCGCTTTGCTCGGCATGAAATGTTGAATCTTT
>OBLN01000855.1_pt1 | contig 10845 bp, 10 predicted proteins | sample 1519301 | NCBI WGS metagenome assembly OBLN01 (sample SAMEA2452533, study PRJEB22499) | sediment metagenome | reverse complement strand
TTGTTGTGATTGCCAGTCAGCTCAACGATATCAGTGCCAAGATCGACGAGTAGATCGATGTATTCCGGATCGCTGCAAAATATAAAACCTTCATAGTCAGGGTCCGGGAAGGGGCAGTCTTCGAAGAAGGAAACCTCGTTGCTGATGTGGGTAAGGTCTGCAGCGCGCATCACTTTGCGGATGTTGGTGCCAGGGTAGAGCACGCCTTCAGTGGACATAACAAAAGCAGTATCGCGTGCCATGGCGGTCACACCGGTCATGATCAGGCTGGTCAGTTGAGCAGGATTGAAATTGGTTTTGGGCAGCAAAGAACTCAACAATTCAGATTCAATTTCACGTTCCGTGTTTCCCAAACGGATGCCAATTGGTAGAGCGAGCGGGTATTCGGATGGATCGAAATTGTCATCGAGTGGGCTGATGCCGTCGATGGAGATCACCTTGTATTCCGGTTTAAGTTCTTCAAATGGTACGATCATCCAGGAACCATCAGGAATTCCTGAGAGATTGGCGGTTAAGGATTGGAGAGCTACGGCTTTTGGGTTTTTTGGATCAATCAAGCGCTGCAGTAAAGAAATAGGCTCTTTAGCGTAGACCTTTGTAAAAGGAGCCTCTTCCTGCATGGCTTTTCCACTCAGGAAGGAATTGAGGTCCGTAAGTAAGATATCGTCCTGAACAGTGAAAAAAGGTGCGACCAGGGCATAAACCTGGAAACGAATAATTTCATATTTATTTCCATCCGAAGCAACTTCGACGATGATATCTGCTTCTTCGGGGTTAGACGAAAGCACCATACCAACGGGGGTCGGGATGGCAGCAAACAGCTCATCAGGCAACTCTGAACTCAGGTTCAACTTGATTGGGCCTGCTGTAGGGCTGGGGGTGGGGCTTGGTATTTGGGTCGCTGTAGCCGTAGGCGCCGGAGTAGAGGTTGATGGCGTATCTGTGATTGGCGCCTGGGTAGGGGCAAGAGTTTGACAAGCCGAGAGCAAAAGGCTCAGGGTCACCAAGAGCAGAATAATATTTCTGTTGAGTGCGTTGATACGATAATTTCCAGTCATATATTAATTATTCTCCCATTCGGAAAACCGGGAGTCTCAAGAACTTGTCGGCAGTGACGGCTGTTGACGCAGTTTGCACGACCTTTTGTATAATGTTTATTATAGCTTCAACCCTCGACAATGGCAATACAAACCGGCCTGGAAAAAGAAAATTAATGTAAACGTTTTGTGAAATTAATAAAGGGTTTTAATGGAGGTCAACTAAGGGCTCATGCCGTCAGGTGGTTGAGTGCCATATTGGTTGAAAAGGTCTTCCCATTGTTTGACTTCTTCAGGAGAGAGGGCACTCTCACTTGGACTGGACTGAGGTTCTTGTTCAAAAAAGCGTTGGAGCTGCTCAGAAAACTCCTGGCTAGTCAACACAGGCGTGTGATAAAACCGTGCGGAAGCTTGAACAGCCCGATCGGAGCTTACCAGGGTGTGGTTCCTGCTTGCTCCGCCTAATTGACGGATATAAACCGCGATGGCGGAATCGGCTGTTTGCCCGGCAGGCACAAAAACCGCTTTGATAAGACCATAGTTGTGCTGTCCGGCTTGCCCAGCGGCAGCCCGGTCAAAAAAGACCATCGCGCGTGACTTTTTAGCACGCAGGAAAGGTGTCAACAGGTTAACCAAAGCCTTTTCGTCGTCAATGTCGCTCAAGGTCAGCCCGCGAATATTGGGGATCAGGTTATGACCATCGATGATGTATTGCATGGAATTATTGTAACCCAGGAGGAGAGATTATCTACTGCAAAACAGGTAACAGCAAGATTATAATTACAACAATGATGGATAACCTGTCCCGTAATGATGAATTTCAACAAGTTGCTTCAACGCTCCCCGGTATCACTGTTTTTGCCCCCAAACCCAAGCTTGAAGAGCAACCAAAAGCGCAAACTTTCACCTGTCCTCAATGCGGTGGCTACCTGGCATATAACCTGGTTACTTCTGGATTAGCTTGCCAGCACTGCGGCTACCAGGCGATCCTGCGGGCACCGATGATTGGTCCAGTTGCAGAAAAGCAGGAATTTACCGTAGATACCATGGCGCAGGTGGATCAAGGCTGGGGAAAACTCCGCAACCTTATTCATTGTCAGCAATGCGGAGCGGAATTGTCATATCCGCAAGGCGCAGTTGCTACCAGCTGCCCTTATTGTGGTTCAAACAGCGTAAATGTCACGATCAGCGAAAGTAATCTTTTCCAGCCAAAGGCGTTGATTCCCTTCAGTGTCAAGCCTGATCAATTAAAGCAATGCACACAAGCTTGGCTCCAGGATGGCTGGATGCATCCATCCGTGTTGAGTGGATCTGCCCGTTTGGATAAATTTATCCCATTTTACCTGCCATATTGGGCTTTTTCGACCGACATCTCTTTCGATTGGGAAGCTGAAGTGGCTCACACGGTGACTGACCGATATTACGATGCCTCCAGCAAAAGTTGGAAGACCCGCACCCGCATTGAATGGCGCTGGGAAAACGGCACGGTGCAAAAGAACTTCAATAATTTTCTAGTCAACGGCGTGAACGCCAAGCGATTGAACCCACGCATTTTAGATGAGCTCTACCCCTTTGACATGAGCAAATTGGTGGCTTTCAACGCTGATTATTTGGTGGGGATCAATGCCAATGCCTACGATGTCGATTTGAATGCAGCCTGGGGAGAGGCAAAAAACAAGATCCGGGAAGAAGCGCGCGAATTGGCAATTGAAGACGCCAGCAACCGCCAGGTACGCAACCTGAGCATTGATATGAGTTACGCGAATGAGCGCTGGCGCTACCTGTTTTTACCAGTTTATATCGCCATTTATCAGTTCCAAGGCAAGAATTACCAGGTGATGGTCAACGGTCAAACCGGCAAAGTCTTTGGTCAGAAACCAATAGACTGGAATAAAGTTTGGTTGGCGATCATCCTGGCGTTATTGCCAGGCTTGGCAACAGTGTTGATCGGTTTGCCTATGATCTTGTTGGCTGGGAGTGGTATGGTTCTCATTTTCCTGGGTCTGATCTTGTTGGTCATTGGAGGTGCGATCGCCTTCACGATTTACAGGAACGCAACCAAGCTGGAGGCGATATGAGCGAGACGCTTTCCCCGCACACACCCGCTGCTGAAGTGCGCCAGGACGTGGATTGGATGCCTGGGGCAGGAGTTGAAGTCTGCCCGACCTGTAAACGCGTTTTCCTGATCCCCGCACAAAAGAGCAAGCAAACCTGTCCGCTATGTTACCAGGCTGACCTGGTGCCGCAGCCGGGCTTTGTGCGCCAGGAAGCACCAGAGGTCATCCTTCCGGCTCAATTAACTACCGGAGATCTGCAACAAAAACTGACAAAATTCATTGATGGGGTTCCATATTGTGTAGAGGATCTTTCTGTTGAGAACCTGATGAACCGCGCACAGGTGGTTTGGTGGCCGCTTTGGCTTGTTGATGCAGATTTGGAAGGAAATTGGACCGGCTCGATGGGTTTCGATTACCAGGTCAGAACCGCAAAAGAAAATTTTGGTGACCAGGGCTGGCAGAGTAAACAAGTCTTGCGTACTCAGACACGGTATGAACCCCGTCAGGGAACGATAAAAAGACACTACGACAATATTCAAGTGCCAGCTTTGCGTTCCCACGAGAAACGCATGGAGCAAATTGGCAAATACGATCAAAAGAGTTCGGTTTTTTTTCAGGCTGGTATGGTGAGCCAGAACAGCGTGCAATTGCCTGAAATCGAGCCTCAGGAGCTTCTGGAGGTCGCACAAACACGCCTGCACAACGCAGCCGAGCAAGAAATTATGCAGGCAAGCGCGGCACAACACCGCCAGAACGTGAAATTCACAGGCAAGTACCTCAACTTTAATTGGACTCAATATCTGCTGCCGCTGATCAGCACTTCTTATCGGGATGAGGATGGCGGTACCCATCCGATCATCCTCAATGGGCAAACAGGAAAAATCTATGGAAAACGGCTTGCGTCGATGCGCAAAGCAACCCAATGGACACTTGGTCTGATGGCGGTTCCAGCACTATTATTGATGGCTGCCATTGTGATCTTTCTGGTGGCACCGGCTTCTTTGCCTGTAGAGTTGGCTTGCGGCGGAGTGATCTTATTTTTCCTTGCGCTTTTGGCTTTGCTGCCGCTTTTACGGGCTTATACCTGGAACAATAGAGAAAACAACAGCATTAAAGATTTCCATTAGGTTGGTTGAATATGATACTCTTTTTCATTGCGTTTCTTCTTTACTTTATTGGTTTTATCGGCGTGTTGCTCGATAACCCAGGTGAATTTTGGCTTTGGTTTCTTGCTTTCGGATTAATGCTCGAATTGATGTTAATTTTGTTAGCTTGTCTGGACTCACCCAGACTGATTTTTGCCAAGAGAAGCAGCACAGCTGCAAAAGCCATTCATACGCTCGCTCTGATGTTTGCTGGAGTGGCTGCTTATTTGCGCCTGAGGGCGGAAATTTCGTATTTTTTGCTCGTCTCAGGCGTTATTCTGATATTATGGACTTATTCCATTTTCGAATTAAATAAAACCTGGCGGAGGAGTAAAAATGAATAACGTTTTCCCATCAACACATCCTTTGGTTGCCGCAAAGTTGACTCTTTTGCGGGATTATAGAACTGATTCGAAGAAATTCCGAGAATTGATCAGAGAAATCGCTGCCATGCTTGCCTATGAAGCGACCATGGATCTGGCGGTGGGAGAAGTTGACGTTCAGACTCCGCTGATGATGACGAAAGGTATCACGGTTTTCGAACGCATTGGCCTGGTTCCAGTTTTGCGAGCCGGTTTGGGAATGGTGGAAGGCTTTTGGGAGCTGATGCCCGGAGCAGAAGTCTGGCATATCGGGCTCTTTCGCGACGAGAGGACTCTGAAACCGGTGTCATACTACAATAGGCTTCCGATTGAACCGACTGTTTCAGTCAGCTTGGTGCTTGACCCGATGCTGGCTACTGGTGGTTCGGCGGTGGCAACGGTGGACATTTTAAAGAAGTGGGGTGTCAACAAGATCAAGTTTGTCGGGATCCTGGCTTCGCCGGAGGGGATAGAACGTTTACATGGCGCGCATCCGGATGTTCCGATTCATATCGCGGCGATTGATGAAGGTTTGAATGAGCATGGGTTCATTCTCCCTGGTCTGGGCGACGCTGGCGACAGGCAATTCGGAACGTAGACCTCTATAATATTACGATATAGCGAAAACTAAATAAAATAGCGCATAAAGATTACGGTATAACAGAGTTAATCCCTATATTATTCACAGAGATTACGATATACCGTAAAACAAACTTGAATTTAGTGAAACTTTACGTTATAATGTAAACAATGGAGGATTCTCATGATTTCACGTAAAGAGTACATTGAAAAAGTAAAGCCATTCATTGGCAAAGATTTGGTGAAGGTATTTACTGGGATACGACGTTCTGGGAAATCATCTTTGCTTGAATTGCTCAAGGATACTCTGATTGCCGAAGGCTCAGACGCTAGTTTATTCTATTCTTTGAATTTAGAAGAATTGCGTTATCAAGCCATGCCGGCCCTAGATATTCACGACGAGATTAAGGCTTTTTGTGACAAGAATTCTGAGAAAAGTTATATATTTCTAGATGAAGTTCAGGAAATTAACAACTGGGAGCGATTAGTAAATTCATTGAGGGCAACGACAAATGCAGATATTTACATCACGGGCTCTAATTCAAATTTGTTGTCGGGTGAGTTAGCAACTCATCTTGCAGGCAGATACATTGAAATACCTGTTTTTCCACTCTCTTTCAAAGAGATTTATGATTGGAATATTAAAAACAATTCTTCAGTTGTTGATGGAGATAAACTGTTCCAGCAATATTTACGTGTGGGGGGATTCCCATTCATACACGCATCTTTTTTAGAAGAACAAGCCGCTTTGAGCTACTTGAGAGATATTTATCAATCCATCATGTTAAAAGATGTAGTTGCAAGGCATCAGGTTAGAGATGTAGAACTGCTAAATCGCATCTTTCTTTACCTATTATCTAACACTGGACAGACTTTTTCAGGGAAATCTCTGAGCGACTATTTGAAAAGTGAGAGAAGACAGCTGTCTTTAGAGACGCTTTACAATTATATTGCCTATGCCGAAGAGGCTTTTTTGGTTTATTTATCTTCCCGTTATGACATACGCGGAAAGCGAATCTTGAGTTATCAGGAAAAAATATTTCTAGCTGATATCGGCATACGAGAAGCTGTTTATGGAAATAATGAACGTGATATTTCTCAGATCCTTGAGAATATAGTTTATCTTGAGTTAATACGTAGAGGATATAAGGTAAAAATCGGTCGGTTTGATGCCCAGGAGATTGACTTTGTTGCTGATAGAAGGGGAGAAAAAATCTACTTCCAGGTTGCTTATATTCTTGCTGATGAAAATACGATTGATAGAGAATTCTCTGTTTTAGAGAAGATAAACGATAACTTTCCAAAGTACGTATTAAGTCTTGACAAGTTTGATAGAAGTCGTAATGGTATCCTACACAAGAATATCATCGATTTTTTGCTTGAATATGTATCTGCTTAGATTAAATCGCTAATCTTTCGAGCGACTTTGCCCATGGGATAATCAGCCAGATCATCGCGTAACACCCAACGACAATTTTCAGGTAGTTCAGACAGAGGGAGGGAATGGGGCTTGGCTTGCCAGGCGTGCACAGTGATCCTGAAATGTGTGTAGGCATGTTTGAAAATACCAATTTTTTCGCCAACCGAGATTTCCACCCCAGTTTTTTCCAGAACCTCTCTTCTAAGGCAGTCCTCCAGACTATTGTCACTCTGCTCCAGTTTTCCTCCGGGGAACTCCCATAAACCAGCCAGCATGCCACTTTCTCCCCTTTGACAAAGCAGGATTTTATTATCCATCCGGATGACAGCTGCACAGACTTCGTAGTGGGGTAGTGGGGCTTTTTTGATTCTGACTGGCAAATCATTTTGAATACCCTGTTGAAATGCCAGGCAATATTCCTGCACCGGGCATGCCAGGCACAGCGGTTGGCGTGGAAGACAAAGGTTTGAACCAAGGTCCATAAGCGCTTGGTTAAAATCGCCAGGGCGGTCATGCGGAATGATGGTTTGCGCGTAGTCTTCGATGGTCTTGTCGAAATGGGATGAATCATACGGTTGGTTCAAAGCAAGTATGCGGGAGTAAATGCGTTTGATGTTGCCATCCACAGCTGCCACAGGCTCGCCAAAAGCGATGGATGCGATTGCTGCAGCAGTGTAATAACCGATCCCAGGTAGGCGTTCAAGCTCTTTGGCTCTCGAGGGTATTTGCCCATCATAATCGGAATAGATCTCGCGGGCAGCTTTTAATAAATTCCGGGCTCTGCTGTAATATCCAAGCCCTTCCCACAACCTGAGCACTTCTTCCTGGCTGGCTGTTGCAAGTGTTTCCAGGTCAGGAAACCGGTTTAAAAACCGTTCAAAGTAAGGCAAAACGGTTTCGACCCGGGTTTGTTGAAGCATGATTTCAGATACCCAAACCCGGTAAGGTACAGGAAAAGAACGCCAGGGCAAGTGCCTGGCGTTATTGTCGTACCAAAATAATAAGTCATGCGAAAATGACATTTAGAACTGAAAACCACCTTTATGAGGAGCCAGTTTATACTCCAGGTTGTCAACAAAATCCATCAATTGCTCATTCAGATCTTTCCATTTATCAGATACCAGCACTGTTCGAGCCTTTAGATTAGAGTCCATTACAGCGCCTATCAAGACTTGGGGACGATTGCCATACACAGTCACCCAGGCTTCGTTCACTTCAAAGCCGAATTTATTTAATTGCGGCAAGTACTCCTGCAAAACATAAGCGAAATAGTCTTTTTCGTTTCCTGGTTTGATATCCCAGGTCAAAATGAGCTTGATCATGAGCTTAGAGTGGTGATAATTTTGGGTCTAAGGCAATCACTTGGGTGCCTTCCTCGCTGAAATTGCCGGAAGATGCAATTTTGTAGCTTTCCATTGTTTCCAATTCAGTGAGCCCCATCTCCTTAAGGAACTTGCTCAACGGATCAAGATCCAGTTTGGAATGAGGAGTTTCATAATGCATCGGAATGACGATGTTCGGTTCCAGCATGCTGATCACCTCGGCAGCTTTGGAAGCATTGAGCCCACCTCCAGCCCCAACCGGTACCAGGGCGATATTGATGTTGCCTAATTCTTCAATCATGGTTTGACTTGGTACCATATTGGTTTGACCAAGGTGTAGAACGGTGATGGAACCATAATCGAGCACGTAAATGGTATTGCGCAATTCTTTGTTTTCAGACTTCAGGGGAGTGGTCTGGATGCCAGTAAGAAACACACCGCCGCGTTCATATTCGCCGGGTCCTTCGATCACGAATGGGTTGCCCTTTACCACGCTGATGTTGTTGTGAGAAAGGTCATTACTGCTAACGGTAACGATCTCAGCTTTTAATTTGAGTGGAGTGTAGCCGGCAACAGCTGAATCGAACGGATCGGTGACAACTGTGGCAAAATTGCGTTCAGTGATCCGAAAACATGAATTTCCATACCAAGTAATTTCCATAAGTTAACCTCCGATAAACAGCCTCATTATTGAGGGTAGTTTTCGTTAGTATTATATCAGGTCGGCTCTGTCTGTCCGAACCAAGTGAAAGGGATTGTAGCCTCTACTCAAATCAGAGATATTACTGCTTCCAGGCTGGCGCAAGAGGCTGGTTGTTTTCATCTTTCCACCACATGCGGTAGGTGTCAAACATGATCGCGAGCGTCTCCGCTTTTTCTTCGGCAGTCATCAGGCGGGGCTGTACTTTATCGATAAATTGGATCGGGATCAGCTCGACCCCCAAATACTTGCCTTGGTAAAAGACGTGGCGATCCAGGAATCCGATATCCGTATTTTCTGCGATGCCAAATTGGTCGAAAAAGAGATTGCCAAGCCCATAATGGAAGAAGCTGTCACCATAAAACTCGGCGTAGTGAGGCACATGCGATTGGCTGCCGCTGGCAATGATCGCGCCGGCATCTGCCACGATCTTAAAGTCTCGTTCAATGGCAGCCACTGGTGACCAGGTGTAGACTTCTTCGTGTTGAAAAGTTGCTATCGGTAAATAGCCTTCCACGCGAAGTTCACGTATGGCTTGTGCCATATAGTCCATGTCACAGTGATAAGCCCCCGAAGAAGTATCGCTTGCCTGGGCAAAATTGGGCGATTTGGCATTGCAGCCGATGAATGCGATTTTGTTGCCATTGACTTCCAGTTTTACTGGTTCGCGCGCTTCAAAAATGTCCTTGCCGCCGCCATAGACCGGCCAGCCTTCATTGGCATACAGCTCAAGCGTATAAAGCATGCCTTCTTCCCCATAATCCTCAAAGTGGTCCCCAGTCAGCTCGACGATATCTGTGCCCACAAAGCGGAGCAGTTCCATGTAACTTTTAGGCGAGCAAAACACCAGGTAACTGCCCAGCGTGTGCGGAGGGCAATCTTGGTCAAAAGGCACTTCGTTGCTGATGTGCAGAATGTCTGCTTCTTGCATGATGGAGGCGATATTCTCGCCTGGCACAAGCACACCGCGCTGGTCCATTCCGACAGCGGTGGCACGCACCAGGGCAGTCACGCCAGTGAGCATGACAGTAGTGATTTTGGAAGAATCCAGGTTGGTGAAATACAAGTCTGCCAGTTCGGGCGACAGAGTGAAATTTTCGTCTGCTTCCACCCGGCCGGCAGAGATCGGAACGTTCAACGCGTATTGATCGACGCTGAAACCTTTGTGGATTGGGGATTGGCTTTCGATGGCAATGACCTTCCAGCGTGGTTGGATCTCTTCAAAGGGGATGATCGCCCAGGTGTTTTGAGTGGTCCAGGCTCTTTCAAGGATTAGATCCTTTTCAAGGCCAAAAACGGTATCCCCGGGTTCACCCATTATGCTGGTGAGGGCTGGCAGATCTCCTTCTGAAATAAAGAGAGTTTGAATCTCATCTTCAGGCTGACCGCGCCAGAGGTTCTGCAGCCACTCGTAAGTAACTTCGTCTGTCACTGTGGGAAAAGGTGCCACCAGGGCATAAACCCAATTGCCAATAGAATTCTCCTTGCCGAACTCAAAGGTGTAAGCGATCTCGTTAACAGCACCTTGGGCTTTGGTGAAGGCTTGCTTCTCGATTAGCTGGTTGAGTTCAATTGGCAAATCAGGGTTAGGTTGGTAAACGTGGAGCGGGGGTAGGCTTGTGGCGGTTGCGGTCGGGCTTGGCTCAACAGCAGGAGGTACAGTCTGAGTAGCTGTTGTGTATGCTGGAGGTTTAGTTGGTGGAGTTAGTGTTGGCGCAGCCTGGCAGCCAAGCAGAGTCAGGATGAAAAACAAGCTGAGAATTGAGGGGATGGGTTTTGGTCTGCGCATCGAGGTGCTTTCTGAGTTAGTGCTCTTAGTAATTTTACTCAATTCTCCATTTCGTAGGTCGGATGAAGTGCTCGTCAGGGTAATGATAATGACTTGATCCGCTTTGAATCAATCCCTCTCGCTTGGTCTAATGCCGAAGTTTACGTTATTGGCAGAGTAACCAGAGGAAGCGGTAATAGGGTGGGTTGGCGTCTTACTACCTCGACCTGCTTGAACATCTCAATAAACAAATCCCCATCAAATACCACTGCTGCCTTCGTAAGGAAGGGGCTTGACCCCTTCCGCAAAATGTCTAAGCGGAATGGCGCAAGACCATTCCCTACAACTACTTATGCTTTCGTAAAACTCAAACCTGTTTCCGCAGCATCAATTCTGATCGTGTCGCCTTCGCTGAAGTCGCCGCTCAAAATCTTGAGTGCCAGCGGGTCCTGAAC
>OBLN01000854.1_pt1 | contig 10852 bp, 11 predicted proteins | sample 1519301 | NCBI WGS metagenome assembly OBLN01 (sample SAMEA2452533, study PRJEB22499) | sediment metagenome | reverse complement strand
CTCCGCGGGTGCGGTGAGTGAATCCTTCGCGCTTTCCGGCTCGGCCGCGGATGCCGCGGCGCCGGCCGGAGCGCTTCCCCCGCCTCCGGGTCCGCTTCCGGGCAGGTTGATCAGGTCCACGTAATAGGTGGTCCCGTTGGATACATCCATCTCAGGTACAACCATGATCATGATAAACAACGACAAGTGGAGGACAACCGAGATGGTCAAGGCGACACGGAACTTCATTTTTCGTCTTTCTGATCGACGATCATCCCCACTGTTTCCACGCCGGCGCGTTTAATCACATCCAGGACGGAAATCACATAACCATAAGGAACATCCTTGTCGGCGCGGATGAAAACCACTTTTTTATCTTTGCCGGAAAAATAACTGCGGATTCGCGATTCCAGCAGGTAAAGGTTGACATTGTTGTCTTCCATGTAGATGTAACGTTCCTTGGTCACCGTGAGTACCAGCCCCCCGGCGCTGGGGCGGGTACGGGTCTCGACAGCCGGAAGGTTGACGTTGATGCCGGAATTCATCATGGGCGCAGTGACCATGAATATGATCAACAACACCAGCATGACGTCCACCAGGGGTGTCACGTTGATTTCCGAAAGATTGGATCGCAGTTTTCCGTTGGCGTTCAACTGCATTATTTCAACTTCCTGCTGGCGTTGAGAAATTCCATGATGAACTCTTCCATCGTGGAAATCAGCACCTTGAGGCGGCTCAGGAGCCAGTTGTAGAATATTACCGCCGGGATGGCGGCAAAAAGGCCCATGGCGGTTGCCACCAGGGCCTCAGCGATACCCGGTGCCACGGTGGCCAGATTGGCGTTCATCTGCATGCCGATCTCATGGAAGGCGGTCACGATGCCCCACACCGTGCCCAGCAGGCCGATAAAGGGCGTTACCGCCGCGGTGGTGGCCAGAAAGCCGTTCATGCGTTCCAGGCGCGTGATCTGGTTGGAAGACGATCGCATCAGCGAACGATGCACGCTTTCCAGGTCGATATCGCCGCTGCTGCTTCCCGGAGAAAACTGCAGCGAAAGTTCCCGGTACCCACTGCGGAAGATCTCCGACAGGGGACTTCTGGGAGCCGCGCCGGCAAATTTATGGATCTCCGAAAAATTACGCGTCTGGCGGAAATGCTGCATGAAACGATCCGACAGTCGCCTTGCCCGGCCGTACTCAAGCATTTTAAAAATGATCACGGCCCAGGATATCACGGAAAAAACCACCAGCAGAATCAGGATGAACTTACCGAAGGGCGACGCCTTGAACACCATTCTCAAAAGGTTGTTCTGCTGCGGAGCCGCCTGAGAAAGAAGCGCGACCATTATCATGTCCATGCTTTCACCTTACCATAAGCGGGCGTTGCTTTCAACCGCCTGGATCCTTGTTCAGACTCTGTTGATCAGGGTTTTGCACTTTCCAGCAGGGTGCCTTTCCCAGACAATCCAGCGCTCCTTTCAAGATTGCGGATACATTGCGCAAGCTCAGGCTTCCACCCCGTTGTGACAGCGAGTGACACAATTCATGCAGGGTGGCGATAGCGGACAGGCCGATAAAATCGACCGCCGCCAGATCCAGTTCCAGGTCGACAAAGCCGCGCTGATCCCGGTGCAGCAGGAAACGGCTCAGCTTGCGCGCCCCGTGCCTGTCCAGGGCGCCCTTGATTCCCAGCACCAGCCGGGGATCCTCCTGCAGGCGCACATCGATCTTCATATGGTTGTCCTCCCGTTCTCCAGATCCGCTTCAGCCAGCCATCGGGGAAGGCCGCCGAACGAACCATTCGACGCCGCCACCACGACGACCGGTCGCGAAAGGTCGAGTTCACGCACGAAATCTCTCACCGATGCGTCATCATCGGCGACCCGCGCCCGTACTCCCGTCCGTTGCAGAGATGCGGCCACTTCGGCCGCGTCCAGTTCCGGGAAGGGGCTTCCCGGATGGACAACCCGGCGGATCACCACCTCATCCGCCCCGGAAAGACTGCCGATCAAGCGCTCCTGGAAATCCCGGCGCATGAGCGTGCGGCTGCGTGGTTCAAACAGGCAAACCAGGTAATGATGGGGGTGCGCCTGCCTGAGGCTTTCCAGCATGCGCGCCAGGGAAGTGGGATGATGGGCGAAATCTTCGTAGAAATGGCTTTCTCTGATCGTCCTCAGGCGGCGCAGGCGTCGCGCCACGCCTTGAAAACGTGACACCGCGTCCCGGATAACGGGAAGGGGAATTTCCAGGTAGAGCCCCACGGCGACTCCGGCCGCCAGATTTCCCGCATTGTAGGTCCCTGAAAGAGGAGATTCAAGATGGATCCGCCTTTTCCCCACGGCCAGGGTAAAAGAAAAGCCCCCGCCCGGGCGCCCGCAGATCGATCGGATCGAGATGTCATCCCGGCCCGTTGCGCCATAGCCGATCACCGGAGTGAATGCCCCGGCTACGATTTCGCGGTTCATGGGATAATCGGTGCAATTGATGATCCTGCCTTCCGACGGAACCTGGTTGACCAGGTTGGAAAACGCTTTCGCATACAATGCCTCGCTGGGAAAAAAATCGATATGGTCGTATTCAGCCGGGGTCAGCACCAGGATGTCCGCGTGGTACTTGAGGAACTTTGAAGAGCGGTCAAAAAAAGCAGTCTCGTATTCATCACCTTCACTGACAAAATCATTGCCGCATCCCGGCTTGTACCCGGACGGCAGATCCAGCGGCTGCCCACCGATAAAATAGCCGGGATCCCTGCCCGCGCAGGTCAATAGAAAAGCGATAAAAGCCGAGGTTGTGGTTTTGCCGTGCGTGCCCGCGACCACGATGGAACGGTTGCCGCGGATAAAATGACTGTAGAGGGCCTCGGGCATGGACGTGTAGGGAAGATGGAGATTCAAAACGGCTTCCGCTTCGGGGTTGCCCCGCGACACGATATTGCCCACCACGCACAAATCGACACCCGCGGGGATATGGGCGGCGGAAAATCCCTCGCGCAAGTGAACGGGCAACGCGGCCAACACATCCTGCGCCGGCGGATAAAATCCGCTGTCGGAACCGGATACGCGGTCACCCCGGGCGCAGAACAGCCCGGCGAGCGAACTCATGCCCGCGCCGGCGATTCCCGAAAGATGCACCACCATGGGCCGGCGCGGAGCGGCGACGCCTTGCTTCCCCGCATCCTGGTGAAAATGTTCTGCGTGTACGGAATGATCTGGCATTGGGATACACCTGAGCCGCGGCTCCGGCTGAACCGGCATTGTATCATTCCCGCCGCCGGCGGGCAATCATTATCCGTTCACCTGCGCGACGGTGCCGGGTTCCTTGAGGCGCAGACGGGCGGTGTCCCGGTCGACTTCCAGGCTGACCCGCGTGCCCAGCGGGATCATCTGCGCCTGCCGGGCATGACCCAGGGGCAGGTCGGTCATCACGGGCACGCCCATGGGCGCGAAAAGCTCCACCAGGCGTTGCCACAAGGCTTCGCGTTCCCGTGAATCCTTGAAACAACCGGGAAACTCACCCAGGGCGATTCCCCGTACGCCACGGAGGCACCCGGCCCCGGCCAGGTGCCAGAACAACCGGTGCAGACTGTAGGGCCTTTCCGCCACATCCTCCAGCAAGAGGATGCGGTTACGCAGGCGGGGAAACCAGGGCGTGCCGATCAAGGACACCAGGTTGGTCAAACAGCCCCCGGTCAGGCGTCCCTGACCCTGACCCGGGATCAGGGGTTTTCCTTCATAGACCGGGGTGGAACGGCTGCCATCCAGCAGGGAGCGACATTGAGCCGTATCGGCCGCGTTGTCCGCCAGCGACGCAAACGCCATGGGGCCGAAAAAAACCACCATGCGGCGGTTTTCCAGCAGCCACCAGAGCAGGATCGACACATCCGACGAACCGATCACGATCTTGGGGCGCGGAATCTCCAGCGTTTCCAGGTACGGCAACAGAAGATTGGCGCCGTACCCCCCGCGGACCGCCCATAAAGCGTGGATATCCGCTGCTGAAAAAAAAGCCTGCAGATCCGCCACAACGGCCTGTGGCGATTTGGCGGTAAAATCCACGCGATCCATGATGTGCGGAACTTCGACCGGGACCAGGCCCATGCGCTTCAATTCCGCCAGGCCGTTGCCGCGATAGGGTTCGCGCACAGGTGAAGAGGGAACAAACAGGCCGACCCGGTCTCCGGGACGCAAAGGAGCCGGTTTGTTCAATTGAGAGACTGGACTCATCAGGCTACTCCCGGGATTCCACATTCACGGGCAGGGTCACGTGCATCCGGGTTCCCTGCCGCAACCGCGACTCCACGCGCAGGCGGCCGCCGTGCAGATCCACGATGCGATGAATAATGAACATACCCAATCCGGTTCCGCTTTCCTTGGTTGAATAATCCATTTCAAAAACCCGCTCGACCTCGGCCGGGTCCATGCCCGAGCCATTGTCTTCAAAAATCAATTCCACGTCGGAACCATCCCGCCGCAGTGACACGCGGATTTCTCCCGGACCTTCCGCCATGGCCTCCACGGAATTGGAAAGGATGTTTTTGACCATCTGGCGGATCTTGACCGCATCCAGGCGAACCGTCAGGTGATCGACCGCCAGGTCGAGTTTGAAAATGATATTGGCATACACCTGGCTGAAATGGTGTACTTCTTCGGCGATCAGCTCGTCGAGGTTGAATTCACCGGCTTCAATGGTATCGAGGCGGGAAAGGTCGAGAAACCCGTAAGAAACCTTTCTCAGATGCTCGGTCTCATCCACGATGAAATCCACCGATTTGCGAATCGTTTCTTCGAAATTTTCGCGCTTGTCCTCCAGGGAACGCCGGATCTGCTCCGCGGACAATTGAATGGGTGTCAAGGGATTTTTCACCTCGTGAGCCACCCTGCGCCCCAGGTCGACCAGGGTTTTCATGCGCGATATTTCAGAGATATTGCGTTTTTGCGCCGCGATACCGCGGATCATCTTGTTGAAGCCGTTGTACAACTGGCGCAACTCGTGTTCCCGGGGCAGGGGCTCCAGCCTGGGCAGGCCCCCGGTTTCCACTTCCGCCATTCCCTGGTTGATGGTGCGGATCGGATCCAGGATGCGGTCACGAAAAAACACCGCCACGGCCATACCGACCAATCCCATGAAAAAAACCATCACCATGATGAAATCAGCATAGGAATCTCCCCCTCCGGAAAGTCCGGGCCAGGGATCGCTGAAATCCAGGCGAAACACCAGTTCCCCGTTACGGAAATAGACGGTCTGGATATCACCGTCACGGCGCAAAACAAATTTCTGATTGCGCAGCGTGAGCAGATCCATGACCCCGGAATCCATGTACTCGGGAATCCGGCCCCCGAGAATCTGGCGGATATCGGAAGTCAATTCGCGCTCTCCGCGACGGAATACCGTAACGTCGGCGTTCATCATCCGCGAGAGGAAAAATACCTGGTTCCGCGAGATTTCATCGTCTTCATCCAGCATGCCGTCGACGATGTTCTGCGCGGTCTGGCCCTGTTCAAACACGTGACGCACACGCTCCTGTTGCAGTGAATTGCGATGAAAATTCAAAGAAAAAAGCGAAAAAATCACCCCTGTTGACAGGACGATCAGCACCAGCGTGACAAACACGCGCGCGGAAAATGAATGCGTCAGTTGAACCCAGCGCATCGCGGTCCATGTCTGCAGCGCGGGTAAGAAAGAGAGGCCCAGGAAGAGCAGCAGGAGGCGTACCCATCCGGCCAAACGTCCCAGCGTGGAGGGCAACCGGTAGTAAATCATGATCGGGTCGGCGCCACCGGTAAACACATAACCGGCGAAGCGGGCGTTTTCATGCCGGAACCGGACCCAGCGGCCGTCATGGCGGAACAGACCACTGATATCCTGAATATTTATCTGGCCCGGATTTTCCAGGATTTCGCGATCCCGGTTCAACTTGATGTAATTCATCGGCGTCGGGCCCAGACGCGGGTCAAGCGCGAAAATATTCCGTTCGTCCTGCTGGCGCAGGATCAATTCAGGTGAATTCAACACCTGGATCACGACATAACCCAGGTGAATGCCTTGCCGATAAACGGCGATCGAAGCCCGGGCCAGGTCGATCTCGCGCCCGTACAGGCGCGCGCGCACATCCTCGACCGCCCAGACCGGCAAAGTACGCGGCCGTTCCGCCGATACGTAGGGAATCTGGTGGGAGAACTGGCGCGTGACCTGCAACGCGGGTGAAAGTACACTGATACTGGAAGGGATACTCTCCCTTGCCGCCAGGGTGTTGCGCCAGAGATCGCGGAGCGTGGTTTCCCCTTCCAGGCTGAACAGCGTGGATAAATCCGAACCCGTCATATTGATTTCATGCACAATCTCTCGCGCGATCAGTTTGGCGTAATTGCCCTGATTCAGAAAGATATGCCGCAGGTTATCGGTGATGAACTCCTTTTTGTTCGCTTCATCGCGGCTCGTGGTCAAAAAAAAGATCGACAGGGCGACCAGCCCCATGGCCAGAACCCGGCGGAATATGCCGCGCCGCAACATCAGCATGACGGGAACCGTCGCAGCGGTAACGGCGAAAGGCAACAGCAGCGGCGGCCGCGCCCAGGCCACCAGTATCACCAGCAACGCCTGAAAACCCAACAACCCGGCGCGGCTGAGAAAGTCTTCACCGAACGGCGTCCGCTGCAGCAGCGGAAAAGCAAAGATCTGCCACAGGAAAAGGGTCAGCACGAGGGCCAGAAATTCCGCTTGCAGGCTGAAGCTACCGAAGTGAAAGGATACGCGTTGAATCAATGCGGATCCGCCCCACACGGCGACGATCAACGCCCCGTCAGCCAGCAGCACCGCCATCCGGGGCGGGAACCGGCGTCGCGCCGCGGCAAAAGCCGGGAAAAGCAGCCACAGGCTCAATGCCAGGACTTGAAATACCGAGACCAGTGACAGGTTGCCGATCTGGATCAGCAACGATCCCCGGCTCCAGGGAGCCGCGAGGTAAACCGCAGCCAGCGCCAGTACCAGGCTGATGATCGCGATGCCCCCGATTGCACGAGACGCATGGCAACGGGCCAGGCCGATCAGTATCAGCACCAGCGCAAGGCAGGCGGGCACAGCCGCCTGCATCAGCCGGCGCTGCCGCAGATACTGCACCACCCGTTCGTGGATGACCTTGATATTCAATACCAGCCGGCCCTCGGCGGCCGCCAACGGCTCGCTGACATGATAGACGCCGGAGACCTCGTCCCAGGCATAGTGACTCTTCAGACCGGGAGAGGGATTGCGCAATACCGCCAGTTCATGCAACGCCAGGGGAAAACCGAAAATCCGCGGGATGAAATCCCGCGTCACTTCCATCAACGGTGCCACGTAGCGCAGCTCGTCGCCCGCATCCACCATCATGAAGATCCGCTCACCGCGGCGTTCCAATCCCCAATCCGTATCGCCGCCGCTGAAAGCCGCCGGCGACACGGTGATGCTGCCGTAATACCAATGGATTCGCCCCTCCTGCAACTCGACCAGTGCTTCATGGGGAAGCGGCGGCGGCAGATCCTTTCCCGCTCCATGCAGCGCGGCCAGTTCCCGGCTCCGTTCACGGATCGTGCGCATGCTCTCGCGCACCACGGCGTCGCTCGCTTTCACCCGGGCGCGGATGCGCGCGGTAATGTGTTGCGGAGACACATCGGCGCCGGGCAGAAACATCCATAATCCCGCCACAACCAGCAGGACCAGCGCCGACAGCATCCAGGCTAAAGCCGGACGCCTTTGAGGTAGTATAGTTTCCATTCCGGGTCGCGGCGGATGAAAAAAATGAACTTGTACATCACCGTACGTTGGATGCGGCGATGCGTCAACTGCACGTCAAGAGACTGGATGGCGTAGTTTTCCTCAATGTAATTCGAGGACCACTCCAGGCGCTTGATTTCGTATTCAGTCAGCCTTGCGGAAAACTCGCGCACGAACCGTGGAGCGCGAAAAAACCCGTTCAAGGTGAAAGGTTCGTCCATCCGCACCGACACCCGCGTCGCGCAAACCGGGGAAAGGCGCGAGAACTCCATGCGATTGAATGCGTCCTGAATGGGTTGAAGCAATAGAAACTGTTGCACCGCCACCGCGAGCGCGATCCAGATCCGCATGGTTTCGCCTGCCTTCCCCGCTAGTAATGGAGTTGCGCGTGAACGGCGTATTCGCGGATCCGCTCACGACCTTTCAGAAAATCCAGTTCAATCAGGAACTCCAGGCCGGCCACATGCCCACCCAGCCTCTCCACCAGGTGAATCGAGGCCAGGGCGGTTCCGCCCGTGGCCAGCAGGTCGTCGACAATCACCACGCGGTCGTTCGCACAGATTCCGTCCCGGTGCATTTCCAGGGCATTGGTGCCGTACTCGAGCGTGTACTCTTCCCGGATCGTCTCGGCGGGGAGTTTGCCGGGTTTGCGGGCCAGTACCAGTCCGCAATCCAGGCGACAGGCCATGGCGCCGCCGAAAATAAAGCCCCGGGATTCAATGGCCACGATTTTGTCCACGGAACCTTTCGCGTACGGCTGAACCATCTTTTCCAGAACGGCGTCAAACGCGCCCGCATTCATCAATAAAGGGGTGATATCCTTGAAAATGATCCCCGGTTTGGGGAAATCCGGGATGTCGCGGATAAACGTTTCAAGCTGCATGAAAACCTCCTGCGGAATCTGAATCAATGCGCCGGTATCAATATCATCTTATACTGGAAAACGGCATGAAATCAAATGGCCTCATTTCTTTGCCGACCGCAGGAAATCAGGCACTTCCAGATCATGGGCCTGCAGCAGGTCCCCGCGCGTGAGCAGATCGAGCGGGCGCCCCTCGCAGATCACGCGTCCGTGATTCATCAACACCACCCGATCGCAGATGCGCGCCACCATGTCCAGGTCATGAGTGGCGATGATGCGCGTGGCCTGGAGGTCAACGATACGCGTCAGCAGGCGTTTGCGGCTGCCCGGATCCAGGCTGACCAGTGGTTCGTCGAGCACGATAATCCGCGGGCGCATGACCAGAACCGTGGCCAGCGCGGCCTTCTTTTTTTCGCCCAGGCTGAGGTGCAGGGGCGAACGATCACGCAGGTCCCACAATCCCATCTCCCGCAAGACGGCTTGCGCGCGCGCGCGGGCTTCGCTTTCCTCCAGGCCGAAATTCAGCGGCCCGAACATCACGTCGTCGATCAGTGTGGGCATGAACAACTGGTGGTCCGGGTTCTGAAACACCATGCCCACCTGGCTGCGAATCACGGCCAGGTTACCCCGCGTAAGCGGAGTTCCCGCGACGCTGACCTCTCCATGACCCCGCAACACGCCGTTGAAGTGAAGCAACAAGGTGGATTTGCCGGCGCCGTTGGGGCCGATGATGGCCAGGCACTCGGTGTCATGGACCTGCAGGCAAACGCCATCGAGCCCGCTGGTTCCATCGGGATAGCGGAACGAGAGATTCCGCACTTCAATCACCGTCGGGGTTGCCATACTCATGCCACGGCCACCACAAGCACCGCCACCGTGAAAACCGGCATGAAGAGCCATTCGCGGCGCACCATCGCCGGGCGTGACAGGCGCAGCGGACCGCCCGCGTGGCCCCGCGAAACCAGGGCGGCATGCTGATGAAAATGAAATTCCACCACCTCCAGCAGGAAATGCCGTGTCAGGGGCGCGACCAGGGCGAACCGGCTCCGCCGGGAAAGGCGCCTGCCGCTTCGCGAGCGTACTGCATTCAAGGTATGGCGGGCATCACGGCCCAGGCGGATCACCGATTGCAGTGCCAGGGTCACAACCGAGGTGACAATCCCCGGAGCCCGCAATTGCTGCAACCCGGCCAGGAACTCGCGCATGCCGGCACCGCCCCAGACCATCGCGGCGGCGCAGATCGCCACAATGGTCCTTGCCAGCAGATCGGCAAACACCAGGCCGCGCTGCGTGTCATCCAGGGTGCCGAACATCCAGATCATTACTCCCAGGGTCACCATAAGCGGCAATGACAGCAGCAGCATGCGCGCGCTGCGTTTCCAGGCCTGCAGGCCGGCGGGGACCAGCACCGCGGCCAGCAGGAGCAGAAACAGGAATCGCGGCCACTCGTCACGGGGAATCCAAACCAGGCACAGGTACAGCGCCAGAAAAGCCAGCAGCCGGATTCCCGGGCCCGGTATCGATTTCACGACCGTGGTTTTTTTTGGCATATCCGCTCTACTCGATTTCAGGCATGGCACGCAGGCGCAGATGGACCGCACGAATCAACGGCGGCAGCGACACGATCATGATCACGATCCCCGGAGCGCCGCGTACCACGGACACCAGTCCCAGCACATTCCGCGGCAGATCCAGCCAGGTGGCGACCACCAGCACCGCCGCCAGCAATACCAGCCGGTCAACCAGCAATACCAGCGCCACGACAATCACGGGACCCTGGTTCGCCCGGGCGAACAGCCAGCGGGCCGCAAGCGCCATGGCGCCCCCTTCAATGGCCATGATCCAGGCAATCGGCGGGAAGAAGGGGGGCATTCCGGTCAGCACCGCGGATATCAACGGCGAAAGGATGCCCACGGTCAGACCCACGGGCAGCGCCGTCAGGCACCCGGCCATGATGATGGGGGGAAACATCGGCAGAAATTCGCTTCCCAGGCCCACGGCGTGAAACATCAGGGGCAGAACCAGGGCCACGGCCATGAACAACCCTCCCAGCAGCAAGTCCCGTGTTGAATAGGCATGCCGCACGCGATCCGCATCGTTCTGTCTATGGTTCATGTTGATCCTGAGTATACACTGACGGAGGCAAAGTTGAAAAGTTGAAAAGTTGAAGAGTTGAAAAGTTGAAGAGTTGAAAAGTTGAAGAGGCAAGAAGTAAATAATGTAGAAACGGTACGCGAACCGTTTCTACATTATTTACTTCTTG
>OBLN01000853.1_pt1 | contig 10854 bp, 9 predicted proteins | sample 1519301 | NCBI WGS metagenome assembly OBLN01 (sample SAMEA2452533, study PRJEB22499) | sediment metagenome | reverse complement strand
TGACCATTGTGTGGGCGAATTTCATGTATGCGTTTATCAAAAGGTTTGATGCTGCCCTGAAGAGCTTCAAGGCTCATAGCACCCAACAAATCTGCCACTTTTAACAAATGAAGGGTCTTTTCCAATACATAAGCTCCATAAGAACTCATCAGTTGGGTCCCGTTTATCAGAGATAAACCGTCTTTTGCCTGCAAATCGATGGGTTCAAGGTTATGCTTTTTCAATACTTCATCGGCAGGGATCGTATCGGTTCCGTCCTCATTCCAGAATAACCCAAAACCCAGAAGAGGCAGCGACATATGTGATAGCGGGGCAAGGTCACCCGAAGCCCCGACACTGCCCTTTTCAGGAACAACGGGAATCAGGTCATGGTCGATGAAGTAAACAAGCCGTTTGAAGGTTTCCATAGAGATACCTGAATAACCGATCCCCAATGCATGGATCTTTAGCATCAGCATCAGTCTCGATATCTCTTTTGGGATTAGGTCGCCGGTGCCCACAGAATGTGACAATATCAGGTTTCTTTGAAGTTGTTTTAGCTGATCACCACTTATGCGTTTGTTGGCGAGTATCCCGAATCCAGTGTTGATACCGTAAAAGGCCTCATCTTTTTTCAGTGCATCTTCAACGACCTTTCGGGAACGCTGAACTGTCCCCGCATCTTTTTTGAGGTCGTTTATTGATTTCTCGAGATCTTTATAAAGCGATCGAATGCCGATATCTATCATGATTTCCCTTTATTTATTTTGCCATTGAAGGTCGTCAGAACCTTCATGGAATTCAATCCTTTCTTGCAACCCACTTCCTGTTTAAGTATCATCGAACACTCTAAATCTTTTTAAATCTTAACCAACTTATAAGCATTATGGCAAACGGTAATGCCGCCACCGCTAATGACTTCTTCGGTCATCCGCGCGGACTTTCGACCTTATTTTTTACTGAATTATGGGAGCGTTTCAGTTATTACGGGATGCGCGCCCTTCTTGTACTTTTCATGACCGCTGAAGCCCTGGGTGATAATCCCGGTCTCGGTTTCAGTGTGGGTGAAGCTACAGCTATTTACGGTATCTACACCTTTTTTGTGTATGTACTGTCACTGCCGGGAGGCTGGGTTGCCGATAACATCTGGGGACAGAAAAAAGCGGTATTTGTAGGTGGTTGTATCATTGCCGCCGGACACTTCAGCATGGCCATCCCCACAACCACATTCTTCTTTATTGGCCTGGCGCTGATCGTGATCGGTACCGGTTTACTGAAACCCAACGTGAGTTCTATGGTGGGTGATATTTACCCTGAAGGTGGTGCCCGTCGCGATGCCGGTTTCTCCATTTTCTACATGGGTATCAACCTTGGTGCCATTCTCGGGCCACTGCTTTGTGGCTTGCTTGGTGAAGGATACAACTGGCACTACGGATTCTCTCTGGCCGGATTTGGCATGGTCCTTGGATTGATCTCCTATAAAATTGGAGATAAATACTTGCAAGGGGCCGGTGAACTGGATGATACCTTCACAGAAGAACAGGTCAGCAGAAAAAGCAAGATCTTCTACACGGTTTCCTCCATTTTTATAGCTATCGTGGTGGTATTTGGATTCCTTCAAAGTTCCGGAGCCATTGATGTTGCTCTTGATGCCCTGGCTCAGAATCTTGGCATCGTGGCTGTGATCATCACTCTTTTATTTTTTGGATACATCATCTTTTTCGGAGGCCATAATACAGAAGAAAAGAAACGCTTAGGTGTGATCTTCTGGCTGTTTATCTTAGCGGCCCTCTTCTGGAGTGGTTTTGAGCAAGCCGGTTCTTCCCTGAACCTTTTTGCCTCTGATCTTACCAATCGTGCTGCCGGACCAAGTTCATTTCTTAGCGGTTACGGAGCACTATTGGTTACATTTATAATTGCACTGCCTGTCGGTTACTACGTGCTAAAAGCCTTCAGACGGGATGACCTTTGGGGCATGGCAAAATTTGCCCTTGTAGCCTCAGCCGTTGGCCTGATCGGCTTTCTGTATTGGGTATTCAGTCAGATAGGTGACGGATGGATCATTCCTGCAAGTACCCTGCAGCTGATCAATCCAACCTTTATTGTGATCTTTGCCCCAATCTTTGGATTCATGTGGACCTGGCTCGCATCCAGAAATGCCAACCCTTCCATTCCCGTTAAGTTTGGGTTAGGCCTTTTTGGCCTGGCAGCCGGTTTCTTTGTTCTCTCCTGGGGATCTGCCAATGCCTCTGCAACAAACTTGGTTTCTCCGGCATGGTTGATCGTAACCTACTTCCTGCATACAGCCGGTGAGCTTTGTTTATCTCCGGTAGGACTTTCATCCATGACCAAGTTAGCTCCTAAGAACAGAGTGAGTCAGATGATGGGAATCTGGTTTGTGGCGGCTGCTTTGGGTAACCTAATGGCAGGTCTTGTGGCCGGTCAGCTGGAGAGTCTTGCCCCTGCAGGCTTATTCCAGATGGTAGCCATTATTGTCGGTGGTGGTGGGGTGGTTGCCCTGCTTGCTGCACCTGGCGTCAGAAAGCTTATGGGGGATATTGAATAAACATCCTTAAATACAGAACTTTTAAAAGCTCCTTCAAATAACATGAGGGAGCTTTTTTATTTTCTCTACTTTTCTCAGGCCTGAAAGAATTCCTCAAGCTTTTCAACATTGCTTTTTGAACCGATATACACAGGCGTACACTCGTGTATTGAATTCGGTTCAATTTCCATGATCCGTCTCCATCCATCTGACGATAACCCTCCGGCCTGTTCAATAATGAAACTCAGAGGATTGCATTCGTACATCAATCTTAGTTTCCCATTCGGATATTTGCTGCTATCCGGATACATGAATATTCCGCCCTGCAGTAAAGTTCTGTGTACATCAGCCGCCATACAGCCGATATACCTCGCCTTATACGGCCTGTTAGTTTCGGGGTCGAAAGTCTGACAATACTTCACGTATTTTTTTAGTGCTTCATCCCAATAGATATAGCTGCCTTCGTCTGTGCTATAGATATTACCTTCTTCCGGGATCTGGACCTCTTTTTCTGACAGGATAAATTCTCCAATACTTGGATCTAGGGTAAATAGCTGTACACCCATGCCCGTTGTATACGCCAGGATCGTGCTCGAGCCATAGAGTACATATCCTGCCGCAACCTGTTTTGTACCTGGTTGCAGGGCATCATTTTCTGTTAACTGCTTTTTATGATCCGGACGCATATAAATTGAGAAAATACTCCCGATCGTGGCACTGATATCAATATTTGAAGATCCGTCGAGTGGATCCATGTACACCATATATTTACCGGATTCATCACTTAAACGCACCACACCTTCGTTTTCCTCTGAAATAACCATGCATGTTATGTTGGATCTTTCAAGAGCTAACTGAAGTTGTTCGTTGGCAAACAAATCCAGTTTTTTAACCGATTCTCCGTGTACATTCATAACCCCATCAACTCCCAATATGTTTGTGATACCGGCTTTATTAACTTCACGGGATATGATCTTCGCGGCCAGAGCTATATCTCTTAGAAGCTGAGACAGTTCACCCCTCGCTCCGGGAAACTTATTTTGGGCATGAATGATATACTCTTCTAAAGTTGTTAGTTTATTCATAATCTTTTTAACTCCGGAGTGAATTTTGAGTATGCATGTTACTTAGAAATTGAACTGCATCCCAATGATCAATGCCTGATAATTATTTTGAGCATCTGATGCAAAATCCTGAACCTCTCCCAGTAAAACGAGGTTATCGGTTACATGATATCGACTGAATACCATGAGTAGCTCGTTGGTGATATCCGGTGAACTTCCAACCACAGTCGTAGCTGCATCTTGTGATCCCTCACCATAACTTAAGCCAAGGGTTACTCTATTCAGATCATAGGTTGCTTCGCCATACCACTGAGTAGCATTCACTTCAGCTTGTTCCAAACCGGTTCCTGTTAAACTGATCCCGATCAATCCATCGGCACCCACACTCTGTGTTTCTGAGTAAGCGCCGGTTATTCTTAGATCTTTAGCCGTCAACCTCGCCCCCAGGTCCCAACCTGAGATATCATAGCTGTAATCATCACTCACAACTTCAACGGCCTGCGACATACCTCCAAGCCAAAGGTCAACGGTGCCCGAATTAAGATCTATTAAATAATTTGCCTGCGCTTCCAGGCGGGGAGTAGCCGTCTGAATCTGCTGACCTGAAGCTCCACTCGGTTTTTCAGGATTGATCAGACCTGCTTTGATCCTAAATCCGCTAAAATCTGGAGTGGTATAGATTATTCTCGGATTGAAATTGGCGTAGGTGTAACCACTCCCAATTCTACCCAAAGTAGCATTGGCAGCATCCGGTCCGCCAAACCGGCCTACGCCCATTCCACTTCCGGCATCAGCAATGGAACTGCTGTTAAATATACCGAAACCCTTACCAATGTTGATGTCGCCAAATTCTCCGGACAATTGGATATCTGCAATACGTCCTTCAAACAATCCCTCATTTTGGATACTTGGGCCTTGAAGGTGGTGATTGATCTGAAAAATTCCTTTCACGTTTATTCCATTCATTTCGGGAGCCTTTATCGAAAACGTGATATTTGCAGGATTGAACCCGGACATTATCCTTGTTCCAAACTGAGCAGAACCATCAGTGTTAAAATTTTCATGTTCTGAAGCTACTATGAACACGGGCAGCTGCCCAGATACTGTGAATGCCCAATCATTTTCACTTTTAAATTGTACTCCCTGTGCCATGAGGGGTTGATTTAATATTATGACTAAAAATATCAGACATAATATGCCTATGTTTGAACGTATTATTCGTCTTGATGAATTCATTTTCTTCTATTTTTTGAGTTTTCTTTAGGTAAATAAATATTTCCTGATCAAAGGACCATGAATACCAATGCTGCAAGTACAGCTCCAACTGCCGGTGCAGCTATTGGAACCCAAGAATAAGCCCAGTCATTGTTTCCTTTATTCGGAATGGGTAATACGGCATGAGCCAGCCTTGGGCCAAGATCACGAGCCGGATTAATGGCATACCCGGTAGGACCACCTAATGCCAGACCAATTCCAAAAACCAACAACCCCACAGGCAGTGCTGCCAATGAGCCAAGCCCAAATCCAACTTCTTGTCCACCTATGGTGATGGATTTCAGAATCTGACCATTTGAATCCATGAACCCGGGATCGGTCAAAAAGAAAACACCGAAGACAAGAATGAATGTACCTATGGTTTCCGTTATAAAATTGGAACCGTAATTTCGGATTTCGGGTGCTGTTGAGAATACGGCCAGGATCGTACCCGCATCTTCTGTTGCGTCGAAATGTTTCTTATAGGCCAGCCAGGTCAGGAATCCACCGAAGAAGCCGCCTGCTACCTGTGCTAATATATAGGGTACTACCATTGCCCATTCAAATAATCCGGCTGTGGCCAGCCCTATGGTTACGGCTGGGTTGATATGGGCTCCACTGAATTGCCCCATGGTATAAACAGCTATAAAAACCCCCATTCCCCATCCCCAGGTGATGACGATCCAGCCTCCGCCATTTCCCTTGGTTTTACTCAAAATCACGTTTGCAACTACTCCACAACCAAACAGTAGTAAGATTGTGGTTCCAATAAATTCTGCTAAAATCGGGCTCATGATAAATTCTCCATTTGTATTTATTTTTGTGTTCAACACATGCAGTTTAGATAGTACTTTCCTACATGTACTTGAATAATTCACCTACCGGATCGCTTAAAGTGCTGCTGCGGTAAGCTTTTTAGTTCTTTGTTTGGTAATGCAGCACTACCTGTCGTCGGCCCAGGTTATTGCAGCATTAACAGCTCGCTGCCATCCTTTAGTGATCTCTTTCACTTTTTCTGGATCCATTTTCTGCTCAAATTTTTTATCTACCTGCCACATCTTGCGGATCTCTTCGATATCATCCCAATAGCCGACGGCTAATCCAGCAAGGTAGGCGGCTCCAAGAGCTGTTGTTTCCGTGATCACAGGCCTTATCACCGGCACATCTTCAATCAGGTCACTTTGAAACTGCATCAGTGTATCATTGACGGTCGCTCCCCCATCTACACGAAGCTCTTTCACATCAATTCCGGCATCCGCTCTCATAGCATTTAACAGGTCAAGTACCTGATAAGCTATGGAATCCTGAGCGGCTCGTGCCAGATGGGCTCGATTTGTTCCCCGTGTGATTCCAACCATAATACCGCGGGCATGTTGTTTCCAGTGAGGAGCACCAAGACCGGCAAAAGCAGGTACTAAGTACACACCGTCAGAATCCTCGACTTTATTCGCAAAATATTCGATATCCTGAGACTCTTGTATAATGCTCATCTCATCCCGAAGCCACTGTACAACGGCTCCTCCAATAAACACAGAGCCTTCAAGAGCATACTGTGTTTTACCGTTGATCTTCCAGGCAACGGTTGTCAAAAGGTTATTCTCAGATTTGATGGGTTCATCCCCAACATTCATAAGCATGAAACATCCGGTTCCGTAGGTGTTTTTCACCATTCCGGGTTCCGTACACATCTGACCAAACAATGCGGCCTGCTGATCACCGGCTATGCCTGCTATCGGTACCTTACTTGCAAAAAGTGTGGTTTTGGTCCGCCCGTATTCTTCGCTCGATTGCCGTACTTCCGGTAACATATTCGCCGGGATATCCATCAGTTCCAGTAGGTCATCATCCCATTCCATGGTGTTGATGTTAAAAAGCATTGTTCGGGATGCATTGGTTACATCGGTGATATGAAGTTCACCTTGTGTGAAATTCCAGATCAGCCATGAGTCGATGGTCCCAAATGCCAGTTTTCCCTGTTCAGCTTTTTCACGGGCGCCTTCAACATTATCAAGGATCCATTTTACTTTTGTCCCTGAGAAATAAGAATCGATCACAAGGCCTGTTTTATCCTGTATCATCTCGGCGTGACCGTTTTCCTTTAAACTGTCACAATAATCTGAGGTACGTCTGTCTTGCCAAACGATCGCATTATAAATGGGCTTGCCGGACTCCCTGTCCCAAACCACCGTGGTTTCACGCTGATTGGTAATACCAATCCCTGCAAGCGCTTTTCCGTTAATACCTGCTGAAGCCACCGCCTCGGCTGCAACCCCTGCCTGTGAAGACCAGATCTCCTGAGCATCGTGTTCTACCCAACCCGGCTTAGGATATATTTGCCGGAATTCTTTCTGAGCTACTGAGACGATCTCGCCTTTCTTATTGAAAAGCATGGCCCGTGAGCTGGTTGTACCCTGATCTAATGCTAATATGAATGTTTCCATAGTGACAGTTGGTTAGTTTTAGTTTTTAATTACTAATTCCTTTGGTTCGTATTTCTCTAACAAATATCGGTTGGCAACTTTGGTGAATTCCTGAATCTGATTTTCAGCCCATGCCTGATCGTGACCCAATTCCTTTGCCATCAATTCTGCTACAGCAGGAGTCATATCAATGGCTGCTTTGGCATCCAGAAACAGCATTCTAATACGGCGCGCCAGAACATCTTCTACCGTTCTGGCCATTTCATACCTTGCAGCCCAAATAACTTCTGCCTTAATATGTTCATAATCTTCATGAAGTTTTTCCTTTAAAACATCGTCCGCTTCTGCTAAAGCTATAACTTCTTTTTTGTCTGAACCATAAAAGTATAACGGATCTTCAAAGTCGGTGCTCGTTTCATGACCGTGGATCTTCATCTCTTCACTTGTAGACCTTCTTTTTCCGATCCCTGACACCGATTCTGCTTTATCAACGGTATCCTCACCCATTTTCCTGAATGTGGTCCATTTACCCCCGGTAATAGTGATCAGGCCTGATTCTGAGACAATCAGTTTATGACTTCTCGAAATTTCCTTGGTTTTGGTATCTCCCTCTTTTGGAGCCGCCAGGGGACGCAATCCGGCAAATATGCTTTTTACATCTTTACGGGTTGGTTTTTTGGCCAGATACTTCTGTGCGGTTTTTAAAATAAATTCAATCTCTTCTTCTAAAGCAACCGGCTCCAGGCTGTGTTCATCCAATGGAGTATCGGTTGTACCCAAAACGATCTTATCGTGCCATGGAACGGCAAACAACACGCGTCCATCATCTGTTTTTGGTATCATAATAGCATCTTCGCCGGGGAGAAATTCTTTATTAAGAACTAAGTGTACACCCTGACTTGGTCGCACCATTTCCTTATGCTCATCCTTATCCATTTTCATGATCTCATCTACAAAAACTCCGGTAGCGTTGATCACAGATTTTCCCTTCAGTGCATAGGTTTTACCGGATTCAAGATCTTTCATATTTAACCCGGCTACCTTTTCTCCGTCCTTGATCAGTCCGGTAACTTCTGCATAGTTAACAGCAACTCCACCATTTTCAATTATGGTTTGAACCAGGTTGACTGACAATCTGGAATCATCAAACTGCCCGTCATGATAGATCACCCCGCCCCGCAAACCCTTCTGGTTGATAGTGGGCAACCTCCGAACGGTTTCATTTTTAGAGATCGGCATGGAGCGACCCAAACTTAATTTTCCGGATAGTAGGTCATACATGGTGAGCCCAATAGTGTAGTAATACTTAGTCCACCACCTGTAGCCCGGGATTACAAATATTTCATTTTGCACGAGATGTGGTGCATTCTTTTTAAGAAGTCCCCGTTCGCGCAGTGCTTCCCTCACCAATGCTATATCTCCTTGCGCCAGATATCTTACACCGCCATGAACCAGCTTAGTACTCCGGCTTGATGTTCCCTTCGAGAAATCAGACTGTTCAAGTAAAAGCGCCTTATAACCTCTGCTTACGGCATCCAGGGCTACCCCTAAACCGGTTGCACCGCCACCAATGATGATCAGGTCCCACTCTTCTGATCCTTTCTCTTCAATTGTTTGTATCAATTCTTGACGTTTCATAGTATTCTTAATATTTCGTTTTGTTCTTTTATTAATTTAAACAAAAGAATACGAAATGCAAATATAATATTTCGAAAATAATTAAATCACCTATTATTGATCAAATAACTGCTTAAATTGCATTTAAATGCATTTTTAATGCTTTGAAGCAGATCTCACAACAAATAAATTTATTTCTTTTAGTTTCGTTTAAAAGCATGTTTGTCCAACAAACCCTTAAATGGTATATTTGAAAGAAATAATAGCACTTATCATGACTGTAGCGGAAAGACACGAAATTATACTTAATGAATTGAAAGAGAATGGAAAGGTCAATGTTCAGCATCTCAGTAACGACCTGGAAGTCTCTGAAGTAACCATACGAAAAGACCTGAGGGTACTTGAAGAAAAAGGACTTTTATTCAGAACACACGGTGGGGCCACGCAGACCAATCCTTATACAAGCGACCGCCCTGTTTCTGAAAAGGCCAAGATACGAGCGGGTGAAAAAAATGCTATCGCCAAAGAAGCGGTCAAACTGATCGGAGAAAACGACTCCATCATTCTTGCCTCGGGGACTACTATTCTGGCCGTTGCAAGGCAAATAAAATCGGACCACAGATTAAATGTGATCACCTCTGCTTTGAATGTCTCACTTGAACTCTCACATCACGAAAATGTAGAGATCCTTCAGTTAGGCGGGCAACTTCGCCCAAGCTCCACTTCTGTAGTAGGTCCTTATGCCGAAGAATTCCTAAACGGTATTACCTGTGGCATCCTGTTCCTGGGTGTGGATGGCATCGATCTCGATCATGGCCTCACGACTTCTAACCTTATGGAAGCAAGCCTCAATCAAAAATTTATAGAAGTGGCTCAATATACCGTGGTAGTGGCAGATCATACTAAATTTGGTAAGCGCGGATTTAGCCGAATATGTGCCTTAGATCAGGTTCAGCACATAATAACAGACGATGGCATCCCATCAGATACCGTCAAGAAGCTGGAAGAAATGGGTATTCAGGTTACAACAGCCTCACAATAAATAAGGGCGAACCCCGTCCGCCCTTTCCAACACATTTTACGGTGAATCGATCAAAACGACTTTGCAAAACCGATCCCTATGAATGCAATCTCATTTTCAGTGTCATATCCAAAATTCAGGTCCAGCTGAGTACCACTTTCGAGTCCGTAGGTCACTCCGCCTTCCACCCAGTGCTGCTCAAAATTTCCGTAATAATTCCCGGCATAACCAAAATATCCGTTCATGCTTTCTGAGATCATAAACCCGGGTGTAAGTGTGGACAACCAGCTGTCATTTACATTGCTAATGCTAAAACTGTATCCGAGATTAGAGGAAATACTCAAGCTCTCATTTAAGGCATGATCCGCAAGGACTCCGATGGAAGGAACCGTTTCATCACTCGTGAATTCTTCGGTCCCAAATGGCAGGCTCACCTCAGCCAAAGCGGACAGGGTCGAGGCATCCCCACGATACAGATTATACTTGAACCCGACCCCCATATCCTGAATACCTGTGTACGAGGTGCTTCCTCCTATTTGTTCTGCATCAACTGTTGTGAAAGATCCCAACAGAGCGCGGAATTCTAACTTTTCGTTGATCCCATAACGCAGCACAAGCTGCCCCACGTCAAATTGTTTATTAAGGTCGGTATTACTGAATTGTACTCCTGCCTCAAAGCCAAGCATGCCTTGAGGGATGATAAAAGATCCGTTGCCAATGCCCGGGCGGTCCGGTGAGTAATTCTGGGCCTGCACCAGGTTAAAACCAAAAAATAGCAGTAGTATAACAGATAGGGTCTTCTTCATAGGATTGAATTTATTGAGTTTGTTTCGAACCAAGGTACATATTTTGCCTGAAAACCGTAGGGGCAATTCATGAATTGCCCCTACGGTTTTCATTTCAATCTGCCTATCTTAGCGACATGACAGACATCACTCAAAAATCACCCATTGC
>OBLN01000852.1_pt1 | contig 10856 bp, 11 predicted proteins | sample 1519301 | NCBI WGS metagenome assembly OBLN01 (sample SAMEA2452533, study PRJEB22499) | sediment metagenome | reverse complement strand
CGACGAGCTTTCCGTAGTCTTCCGCTCCGTAGCTTTTCGGAGCGTAGGAGAAGATGCTCGTCCCGGCGAGCATCGCCTCCGCCAAGGCGATGTTGTCCCGTACTATAGTCTCGAAGAGGGTCTCCGAGAAGTTCTTCTTGAGCGTCTCTACTACGTCCCGGTTGAGGACCTTCCTCGCGTCGTATCGCGTCGCTATGACTCCTCCGAGCTTAAGCGTCTTATTTGCCCTCTGGACGGTCTTCACAATATCGAGGAACTTCGTGAGACCGTGAAGGGCGAGGAATTCGCATTGAATCGGGACAAGGGCTTCCGTGCTCGCGACAAGAGCGTTTATCGTAAGGAGTCCGAGGGACGGAGGAGCGTCGAGGAGAATGTAGTCGAACCGTCCGAGGAGAGGCTCAAGGGCTTCCTTGAGGACATACTCCCGGCCGAATCTGCTTTGAAGCTCTATCTCCGCTCCCGCGAGGTCCAGCGTCGAGGGAATGAAGGAGAAGCCCTCTTCGTGCTCAAGGACCGCTTCCCTTGCCCCCGCATCTCCCGCGAGCACGTCGTAGACGGTCTGCTCCGGAGCCTCGCGTAGTCCGAGAGAGATCGTAAGGTTACTCTGAGGGTCCACGTCTATGAGGAGGACCTTCTTCCCTGCTCGGGCGAGGCCCGCTCCGATGTTGACGACGGAGGTTGTTTTTCCTACTCCGCCTTTGTGGTTAGCCAGGGCGAGAACGTGAGTTTTCATTTTACATCCTGTCGAGTAGATCGAGGGCGGGTTCTTTTTCTTCGAGCTTCTTGAGTGCTTTGAAGGCGAGGAAGAGCTTCGTCGGATACTTTGAGGGAGGGGGGAAGCTCGAAGCGTAGTATTCGAGTTTCCTCAGATTCCTTACGAGCTCGTCTACCCGCTTGTCGTGCTCCTGGACGCTCTTGTAGCTGAGCCTATGGCATTCCCGGCACGCGAAGAACGTCTCTCCTCCGCTCCGAGGAAGGTAGAGTTTTGAGGCTCTCCGAAGGCACGTCGTCCCGTCCGGTCTTTGTACCATACAATGCACGAAGTACCGTCGTCCTCCGTAGTTCGGAGTCCTGGACGAAAGGAGGAGCCCGTAGGAGGCCTCTCTGCCTTCGAAGGCATAGGAGAGGCTCAGGAGACCGTCGAATATCGCTCCTCCGTGTTCTACGGGGCTCAGAGAAGCCCTCAGAGAGACGGAAAGAACGTCTCCGAAGTTTATAGTCGCCTCCGCTCCGTCTTCGAACTCGCTTCCGGCCTTCCTGAAGGCTCTCAGGAGCTTATCGAAGTCGAGCGCAAGAGAGCCCTCGACGGTTCTTCGTCGTCTATGATTCTGCCAGCGTCCGGAGAAGATACCGCCCATATTTTCCTAAATCCTTAATGACTGGACGGGTGAATATATGGTATCTCCGTCTCTTGTGAGGGTGAGCTCTTCGTCCTCTCGCTTGAGTATCTCGGAGTATTTGAGGGCGTAGTCGAGGAGCTTCTCTGTCGGCACGTCCTCGAATTTCCGCTTCTTGAGCTCGTCGAGAATCCGGCGATACTGTCCGCCCAAGAGCTCGATTCTCTGAGCCTTCTTGACTCCGCTCCGCTCCCGAAGTTCGTCGAGGCGGACATTCTGGACGTTCTGGAGAAGCTGGAATTTTTCGCCCTTGCCTTCGAGGGCAATCTCGACGAGTTCGGAGACTTTGACCTTGAGCTTCTTCGCTATCTCCGAAACGGTGTGCCCCTGAGCCCTGAGCTCGAAGAACGTCTCCCGGGCCTTCTCCCGTCGTTCCTTCGCCTTCTGCTCGTCCTCTTGCTCCTTGAGATAGGCTCTCCGGGCCTTCTTCGTCTCCGCCTTGAGCTTCTCTCGCCAGAATTGGACCGTCTCCTCGTCGAGCTCCTGGCCCCTGAGCTCCTGCCGGAAGGCGTCTTCGAGTTCATCTATCCATTCCTCGACGTTCTCCGGGTCCTCGATTGTCTCTCTGGCCTCCCAGGAGACGAGCGTATCTTTCCACTCCTCAAGCTCTCCTCCCGAGAAAATCTTCGTAAGGTCTACCACTTTGGGCCTCGTCGTCTGTTCATGTATTCGTTCGTCTTACTTCACTTTCCGAAAAGTGACGTTCTCAATGGGGCCATAGCGGCCCTCCCGCTTCTTGATGTATTTCCCTACAATGTCTTCGCCCACAGTCCCACGGACGGTATAGTGGTTCTTGTCTGCTGTCCTGAGCCATATTTCCGAGCTATTTCTCTTGATTGTGACCGCCCAAGAATAGCGATTCGGATCTCCGTAGAGAATAAGAGAGTCAGGAGTAAGATAGAATCCGTCTCCTCCCGCGTGCCTTGCTGAATATTCCCCGTCAATCGTCCCGATAGGCCAATCTGGCTCTGTCGCAATCCAGTAAAATTCAGCATAGGGGTCTGGGTCTTTTGCGGGGTCCCAGGGCTCCGATTCGTCTTCAGAACAGGCCACAAAGGCCAAAAGTAAGAGGGGGAATAGTCGGTACATTGCAAACTCCATTGTTGTATGGCGAGCCACTATCCGATTACTCGTCGTCGTTTCTCACGTCCAGGAGAGGTCAACAAATGTCTACATTTGTCTACTTTTCTCCCCCCGTTTTGAATGTCCGTAATGTAGAGTTTATGGACATAGAGTTTATTTTTCAGGCCCCGTGTTCGGTTTGACGGCGTACTGCTTCGCGGTTACCCGGAAGACCTTCTTAAGCTGAGCTTCTGCTCCAACATCCGGGTCCTTCTCGTCGATCTTCCGAGCTTCTCCTATCAGGGCATCCTCCCTTTCAAGGATTTCCGAAGGAGCGGAATCCGATACCGAGCGGATCGAGTGAAACTGGGAGTTGTCAATCACGTTTAGCGTTGGGGAAGGGGTTCCCCCCGCTCCTTTCAGTGACTCACAGTAGTCCGCCACCAAGGAAGCGTATTCCGTTCTCATCTCTTCAAGTCTCGTTGCCATTATGGACTCCTCTTAGCTGTTGAAAATTATGTTCGTATTCTAACTACAATCCGAGAGCAAGAAGTTGAAATCTCGATTTTCGCTCCTTCCCTGTCCGGTGTGTCCGTTATTTCCATTCTCCGAAGTACATACCCTCCTTCGCGACGATAGAGAGCTTGCGGGGTTTCATCGTAAAGGGATTGAACCTCGTCCCATCCTCCTTCGAAAACTGTCCCGCTCCTACTGTGTAGACGTTCCCGGCCTCAATGAGATCGACGTTAAGAGCGTATTCTTCGTTTACCTCGATCTTCACTCCCGTCCAGTCCTTTGAGTCGAGATTCGTAATCACGAATTGCGTTCCGGTGAAGCTCATGCTCGCTTTCAGCGAAGGAATAGAGTCTCCGGACTTGCTCCCGAACACTCCATACAGGATGAGAAGGACAAGGACGGAAGCGAGGACGAGGAAAAACTTCTTCGGACCGCTTTCCATCTTCCTCTTGGGCGGAGTCTGCGCGGGCTCTTGTCCCGTCGTTTCAGTCTGTGTCGTGCTCATTCTTCGTCCTCCTGTTCTTTGTTTGTGTCTTCGGCGTTATTGAAGAAGTCCCGAAGAGCCTCCTCCGAGACGTACCAAGCTCCTCCGGCTTTCCGCCCCCGTATCTTCCCCTCCTTGATATACGTCCGGAGGGTGAGCGTCGTAATCCCGAGCTTCTCCGAAAGTTCGTCGAGGGTGAAGAGTGTCAGTCCTCCGAGTATAATCGGCATTGTCGCAGTCTCCTGGTCTCTTAGACTCTTAGAAGTTTGAGTGTTCTTCGGGCTCCGGCGGAGTCGGGAATCTACTCCTCGGGTTCTCATCGGTAATCTTGAGAATCGGCGCGTCGAACTTGAGAAGGACCGATTCGTTTACCGTCCCTCCCCTGTTCTTGAGAACATGGATCTCGAAGTCCGTCGCTCTCGGGTCCGTGCTCGCAGTCTTCCCTTTGCAGTTCTTTGCCGCTTCGCTGGCGTTGTCGCGTTCCTTCGCCATTCTCAAGTTGTAGATTCCGAGAACCGTGTTCGCGTCTTCCTCGTAGTTCCCGGACTCCTTGAGGGTCTCAAGGGCGGGCCTCGCCTTCGCATTGGACCGATTGAACTGAGCTCCGCAAATAATCGGGAGAGAGAGCCTGGTCGAGGCCTCCCGGAGCGTCTCGGAAACCTTGAGGTTCCGGCCTCGCTCGTCGCTGTACTTCCCCTCGACCTTGACTCTCTGAGCGTAATCCACGAAGACCGCTCCGAGATCATACTCCTTCCGGAGATAGTCCAGCGTATCGGAAAGCCTCTCGACGGAGAGCGGTTCGTCTGCGACAAAGAGCCTCTTCCCCTGGGCGAGTTCGTCGTACTCCGCGAGGGCCTTGTTCAATGCCTGGTTACTGGCATGTCCACCTTTGACGTATCGCTCTATCTGCTCCGTGTTCCTCTTCTCCATAAGGACCGCTTCGCTGAGCATTGTTACGAGCTTGAGCGAGAGAGCGGTTTTATCCTCTTCGTAGGAGAAGAAGAAGAAGCTCTTGTCCGTGTACTTCTTCGTCATATTGAGCATGAGATTCAGGAGAAAGCTCGTCTTCCCGTGAGAGGGCCTCCCCGCGACAACGGTAAGAGCGGGACGAATGGAAACGTACTCATCCAAGCTCGGGTATCCTGTTGCAAGGCCCGAAGCACGTCCAGCGAGATCGGAGCGAATATCCTCAAGAGAATGAGGAGAGACGAGTACCCGGACGCTTGAGGCTCTCCCGCTCGTCGCTCCTTCCTTGAGAGCCTCCCGTACTCCGTCGAGGTTCCCTTCATCGAGTTTCTTTTTCGCATCCCTGAGCGTCTCCTCGTATGTCCTCCGCTCCCGCTCGTTCGCCTTCCGTTCGTGATAGGACTCAAGCTCTTCATCGAGGGCCTCCCGCGAGATACCGAAGTTCTCGGACATAGCCTTCCGGACGGTCTCCCGGTCTACTGCTTCTGTGAGCGTCTCCTCGAATACCTTGAGCTCGTCGAGGGCCTTGTCCCGGTCCTGGTCTTTCGAGAGATCATACTTCCCGAGCTTCCGGTGAGAGATCCACTCCGGACCTCGTATCGCGTGCTCTACGAGCTCCTCGTAGTCTGTGAGGTTATGCTCGCGGAGATAGTCGTCTACGTCCTTGAATCCTTCCGGAAGAGCGAGGACGTAGGTTCGGAATCCCTGTTTGATGGCCTTCTCTACGCTCCGCTCCGTTCCCTCTTGTCCCGCCCTGTCGTTGTCGAAGGAAAAGACGAAACTCGTAATCCGGGCCTTCCCGAGCGTCTCTATTTGCTTGTCGAGGAGAGAAGCTCCAGAGACCGCCAGAACTCCGCGAAGGCCTCGGGCGGAGGCTATGAGAGCATCGAGATAACCTTCGACGAGGATTGCTCTCGCTGTTCCTCGGACGTTGTTCATATTGAACGGGACGCTCTTCTCCGCTTCGCTTGAGAGCGGGAGATACTTCTTTTCCGTCGAGGAGTCAATTCGTCTTCCCCAAATCGCGAGGGTTCGTCCTGTTATGTCCCGGTGAGGAAGGACGAGCTTGTATTCGTCTCGGGCCTTGAGAAACCTCAGAGCTTCAAGAGCCTCTTCCTCGGAGTGTCCCTCCGCCTTGAGTACTTCGAGCGTCCACTCCGCTCCTGGGAAATGTCCGAGCCCCATGGTCCGGACCTCTTCTTCCGAGTACCCGCGTCCCTTGAGGTAGTCGAGCGTCTCCCTGCCCCTTGGGGTGAAGAGCTCTCGGCCGAAGAACTCCGTCGCGGTATCGAGGAGTTCCTCCCGCTTTCGGTTCGCTTCGTGTTTCGAGGAAACTCCGGAAAGTGGAGGGAGGGAATAACTCGCTCGCCTCGCGAGCTCTTCGAGAAGCTCCCGCCCTTGATGCCCCTGCTCTTCGAGATACTTCGTAATCGCGACGTTCGTCCCCGTCTTGTGGTCCACAAAACAGAAGGGACGATTATCGTAGTAGTGAATATGTTCCTTCGCGTCCGTCCCTCGGAGGTTGCCCTTCGTCGCGACGTAACCGTTCCCCGCTCGTTTGAATCCGAACTCGGGGAAAGCGTAGTCCGCCTGTCCTTGTAGTCGCGGGAGGATCTCGTCGAGAATCTCGTCAAAGTTCATAGCCTCTTAGTCTCCTAATCTCTTAGCCTCTCAAGCGTTCAAATCAGAGAGAACACAAGCGAGCGGTCCGGGAAGTAATTATTCTTCGAGTAGGATCTCCCTCGATACACAGTCCCATCGTATTTAAGAGCGAAGCTGTAGACAAGACCGGGAGTGTCTGCTTTCCATGCGTCCACTCTCAGAGTATCTCCGTCCTGAGCCGTATCGGTCTCAAGTGCATAAGGTTGGAAGAGTTCCGAGGGAGGATCTTCCGGCGGGATTAGCCACATTGTCCCGCTTCGCATCTCCCAAATAATCAGAGTAGGCCCTCCATCGCTCCGCCATGTTCCGGACGTAAACGAGCTCACGTTCGGAGAGCCCGGAGAATCCGAATCGGAACAGGAGACAAGGAAAAGAGTCAATGTTAGAAGCAGAATTTTTTTCATAACGCGACCTCATTATTGTATTGTGAACGGCCTCTCAGCCTCTTAGTCTCTCAAGAGCCTAACATTGCGTCGATCTTCCGCTCGGGAGCATTCACCACTCTATTGATATTGTGAGCGTAGACGAGTGTCGTGTTTATGTCCGCATGCCTCGCGAGAGCCTGAGCTTCTTGAATCGTCGCTCCACCCAGGAGAGAGAGCGTTATCGCGGTATGTCGCAATGAGTGAGCCGTAATCCGCTTGTCCTCGATCTCGATTCCGCGAAGACGGTTCTTGACAATGCGACGGAGGGAACGAGTCGAGAGTCGCTCGCCTCCGTTCCTGTTGCTCAGAGAAGCGAAAAGAGGCTCCTCGTCCTTGACTGCCTTCCGCGAGGTGAGGTACTCCCGTATCGGGCGAAGCGTCGCTTCCGTAAGGAGTACGAATTCGTCCTTCCCGTCGCGTCCCTTGCCTTGGATGTAGAGAAGAGCATCTCCGCCTTGTTGCCGAATGTCTCCCGCGTTCGCTCTGATTACTTCGACAGTTCGGAGGCCTGTCCGGATAAACAGATTCACAAGAGCATAGTCCCGCTTTCCTTCGGGAGTCGTCCTGTCGATCTCCGCGAGGAGGTCCTTCACTTGCTCGGGCGTGAGCGGGTCCTTCCGGAATCCCTTCGTCCGCTTCGCTCCCTTGATTGTCTTCGCGACGTTTGGATAATATCCCTTCGTCTCTGTCCAGGCGAAGAACTTCCGGACTACGACAAGGTAGTTCGTAATCGTAAGGGACGAGAGGCCTCGCTCATCGAGGCTCCGTTTGAAGCGGAGAATATCGTCGTCCGTGAGCGTCTCGGTATGGTTCACGTCGAGCCAGGAGAAGAACGCTCGGAGCTCCCGGCGATACGTCGCGCATGAAGACGGACGAACGTCCTGAGAGCGGAGGAACTCCTCGATCATAGTCTCAAAGGTCCGTCGTCTATCGGGAAGGACTGCTTCGGAGCGTATCAAGGAGTTCATAATCTCGCCTCTTCGTCTTTGTTCTCCGGTAAGTTATACATATTCTTCTCTTAAGTCAAGACTATTATCGTTTATCCATGTATTTTTTTCTTTTGCACTTCGCTCCTCGACCGTAAGGGAGAAGGAGCGGTTAACTCGAAGAGTTAACCATTTAGAGATACTTAGGAATACTTAACAGGTAAATTTTGCTTTCGGCGCTTGTAACTCGTTGTAATATAATGTGTTACAGCGAGTGCGTTCTGTTGTGGGGTAAAGTAGGGGTCGGTTCGGGGTAAACTAAGGGTCGATTGAGAGTCAACTAAGGGTCGATTTAGTAAATTTTCTGACCGGGAAAGAGGGGGTCGGTAAATTCCACGGAGGAGAGTGTTCTTAAAAAGGGGGAAAATGGCGAGATAAAAACCGACTGTCGCAAGTCTGTATTACCTTGATGTCAGACGCAGAGGCTTGAACTTTTTTCTGCCGTGACACGGATTTTTTGTACGTCGCAGAGGAAATTCAGATCTTGCGGCCAGGACGCGAAACGGAGCCTAATCTGTTTGTTTTTAATTGTTTATGATGAAATTTGTAGATTTTTTTTCAGATGTTATATTTAAGGTGTATTTGTCTTTAATAGCGGAGGCCCGCGCATCCTGCGAAGAAGAGCGGGCCGTCCATTTTCTCAACCTCCAAAAAAGGAGATTTCGTATGAACACATTGTATGAATTATTTTTTCACTTCGCAACAACGCTTCGAAGGCGTCTTCGTAGAGTTCCGACGTACGAGCTTTTTGTAGCGACGCTCACGCTCGCGTCTTTCTTGTTGGACCTCGTTCGTTTGCTTATTTCGTAAGGGGTTACGTCGGAAAGACCAGGGAGAGGAGGGAGACTACGCTTCCTCCTCGGCCCCGAAAACCTTGCGGATAGTGTCTGCAACGTCCGAGGAAATGGGCTTTCCGCTTTTGTACTGAGTAATCAGGGAGGGACTCTTCCCGATTTTCTCCGCAAACTCCTTTTGGGAAACTCCTGTTTTCTTGGCCCAAGCAAGGATCTCTACGAATTCCTCAGTACTCATCGGCGGAGTCGAAACCTTTGTGGTCGCCGGAAGCATTCCACGACCCTGCTTTATTCGTTGGATCTCTTCCCGTTGCCAATCGGGGGGGATGAAGGTAATACGCTCTTCAAGAATCTTGAGGGGTTGTGTCGAGCCGGTCAGTGTTAGCCCGTTCGATAGCCTCCAGCCCTTGAGAAACCCTTCCTCTATCATGTAATCGAGGTCTTGCTCCAATTCCCGGAGACTCTTTCCCAAGGTCTTGTCGATCTTGATTGCACAGTATTGCAGGAGCTTGCTGACAGTTAGAACCTTTTTCTCGGGGTCCATTCGCCAGTAGACAGACAGGAGGCCGTATAGAATCCCGACGTACGGGTGTTTCGTGTAGTTGACCTGGGCGATTTTCTTGAAAATCGGAGTGTATTGGGCTCCCCGGCCTTCGATGTTTTCAAAGGCGTTCCCATACCACGATGGATCGGCATAAATGACGGTTTCTTGATTCGTGATTCCCTTGCCGCGATGGACGGTTTTGCTCTTGGCTCCTGCGTAGAAAAGAGGTTTTTCCTGAATGACGATCTCGTTTCGGTCCTTTCCTTTTTTGAGAATCGTGATTTTCAAGGAAGTCACAATGTCGAGGATACGTCGAGCGAGCTCCTTCTGCTTTTGGGAAAATGAACCGTTCTTTTTTCGTCTATAGCCGAGCCTTTCGAGGTGCTCGTTCTCGTCCCATACGAAGTTGTCGCTTCCGATACTCTCATCGAGAGCCCACAAAAAGCCGTAGAAATGCTTCAACCCCTCAGGGCCGTAGTTCCGTTTGATCGCGATGGCGAGATTGATGTCTTGCGTTCGATCCCCGGAGAAAAGGGGAGCGTTCGCTATTGCTGAGGCCCGGATTTCCTCGTCATCGCTCAGAATATTGATAACGAGAACGTCCTTTGTCAGGGCCAAACCTTCCTCGTCATACGACTCACCGCTTTCCCTTTGAACGACGGAGTCAAAGAAGGCGTCGTATTCTTGCCGTTCTGCCTGAGTAAGTTCTTTGTAGCTTTTGTCGAGCGTCCTTGGGAGTCTCCCGGGTTTCCCTGCGAAAATGGCAAAGAGGGGAAACATAACTGAAGAGTGGGAGGGGAGAGCCATGGTTTCTTCCCTGGGAAAGGCCTCGATTCTCAACCTCTTTGGGAGCTTTGTCTTCGGTATCGTCTTTTCGAGCTCTCCGAGAAGGGCTTCCATAAACTCTTCTTGTTGTTCCGGGCTCAGGTCCTTCGGGTCGAGTTCGTGAAAATTGAAGCCGACGAAAGTCCGGTAATAGGCCTCTTTTTTTATCGGGTCTACGGCGAGGGGGTGAATCTCAAAGAAAAAGCTGTCTTGGTCTCCGAGCGTGAATTCGAATCCGTAATGAGACATTTCTTCTATCTTGTCGAGTCCCTCTTCTTCCGGAAGGCCTTCAAGTTCTTCATGGATGGACGGAGGGAGGATATACCGTCCGATCTCTTCTCCGTCTTCGTCGTACCCCTCAATGGCCCATACAATGCCCCGAGTAACGAGGGCGAGAACGTCGCCCTTCTGGGCTTTGAAAAATCCATCTGAAAACAAGGAAACATAAGAGTTCGCTGAATCTTTCGTTATGGGGCCTTCGGGCTTCTCATCCTCGGAGAAGACATACCGCTTCGGATAATCCGGGAACGTCTCCCAATCCATCACGACGGGGAAATAGAGCATAACAGCCGGGAACTCCCAAGATATTTCGGTATCCTCTTCGCTCTGAATGTACCTCCAAAGACCGTAGACGCTTTCGTAGAGGTGCTGAGCAAGTCCGGCCTCGATCCACTTCGGATTCAGCTTCCGGAAGTCTTCGACGTAGTTCTCGAAGGCTTTGAAGAGTTTCTCCTCTGTCCACTTACTGTTCGCCTTCGCCATTACTCCGCCTTGTGCTTCTTGAGAAGGTCTCTCATCGCTTCGTCCGCGAGATCGGAGAGTTCCCGTTCCTGTTTCGCGGAGAGGACCTTTATCCGCTTGACGAGCTCGGGAGCGAGGTAGTAGTTTACCTTCGTGAAGGCCTTGTACTTAGGAGGGTTCTTCTTTCTTTTCTGGTCTCCCGGCCCTGTAGTCTCCTGAGAGACTAAGCTTTTGGGTTCTTGAGATGGTTTCGCCTTCGAGGACTTTTTCGGGCTCTTCGTATTATGAGGAGCCTTCTCCGGACTTTCGTCCTGTCCTCCGATCATTCCCGCGAGTCCTTTCTTGAAGTCCTTGCTCATTACGCTTCTCGCTTGCTGTTGTGTCTTTGAGTCAGTTCCTCGACGAGCTTTCCGTAGTCTTCCGCTCCGTAGCTTTTCGGAGCGTAGGAGAAGAT
>OBLN01000851.1_pt1 | contig 10857 bp, 9 predicted proteins | sample 1519301 | NCBI WGS metagenome assembly OBLN01 (sample SAMEA2452533, study PRJEB22499) | sediment metagenome | reverse complement strand
CGTGGGCAAGGTCGGCATACCGGACGGGATTCTGCTGAAACCGGGCAAGCTGACAGAAGATGAGTTTGAGATAATGAAGACCCACTCCTCTCTGGGGGCGGAGATCATAGGCAGGACCGAGTCCTCCATGTCAGACAGCGGATTTTTGTATTACGCCAGACTGATAGCCCTGACTCACCACGAAAAATGGGACGGCACAGGCTATCCTAACGGTCTCAAAGGCATGGATATACCTCTGTGCGGCCGGCTTATGGCAGTGGCAGACGTTTACGACGCGCTCATATCCAAAAGACACTATAAAGAACCAATGACCCACGAAAAGGCCGCATCTATCATCAGAGAGGGAAGCGGAAGACAGTTCGACCCGCAGGTCATAGACGCTTTCTTTGATATAGAGGAAGAGATAAAGCAGATAGCCGCCAGATACAGAGACGTTTAGATTATTATTCTGGTGACGACGCCGTGGAGTTTGTCCGCCGGAAGCTCATAAAACTGAACGAAAGAGGGTGTCACTTTTCTTATCATGGAATACAGCTTCCACACAGGGTTTGATGTCATCAGGTCTTCCACTCCGTAGAATATCACGTTCTCTCTTATGTCAGCAGACCTCAGTATCTTTTCGATCTCCGGAGAGTCCATATATCCCATTTTTATGTTGAATACCCTCAGCCCGTCCGCAAGCCCCTGTCCGAACGCCCACGAAACACCGTAAGGCTCTTCTGTGATGTCTATTGAGATGAAAATATTGTTCTGATAGATGATGTTGTTCACGAACATCGTCTTGGCTATGTATGGCGGGATCACCCTCACGTCGCGGATAAGGAACAGTCCTGTGCCCTCTATATGGGAAGATGAGGCGTATTTTGCGTTGAAATCCTCAAGGAATTTTGCGAGAGGGATAGGTTTAAGCGACCTGTAAAGCCTCTTGCCGCCCTTTGTGAAAACCACTATCACGATGAACGGAAACATGGCGATTATAATGGACCAGTAGCCGCCGTGGGGAATCTTGAGCATGTTGGAGGCGAGGAATATCACGTCCACAAAGGTTATGAGAACTGCCGCCGCCGCCTTGCCGTACTCTTTTCTGATAGAGAAGATAGTGGCCATCATCACGCCTGTGATAGACATTGAGCCTGTGACCGCCAGTCCGTATGCAGCGGCCATGTGTTCCGAGTTCTGGAAGATCAGCATGGCGACAAGCACGAAGAACAGAAGAAACCAGTTGACCGCCTGAATATATATCTGTGAGCGTATCTCTTTTGATGTGTAGCTAACCTTGAACATGGGGAGTATGCGGGTTGTTATGGCCTGATAGACCACTGAGAACATTCCGCTTATCATCGCCTGCGAAGCGATTATGGTGGCGAAGATGCTTATGACCAGAAACGGGATATAGAGGAAGCTGACCTGACTGAACACCATTTCGAACAGTATGTTCTTTGTCTCGCCATGACGCATCAGATAAGCGCCCTGACCCATATAGCTGAATATCAGCACGAAAAATACGACCGACCACGCCCTTGTTATCGGTTTGCGGCCGAAGTGGCCCATGTCGGCGTAGAGAGCCTCGCCGCCTGTGGCGCAGAGTATCACCTCGGACAGCACGAAAAATCCGACAACGCCGTGGGTCGAGATGAACTTTATGGCGTAGTAGGGGTTAACGGCCATGAGCACTCTGGGGCTGTTGAATATTCCGGCTATGCCTGTCAGAAAGAGGGCGGAGAACCATATCACCATGATCGGTCCGAAAAAACCGGCCACTTTTTCCGTGCCTCTGCTCTGGACGGAGAACAGAAAGATAGCGATAACGGCGGAGATGAGAATAATATAACCCTGCGAAAAATCGCTCATGGAGGGGACGAGTCTGATACCTTCCACGGCACTGAGTATACTGATCGCCGGTGTTATTACGCCGTCGCCCACAAGGAGCGAAACGCCGACGAAGGTGAGCAGTGTGAAAAAAGCTATCTTTCGGCCTGATCTGAGAAGCGGGCTTAGAATCTCCATAAGGACTATCGTGCCGCCTTCGCCCCTCTTGCTGAGGCTCATCCCGAGCCACGCGTATTCGGCGGTGACCAGCAGGGTCATGGTCCAGAAGATGAGCGAGAGCACGCCCATTATGTTGTTTTCTGTCGGCTTCATAATGAGAAAGATGACTGTAAGGGTATATATCGGGCTGGTTCCTATGTCTCCGAAGACAAGTCCCAGTGCTTTTATCATCTTTGCCGCGTCTTCTCTGTTCATCAGTGAAATGTCTGGCACCTCTATGTTTTTATGAATATAAATTAGTCCTGCGGCAGGATAAAGTCAATTTTAAACTTATCTCGGGAATGTCACCGTAACCGTAGTTCCGTCGGTGGAGTTTATGCTGAGTTTTCCGTAAAGCTGTTCTGTGAGGCTTTTTATCAGGAGCATTCCCAGAGAGCCTGTGTCCGCTGTCTTTGAGCTGTCGAAGCCAACGCCGTTATCTTTGACGGACATGACGACGTTCTCGTCATCCTTTATCAGCGAGATATGGATGTGGGGGCTTTCTATGCCGTCGAAGGCGTGCTTGATGCTGTTGGTGATTATCTCGTTCAGCAGAAGGCCGCATGTGACGACCTTAGAGCTGTTTATCTCTGAGAACTGAATGTCGCTGGTGAAGATTATCCTGCGACATTCGTTGGAATAGGCGGCTGTGTAATATTCTGTAAGGTTGCTCAGATAGCCTGTCATGTCCACTCCGGCGAGGTCTTTGGACTTGTAGAGGCTTTCGTGGATAAGGGCAATGGACATGACCCTCGCCTGTGCGTTTTTGAGAACGTCAGCGGCGGCGGATTCGTCTTCGCCCAGATTATCAGCCTGCAGAGACAGGATCCCTGTGATTATCTGCAGATTGTTTTTGACTCTGTGGTGCAGTTCGCTCAGCAGTATGCTTTTTTCCTCGAGAGCTTTTTTGATCTGTGTCTCTCTGGCCAGCCTTTCTGTGATGTCGAAGAATGATATGACAGCGCCTGTCTGTTCGTTCTGTTCTATGATAGGCGCGATGAACATCTCTCCGAAGAAGCTGGAGCCGTCTTTTCTGATGAACGTCTCGATAGTGCTTCTTATTGTTTTATCTTTTATGGTCAGCATGATAGAGCAGTTTTCGTTTTCTATGGGCATACCGTATTCGTTTCTTTCGTGTGTGAGCTGGCCGTGATGTTTGCCGCTCAGATCAAGAGAGGAGTAGCCTGTGTGTTTTGTCAGGGCCGGGTTGATGAATGTAATGCGTCCTCTGGTATCCACGCCGAAGATAGATTCTGCGGCGGAGCTGAGGATAGATTCGTTGCGGCTGTTCAGAGCGCGCATATTTTTTTCGCCGTCTTCAAGGGCTATGAGCATTTTTCTGATGCTGACGTATCCCATTCGCATAAGCAGGATAACTATCAGCCAGAGTGAGATGTGTCCGGCCACGGCAGAGTTTTCCACAGACTGCTCGCCGCGTTTTATATCTTCGATGTCGGTGACTATGCTTATGCCGCCTCTTATGTCTCCGACCTTATAGCCCTGAATGGCGTGGCATTTAAGGCAGGAGCCTTCCGTAACGAAAGGCACCATGAACCGGAAATATGTTCTGCCGTTGTACTCCTGGAGTTCGGAGTATTCTTTATTTCCGGCGAGTATCTTATTCAGGGCGTTGACCTCCCAGCCTTTTGCCTCGTTTATGGGATTAAGCAGTTTGTCGCTGACCAGATGTGTCTTTACAAAGGATGATTTTTCGCTGTGTTCGAAAACAAGACGGGTCATGTACGCGGGGTTGATAAGAGTGAGAGTCCGTCCGTCGGTGGTTTTCAGGTCGCGGTCAGGGATATGGGACAGGTGCGGGTTGGGAGCGACCTTTGTGTTGAAGGAGTACACGCCGCCCAGAGAAGACGCCCAGACCCTGTACATTTTGTCTTTTGCCAGGGCCATTCTGGCCTGCGCCGCGGCTATTATGTAGATGTGGTTTTCTGCGGAACGTATCATCAGGCCGAGCGAGGTGAACACGGCGGCTGTCCAGATGATCAGCATTGCCAAAAAGTAAACTTTAAGCAATTTTTTGTTGTTATGTTTCCGCATTATTGACTCCCAGTGTTATAATAACATATAGTAAAGGGATAACAAACTAATTCTAATACTTGAAAATACTGCGAAAATTGCCAATATAAAGAAATGGGAGGCGTCAAATGGAAATGAAGGATATTACCGTCCTCTATGTAGAGGACGAAGCCATTACCAGAATGTATTTTTCCAGAATGCTTTCCAAAAGGGTGAAAGCCGTTCATCTGGCCAAGGACGGACAGGACGGTCTGGACAAGACAGCCGAACTCTCTCCTGACGTTATAATCACAGACATAAATATGCCTGTCATGGACGGCAGGGAAATGGTCAAACATCTGAGAAACTCAGGATGCACCACCCCCGTCATAGCCCTTACAGCCTACGAATATACCAAGGACGATCTGAGCGTCAACGACGTGATAAGAAAGCCCGTCAATATGGAACGCCTGATCAGCAGTATCGGGCGGCTTGTCTGATTTCTTTTTCATAACATTCCGTGCTCAAAATCTCTGCATATTTGTATTGTAGTCTCTCTTTAGACGCAGAAGAAAAGGAGCGGTATTATGAAAAGGACAGTTCTGATACTCTTTTTGCTGGCCTCAGTGTCAGCCTACGCCGGAGACAAACCGGCGCCAATGCCTCTGGGGGGACAGATGATGCCTCCGGCCGGATGCGGCATGATGAAAGGCGGCGGCATGCCTATGGGCGGCGAACCTGTCAGCCTCACAAAAAAACAGGCGCAATCTAAATTCTCTGAATTTTTATCAAAAAATATGAAAGGCTTTGAGATAAAGGATGTGAACTCTGTCCATATGCCTTTCGGCGCTATTCATCAGGCGGAAATAGCAGATAAGAACGGCAACAGGTTTTACCTGAACATCACTCCTGAGGGGGATGTCGTGGGGCCTGTGCTTGCCGGACGCGTGAATTAAAAAAAGCGGAGCATTTGCTCCGCTTTTTTATTTTGCTTAGTTTGAGTTTGGTTTGACGCTGACTTCCATCTGCGGGAAGGGGATTGAAATGCCCTCGTTGTCGAATCTGGTCTTTACTGTCTCGAGCATATCGAAATATACGTTCCAGTAGTCCTCAGCCTTCACCCACATTCTGAAAGCGAAGTTGACGCTGCTGTCTGCAAGCTCAGCCACTGCTACGGTGATCTCCTGATCCTGCATTATTCTGCCGTCAGATTTTGCCAGAGACATGAGTATTTCTTTTACCTTTTTGATGTCTGACGCGTAGCTTACGCCTATGGTCAGGTCAACCCTTCTGGTGTCCTTAGCGGAATAGTTTGTGATCGTGCCGCCTATGATTCCGGAGTTGGGAACGATTATTGTCTTGTTGTCCGGTGTTTTAAGCTGGGTTGTGAATATGCCGATGACCTCGACTATACCCATAGTACCGCCAGCCTCGATGAAATCGCCTATCATGAACGGGCGGAAGGTTATTATCATAACCCCTGCGGCAAAGTTGGACAGCGAGTCCTTGAGAGCGAGACCGACAGCCAGACCTGCGGTGGCGAGGACTGCGACTATCGACGTTGTCTCAATTCCGAGCTGATTCAACGCCGCTATGACCACAACGGTCATTGCGACATAATAAATTATGCCGGAAAGAAAATGGGACAGGGTTGTATCCATTTTACCCTTTTCCATAAGGGTTTCTGAAAATTTTGCAAGATATTTTGAAATATAACGGCCTATGACAAGAATAATGATAGCAATAAGAACCTGCCAGCCGTATGTAGTGATCTCAGGCAGCATATCGCTCATAGACACCTCCGTAATCAATAAAATTTCTATATAGGTTACCACAGAAAACATTGCTTGCATACTCAGTTTTTCGGTCCATAGTGCGTAAAAATCACAATTGTACACGTGACAAAAATTTCGGGTAAACTGTAAGTTGATTGATATATTTTTGCCTAATCATTATAAATAACTATTAGTTTAATGTTGATATTTATTAATTATGTCATGATAAATCATACAAATTTACCAATGAGTAAATGATGTTGTTCCGCAACTGACTGATAATGACATATCATGAGGTTGGGCTTTATGGAATGTTATGATGATTTTATGAGGGATATTTCCTCAAATATTAAAAAAATGAGGCTGATGCACGGTAAAACTGTGGAAGACGTGGCCATTGACGGGCTGGGGCATAATTCTGCCGCGTTTTTCAGTCAGGCGGAGAATTATAAGAACGGGAAGCATTTTAATCTGCGCCATATTTATTTGCTCGCCGTGTATTTTCAGTGCAGGGTGAGCGATCTGATACCCTGATCAGCTGTGTTTATTGAGGCTGATGATGAATTTTGCGCCTTTGCCGCTGTTTTCCGCCAGACAGATAGTTCCTGAGAATATTCTTGTTATAAGCCTTTGGGCTATATAAAGACCGAGTCCGGAACCGCTCTGTTTGGTTGTGAAATCGGCTTCAAAGATGTGACGCAGAGCGTCCGCCGGAATGCCTTTTCCCGTATCTGATATATGTATCAGATATTTATCGCCACCGTCCTCGAGTTTTATGATAATCTTTCTGACGTCGCAGTCAGACACGGCTTCCGCGGCGTTCGACAACAGGTTCAGAAGGGCCTGCTGAAAAGCGCCTTTGTTTCCCGCTACGTACATATGGTGATTTTTGCACATTTCTTTCTTTGCTTCCACCATGTCCAGAAGGCATGAGCCACAGCTGCACTCGGCGATACATTCGATCTTATTGCTGTTGAGCACAGGCTTCATGATGTTGGCCACAAGGGGCAGAGTGTCCTTCAGGTCGAATATCTCTTCTGTTTCCTCCGGTTGCAAAAACTCTATGAAGTCTTTTACTGTCAGAGACATATGATGTATCAGCTGGCCTGATATATTTTCAAATTCTTTGATGTTGTCGTCTGATACCTGTGATTCGCGCACGTCGTCTATAAAGTTGGCTATGATCATGTTCATGGCGTTGAGCGGCTGTTTCCACTGGTGGGCTATGGCTCTCAGCATTTTTCCGGATTCCACTAGCTTCAGCTCGTCCGTGTTGAGCCTGCAGTCACCGCCGTCGCATGCTGACGGGGCAAAGACGAACAGATACGCCGAATCGTAGGCGGATACGTTCATCACCGCCGGACACGGGTCTCCTGTGGACATTATGCTCACCGGCACGGGTTCTGGCGAGGTATTATTGTTTACGCAGTCAATGGCAGACAGAACTCTGTCTGAGCCGTCTTTATCTGTGTAGTTGAAAAAGGATCTTTTGCTGTTGGTGAGGTATCTGCATCCGATCATGGAATAGAAGGCGTCGTTCGCCCTGAGAATGTCCGCTTTTGCGTCCATTATGGCCAGCGGAAGAGGAAATCCGCCGAAAAGAGCGTCGTTCTTCTCCGTTTCCCTCCGGATGACGGCCTGAGCGGAAACCAGCTCGTCGTTTTGCAGAAGGAGAAGGTTGCGGTAAAGGGCGCAGTCCGCTCCGCCATTGTTGGCCTTTGGGTCAGACGCTGAGTATGTCTTGACAAGTTCCTGCATATTATCAGTAAGTTTGAGATTACTTAACAGCCAGTTGTCCATAAGTATGTTTACACCCGCGCAATTTGTTACACAAGAAAAATATTTACCCCAAGGTAAATATGAGAATGAAAAATTACTTATTTGTGTAAATTATACCATATAAAACATGAAAAGATGTGCATTTTAGATATGTATTATGAGCCTTTGCTCCGTTTTAAATTCAATTGCATTTATTACTGATATGGCTACAATAGGTTGCATGTATAATGAAATAATAGAAGCGCACGGCAGAATATCAAAATATATTAAATATCTGCCGCTGTATTACTCAAACAACTTCTCGGAAAAGACCGGAGCGGACATCTATTTTAAGCTGGAGAGTCTCCAGCGCACAGGCTCGTTCAAAATCAGAGGCGCTCTCAACTGCATACTCAAAAATATAAATGAGTGCAGGGGCGGCATAATCGCCGCGTCCGCCGGGAACCACGCTCAGGGTGTTGCTTTCAGCGCGAAATCTCTCGGAATAAAAGCCGTTATAGTGATGCCGGAGTTCACCCCCATGGTGAAAGTGGCTAACACCCAGAACTACGGAGCCGAGGTGGTGCTTTACGGTCAGTCTTTCGAGGACGCCTATAAACACGCGGTAGAGATCGCCAAAGAGCGTGGACTGCATTTTGTCCACCCGTTCGACGACGTGGACGTCATAGCCGGACAGGGCACTATCGCCTATGAGATACTCAGCGAAAAACCGGACATAGACCAGATAGTTGTTCCGGTTGGCGGCGGGGGACTCATCTCCGGCATAGCGGAATACGTCAAAGGTTTCAGACCGGAGATAAAAGTGATAGGCGTGCAGGCGGAAGAAGCCGCAGGAATGGTGAGCAGTCTGCAGGAGGGAAGGGTCGTAAGCCTTTCAACATCGGCCACCTTCGCCGAGGGCATAGCCGTTAAACAGGTGGGCGTGAACACGTTCAGATGTTGCCAGAACTGCGTGGACGAGCTGGTCACAGTGTCCGAGAGCGAGATAGCTCTGGCCGTTCTGGAATACATAGAAAGAGCAAAACTTGTTGTGGAGGGGGCAGGCGCCGCTCCTCTTGCCGCTGTTCTGGCGGGAAAGATAGACGTGAAGGACAAGACGACCGTGCTCGTGGTGTCCGGCGGTAACATAGACGTCACCACGATAAGCCGCATAATCAGCCGCGGTATGACCGCCACAGGCAGGTTCATGACCGTTTCGATAATTCTGCGCGACGTACCGGGCGCTCTGACCGCCCTGTCGCAGGAGATAAGCAGTCTGCAGGCTAACATCCACGAGATAGTGCATATCCGTAACGACCAGAGAGTGCCTCTCAGCCAGAGCCGTGTCAACGTCTCTCTGGAGACCAGAGGTCAGGATCACATCGAAAGGATAATGAAACGCCTCGGCTCGCTTTACGACGTTACAAGGCTTGTATGATATATTCTGTCAGACAGACGGTTGTATCAGCTTTTACCGAATCTTATCATATTCTTATAGCTCTGTTTAAGATCCTTGTGCCTATGGTGGTGCTGATCAAGATATTGGACATGACCGGAGGCGTCGCTCTCCTCGGAAAGCTTCTCGCTCCTGTCATGTATCTGACCGGAGTGCCGGGCGAGCTGGGGCTTGCGTGGGCTTCCGCGCTGATGACCAATATTTACGGCGGAGTAGTGGTATTCGCAGCCCTCGCAAAGAATCTCGATATAACGACGGCTCAGGCGACAATAATAGGCTCAATGATGCTTATGGCCCACGCCATACCCGTCGAGGTGCAGATAGCCAGAAAGGCGGGGACAAAGTTCATCGCCATGAGCCTGTTCCGCATAATTTCCGCTCTGATATTTGGTATGCTCCTTAACTTTATCTATAAAACAACGGGAACACTGAACGGCCCTGTGAACATAGTCTGGTCGCCCCCTGTGCGAGACAACACCCTCCTTAGCTGGGCCATAGGCGAGGTGCAGAACCTGCTGTGGATAGCCGTTATAGTTACAACACTCGTTTTTCTGATGAAACTTCTGAAAGTGCTTGGGGTCATCAATCTGATAAACTCCGCCTGCGGGCCTCTGCTGAAAGTAATGGGCATCAGCCGCGACGCGTCATACGTCACTATGGTGGGTTTCACACTGGGGCTGACATACGGCGGCGGACTCATAATCAACGAGGCTAAGTCCGGCAAACTGAGCCATAAGGATATATTTTTCAGCCTCGCCTTCATGGGCATCTGCCACAGCATGATAGAGGATACCCTCGTCATCATGTCCATAGGCGGTGACATATCCGGACTGCTCTGGATGCGCACTGTTTTCGCAGTGGTTCTTGTGGCCTGCTGTGTCAGACTGTCTGCCTATCTGCCGGAAAAGCTCTTCTACCGCTATCTTTTCGTGAACCAATAACCTATATTTACAGTCAGAATTACTGATATTCATTCTCAATGGTGATATATGAAAAGACTTCTGACGCTTGTTCTTATACTTACATTTCCGCTTTTTTCTTATGCGGCTGACATAATAAACGCCGAACTTTCCGCCGACGGGCAGACGCTCAGGATCTTATCAGGCGGCAAAAACTACAGCATTAAAGGCGAAGGGATGAACGGCACCTATATATATAATGAAATAGGTGCTCATATGAACAGTTCGTCAGTCGTTTTGAACCTTAAAGCGCCGGACAGCTTCACGGCTCTGGCCGAAGCGGACAAGGCGGTGAGGACCAAAGACGGCTGGAGGTTCAGCCTGAACCACGCAAACGGGCCGCTTGTGCTCGCCGTGTCCGATAAATGGCGTATGAAAACCAGAAACTACAAAGGGATAGAGCTGGCTGTCTATTTTTCAGAAGATAATATACGTTTTTCTGACGAATATTTTGCAAGATTACAGGAACTTCTTGATAAATACACAGGCGTTTTCGGCGATTATCCATACGGAAGGTTCGCCGTGGCTGACGTGCCGTATCCGTACGGACATGCCATGATCTCTATGACGCTTATCTCTGACAGGATAGTCGGCATGCCTTTCATGCTGAATACTTCGCTGGGTCACGAGCTGGTCCACCAGTGGCTCGGGGGGGCCGTAAGCCCAGGCAAGGGCGGCAACTGGGCGGAGGGCTTTACGACATATATGGCTGACAGGCTTTCAGCCGATGAAAACGGAGAAGGTGCGGAGTTCAGAAAACAGGCTCTGATGAATATACTGTCGAACGCCAGACAGAACGAAGAAAAGACAGCGCTCAAAGATTTCAGCTATAACACGGACCGTTCATCTCAGGCAGTCGGCTACATGAAGG
>OBLN01000850.1_pt1 | contig 10859 bp, 9 predicted proteins | sample 1519301 | NCBI WGS metagenome assembly OBLN01 (sample SAMEA2452533, study PRJEB22499) | sediment metagenome | reverse complement strand
TGCTCCACGTTTCACTAACAAAATCTCCTCAAATCCGGTGGAAGGCATTAGAATTACTAGGCTTCTACAACTAGTAATTTTAATGATTAATATAAAGGTAACTACGTAAAGAGAGCATATCATAGGTATGCTCTCTTTACGTACAGAAGATTAAAAATTTTTTATTAAGGTATAAATTATATGGTAATAAAAAGGTATTCTTTACGCAACGTTTTCTCTAATTATATCAGAATATTAGGTTAGAAAAGGTATAATAGGTTTAGGACTTATTTCTTATACTTAGCTAAAATTGATTTGGAGGAGTACGAATGGAAAAATCAAAAGTTTACTTTGCGAATATGCACGCTACTAAACAACAAAATTTACAACAAAAGCTCTACCGCTTAATTAAAAAAGCTGGAATAAATGAAATTGATTTTGATAGAAAATTTACAGCTATAAAGATGCACTTTGGCGAGCCGGGAAATCTTGCATATTTGCGTCCTAATTATGCTAAGATCTTGGTAGATATAGTTAAGCAATTAGGTGAGAAACCATTTTTAACGGATTGTAATACACTTTATGTTGGAGGAAGAAAGAATGCTCTTGATCATCTGGATTCTGCATACATAAATGGCTTTTCCCCATTTTCTACAAACTGTCATGTATTAATTGGTGATGGCTTGAAAGGAACGGACGAAGTAAGCGTCCCCGTGGTTGGGGGAACCTATATCAAGGAGGCTAAAGTAGGACGAGTCATTATGGATGCAGATGTATTAATCTCGCTAAATCATTTTAAATGCCATGAGTTAACGGGAATGGGAGGAGCACTAAAAAATATAGGTATGGGTTGTGGATCGAGAGCAGGAAAGATGGAGATGCATAGCAGTGGCAAACCTTTTGTAATAGAGGATAAATGCATAGGTTGTGCCTTATGCCAAAAAAACTGTGCACATGAAGCAATCACTATAATGAATAAAAAAGCGTCGATACATCATGATAAATGTGTAGGCTGCGGAAGATGCATCGGAGTTTGCGCTACAGATGCAGTTCAAGCAGCAAGAGATGAAGCAAATGATATTTTGAATAAAAAAATTGTTGAATACACATTGGCAATTTTACGAGATCGACCACATTTTCATGTGAGTTTGGCTATTGATGTGTCTCCTTTCTGTGATTGCCATGGAGAAAATGATGTACCTATTGTCCCTGATATAGGTATGTTTGCTAGCTTTGATCCCGTTGCTCTAGATAAGGCATGTTGCGATGCCGTAAACAATCAAGAGCCAATGAAAGGTAGTATACTTGATAAAAGTGAGAGGATTTACGGTGATTATTTTACGGATATTCATCCTAAAACCAACTGGAAGGTTGCCCTCGACTATGCAAAAGAAATGAAACTTGGCAATACTGATTATGAATTGATACAAATCTAATGAAAAATAGTCCTAAAAAAGTAATACTTAAAAATTTTCTAGAGAAAACTAATAGCTTTAACATGCGCTTGGAGTCCTTGACATGCCTAAAATAGAAGAATATAATTTTTATAGAAATTAGACTTACTTAAATAGGATTATAGAATACATAGAATATGAGGTAATCGAGATGACACAGAAATTAATAATGGGAAACCAAGCCATTGCTCTAGGTGCCATTCGAGCAGGCGTAGGTGTTGTAACGGGATATCCTGGAACACCTTCTTCGGAGATATTGGAGACACTCGCTATGGAAAACCCTGGAGATATCTATATAGAATGGTCTGTAAACGAAAAATCTGCAATGGAGGTAGCTGCAGGGGCTTCGTATGCTGGTATGAGAACTATGGTTACAATGAAGCAAGTAGGTTTAAATGTAGCTTCCGATCCTATTATGAGCCTCGCCTATATTGGCGTTGAGGGTGGGATGGTTGTAGTCGTAGCGGATGATCCTGGGCCTATATCCTCTCAAACGGAACAAGACACTAGGCAATTTGGTGTATTCTCAAAGATTCCAGTGTTTGATCCTACTTCTGTAGAAGAAGCTTATTATATGATAGAAGATGCCTTTGATTACTCAGAAAAGTACCATACTCCCGTAATTTTTCGGTCTACTACTCGAATTTGTCACTCTAATGCTTCCTTTCAATTAGAGGATAAGCGTGTAAAGGTGAATCCTGAAGGGTTTAAAAAAGATTCAAAGTGGGTCATTTTTCCCAAATTGTCTTATATTAATCATCAAAAAATTGAGGAGAGAAATCCTATACTTGCTGAAGATTTTTCCTCCTATCGATTTAATGAGGTATCTGGACAAGGGAAAAAGGGGATTGCATCAAGTGGGGTAAGTTATGTTTACACTCAAGAGGCCCTTTCTACATTAGAAGGTTCTTGTAAACTTCTAAAAGTAACCACACCCTATCCATTCCCTGAAAAACAGGCCTTGGAGTTTTTAGAGGGACTAGATGAAGTGCTCGTTATAGAAGAACTTTCTCCTTATATAGAAAAAGAGCTTATTCATCTGTGTGGGAAATATCAACTTCCCGTGAAAATCAAAGGAAAAATTTCCAAGGATATGATTTCAGCTGGTGAAAATAGCGTATCAGCTATTAAAGAGGTAGTTGGAAGTTTTTTAGATATCCCTTATGATAAAGAGGAAATGATAAAGGTTCCTGTTGAACTGCCTGTTCGCCCACCAGTTTTGTGTGCAGGTTGTCCTCATCGTGCTTCTTTCTACGCTGTAAAGATGGCTATGAAGGGTAAAAAAGCTGTGTTTTCAGGGGATATTGGCTGCTACACGCTAGGTAATGCAGCACCGCTTAATATGGTAGACACCTGTCTTTGTATGGGTGCAGGAATAACAATGGCACAGGGACTTCACCGTGCAGAACCAGATGCAATACATTTTGCTTTTGTAGGAGATTCAACCTTTTTCCATACGGGTATTCCTGGTGTAATCAATGCGGTATATAATCAAACGGAGATAGTACTTATAGTTCTAGATAATTCTACTACAGCAATGACAGGAAACCAGCCGCATCCTGGAACTGGGAAAACGATGATGGGCGATATTACTGAGAAAATCAGCATTCATAGCATCCTCTCTGCTATAGGAGTTCAGCATATTCAAAGAGTAAATCCCTTTGATTTAACAAAGGGAGAAGAGGCAGTGAAAAAAGCTGTAAATACCAAAGGAGTAAAGGCAATTATTTTTGAGGCACCTTGCATTCAAATTACCAAGCCAGATCCTTCTTACGTTATAGATTTAGAAAAATGTACAAACTGCGAAATATGCATTAAACAACTAGGCTGTCCAGCAATTATCATGGAAAAAGGACAAGTAGTTATTGATGCTAATTTATGTTATGGCTGCTCTATTTGTGCGCAAGTTTGTCCATTTGAAGCGATAGGAGAAGAGCAATGAAAAATTGTATACTAATTGGAGTTGGCGGTCAGGGGACAGTTCTCGCTTCGAAACTAATTGCCCAAGCCGCAATAGATAAGGGCTTACGTGTTCATACAGCAGAGACCATTGGAATGGCACAGCGTGGGGGAAGTGTTACAAGTCATGTTAGAATAGGAGATACTATTTACTCTCCACTGATTTCCCTTGGAACAGCGGATTTGATCATTGGATTTGAACCTGCAGAGGCGATTAGAGCTCTTCCCTATTTAAAAAAGGGAGGGATGGTCATTGTGAGTAAGAAAGCTGTAATGCCTGTCACTTCTGCGCTGACGAATACATCTTATGAAGGGGAAGATATGGTTTCTCACCTAATGAATTTAGTTGATCATCTCGTAGTAGTAGATACAGATAAAATTTGTGCGATTTGCGCAAGCAACAAGGTAGTTAATGTAGCCTTATTGGGAGCAGCTGGAATGAGTAATGCATTAGAAATTAATTTACAAGACTTTGAAAATGCCATAAGAGAAGTGCTCCCTGAGAAGTATCTTGAAATGAATATTAAGGCTCTTCATTTAGGAGCAGAGTCTTTTAAAGCATAGAAATTATTGTTGACAAAAACACTTTATCCTATTATTCTTTAGTTATAGTATAAACCAATGAGAAAGAAGAGTAAGCTTTTGTTCTCCATTTCAGAGAGTCGCTATTGGTGTGAGGCGATATGAGAAAATAAGCTGAATGGACTTTTGAGGGCAACCCGAATGAACTAGTAGGCGTTGACGGAACCTAACCGTTATATAAGGGCATATATGTTAGTATATGGCAGAGTGGATGTTGTCAATTTGAGTGGTACCGCGGATAAATTTCGTCTCAAGCATAATGAAAATTATGTTTGGGACTTTTTTTAATTCCAATTAATATAATTAATGTTTTTACCTATTTTATATAGAAATGCAATCAAAAAGGGAGGGAAATTAGATGAAAGTATTGCAATTTCAGCAATTAAAAAAGAAGATAAAAGACTTAACCAATATGGATGGTGGTTTTTACAAAAATAAGTTTAATGAGATAGATATAGAAAGGTTAAATAATTTAGAGGATTTTCAGCATCTTCCCTTTACAAACAAAAGTGAACTAAGAGAACTCTATCCTTTGGGGCTTCAAGCAGTTCCCGATAAGGATATCGTACGTATTCATTCCTCCTCTGGTACAACAGGGGTTCCAATTATCATTCCCTATACAGTCAATGATGTAGAGGATTGGACAGAAATGTTTAAGCGTTGCTATGAAACGGTGGGCATTACAAATAAAGATCGCGTACATATTACCCCCGGGTATGGATTATGGACAGCTGGAATAGGCTTTCAAGCAGGTGCAGAACGATTAGGAGCTATGGTTATTCCCATGGGTCCTGGTAATACGGATAAACAATTACAAATGATGATGGATATGAAAAGCACTGTTTTGTGTGCTACTTCTTCCTATGCACTTTTGCTCGCAGAAGAAATTCATAAAAGGGGGATAAAGGATAAAATTCATTTAAAAAAGGCTTTGATCGGTTCAGAACGATGGGGGGAAAAAATGCGCCAAAGGATTGCTAATGAACTAGGTGTACAGCTTTATGATATTTATGGACTCACAGAAATTTATGGCCCTGGCATTGGAATAAGTTGTGATTTTGAATGTGGAATGCACTATTGGAATGATTATCTTTACTTTGAAATCATTGATCCAAATACAGGTGAAGTATTGCCTGATGGTAAGGTTGGGGAACTCGTTATTACTACCCTGCGCAAAGAAGGAGCACCTCTTATTCGCTATAGAACTCATGATTTAACAAGGATTTTACCGGGAGAATGCCAATGTGGCCACAGTTATCCACGAATAGACACCTTAATTGGTCGTACAGATGATATGGTAAAGGTAAAGGGCGTCAATATTTATCCTGGACAAATTGATTCCCTTCTTCATGAGGTGGAAGGGGCTAGTAGTGAATACCAAATTATGATCGATCACCTAAATGGAAAGGATATACTAACTCTTTTCGTTGAAGTAAATGAGGGTATAGATAAAAGTGAATTTGAGTCCTCTTTAAAATCACATTTTAAGACGAGCATAGGCATTAAAATTATACCAAAGGCTGTAAAAATTGGGGATTTACCTAGAAGTGAAAAAAAGTCAACTCGCATCTTTGACAATAGGTATTAAAAGGCTATTGATTTTAATAAGTAAGGAGCAGCACCGTATAATAATAGAGGAAATAGAGCAAATAAAATTGCCTTTGTTGTAAAAATATAGTAAATTATAAGTATAAAAGAAAATTTAAACTAATATGAAAGTACTAAATTTATGATATAATATGCGAACCAGCAGATCGGCTCGCAGAAGTCATAACATTTTCCGTGCTCGTACGAGAAAATGATGTGACTTCTACGAGCAAGTGCAAACGACCGAAACCGCGATAGCGGTTGAGGCAATCTGCGTTATATAAAAGAAATATAAACTAATATGAAAACATAAATTTATGATATAATAAACCTAACTGTACATAGTATTATGAATAAGAAAAAACGGAGGGATAATATGCAAGAAAAATTGAAAGTAATCCTCGTATCTCACACACCAGAGCCAGAAAAGATTATTTCGGCTGCGGCAAAATTATGTTATTCAAGTTCAGGTATTAGTGACCTCTTAGATGATTTAACGGAAGAAGAAATAAACAAATTTTTGAATATACTTATGAATATGGGACATGCTTCACCTATTGAACATGTAAGTTTTACCTTTGGTATAGAAGGTGTGTCTAGAAGTTTAACTCATCAGTTGGTACGACACCGATTAGCTAATTATAGCCAAAAATCACAAAGATACGTAAGAGAAGGCCAATTTGGTTATATTATCCCACCTGAAATTGAAAAAGATGAAAAAGCAAAGGCAATATTTGTACAAGCTATGGAAGATCAACAAAAGGCTTATAATGAATTAGCAGAGATTTTAATGGATAAGCATCTTAAAGAAATAGCTGGTCAATATAAGAATGAAAATAAGGCTCGTTCTGCAGCGGAAAAAATTGCCATAGAAGATGCTAGATATGTATTACCAAATGCATGTGAAACAAAAATATTTGCAACGATGAATGCAAGAGAATTGTTACATTTCTTTAAGCAAAGATGTTGTAATAGGGCTCAATGGGAAATAAGGGAACTAGCGACTCAGATGCTCAAACTTGTTAAGGATGTTGCCCCAATAATCTTTAAAAATGCTGGTCCTAACTGCGTAAATGGGGATTGTCCTGAAGGAAGTATGACATGTGGCGATATTGCGATAGTAAGGGAAAAATTTAAAAACATTTAAGGGATGAACTTTATTTGAATACAAAAAATCGACAAAGAGCCATAAGGCAAATAGAAGGCAAAAATCCAATCATTGAAGCACTTAAGTCTGACGCAAATATAGAAAAGATTATGGTCGCAAAGGGGAAGAAAGAAACTGGTACAGAGGAACTCTTCAAATTAGCGAATGAAAAGAAGATTAAGGTTCAAGAAGTAGACCGAAAGAAACTTGACCAAATTAGTGAGACCGGAAGCCACCAAGGAGTCATAGCCATTGCTAGTGAGTATGAATACGCTGAAATAGAGGATGTTTTAGAAAAGGCAGCATTGAAGGGTGAATCCCCTTTCTTAGTTATACTCGATAAAATTACTGATCCTCATAATTTCGGAGCAATTATTCGAACTGCAAACGCTTGTGGAGTACATGGTATTATTATACCGAAAAACCGATCCGTTGATATTAGCCCAATTTCTATAAAGGCTTCGGCAGGTGCTATTGAACATACGCTTATTTGTAAGGTGACCAATTTGACTCAGACCATAAAAGGGCTAAAGGAAAAAGGTTTTTGGATAACAGGTGCGGATATGAAAGGAAAAACTTATTATAATAGTGATCTTAAAGGCGCAATGGCGATAGTTATCGGTAGTGAAGGCGAAGGAATAAGCAGATTAGTTAAAGATGAATGTGATTTTCTCATTTCTATTCCTATGTATGGGGAAATTGAATCTCTAAATGCCTCTGTAGCGACGGGAATACTGCTTAGTGAGGCAGCAAGGCAACGGCGTCGTAGCTAAGGGCGTTCTAAGTTGCAAGTTCTATGTTCTAAGTAAAAGCATCACAATCACCGATGGTGATTACGAATTTAAAACTTAGAACGTAGAACATAGAACTTAGAACTTACACGAAAGGAATACGAATGTTAAAAACATATTTGATCGTAGATGGGTATAATATCATTTATCAATGGGAAGATTTAAATGAGATTGCCAAGGAAAACTTAGAAATTGCTAGGGAAAAATTGATATCCTCTATACAAAGCTATGCGACTTTGAAGGGGTATTACTTTATTGTTGTCTTTGATGCCTATAATGTTAATGATAAGATAAAGCAAGTAAAGTTGGAAAATGGCTCTGTGATTTTTACAGAAAAATATCAGACTGCGGACAGTTATATTGAAAAACTAGTTTATGATATGCCGAAGGTATATGAGATATATGTAGCGACCTCCGATTCTACCGTACAGAGGATGATATTGGGTAGTGGTGCCCATCGTATATCTGCATTAGAGTTACAGCAAGATGTAGCATTTATTGCGAATACATCCATGAAAAAAGTAAAAGGCGAGTATAAAAAAGAAAAAAATAATCTTGAAAAAAACCTAGATGTTAGTACAGTGGAGAAATTGAATCAACTAAGACGCTTATCTTAAAGAATAGCATTTGTATAATAACATTTTGGGAGGAGTACAGGTGAGCTTGAATTTACTTCAACCTGAAAACACTTTATTGAATTGCTCAGATGAGAAACTAGTGATGATATCAAAGCAAGGAAATCGGAAAGCGGAGGAATTACTTATTGAGCGATACCGAAACCTTGTCAAAATAAAAGCTAGTTCGTATTTTTTAGTGGGTGCTGACCGAGAAGATATCATTCAAGAGGGGATGATTGGATTATTTAAAAGTATTCGAGATTATAATCCGAATCGAAGCGCCTCTTTTAAAGTGTTTGCAGAATTATGTATTCAAAGGAAGATTATTTCAGCTGTAAAAGCATCTAATAGATACAAACATAATCCCCTAAATACCTCTATTTCATTGGATGTACCAATTTATGAAGAGCGCTTAGATAGGACATTAATTGATGCTATTATGATTAGCCAAGAAACTGAACCTGAAGCTATTATTTTAGGAAAAGAACGTTTAGTAGATATGGAAGAAAAGATTCACAAGACTTTAAGTGAACTTGAACGTACAGTACTGAACAATTATATTAATGGAAAGAGTTACTATGAAATAGCCAAAGATTTAGATATACATGTAAAATCTATCGATAATGCTCTACAAAGAGTGAAGAAAAAACTTGAGAACTATTTAAATGAAAAATTAATAGAGGATACTCATACTTAATTGTTGACATGAAAATGGTATTTTAGTATTATAATGTACATGTGGTGGGGTTCCCGAGCGGCCAAAGGGAGCAGACTGTAAATCTGCCGGCTCAGCCTTCGATGGTTCGAATCCATCTCCCACCACCAAATTAAACAATGAATAATGAAGAATGTAATAAGGTGGTCAGGTGGTCAGCATTAAGGTGGTAAGCAAAAAAGCAATGAACAATGAATAATTTAAATGCAAAAGCCAAAACACTGAAAAATAACCTTGAATATTTATTTATAATTGGATCAGTATGCTTTTTATCAGTTGGGGTTTAATTATACATTATCAATTATTAATTGTTAATTAATCTCGCCCATGTAGCTCAGTCGGTAGAGCACCACCATGGTAAGGTGGGGGTCATCGGTTCGATTCCGGTCATGGGCTCCAATAAAGTTGTAAGTTATAAGTTGTACGTTTTATGTAAAAACATTTAGCGCTAAGATGATATTTAATAGGTAAATTTATCTTTTCCCTAGCGTTAGCTATGGGGAAATATTATAACGTTAGCGACTATTGATGATTGTATTGTGTACTCTACTTTTTAGTTGACATAGAACATAGAACATAGAACTTAAAACTTAGAACTGTTATATTAAGGAGGATAAAGATGGGAAAAGCAAAATTTGAGAGGAATAAACCTCACGTAAACGTCGGAACAATTGGTCACGTAGACCATGGTAAAACCACATTAACAGCAGCAATTACAGCTGTATTAAACAAAAGATTTGGATCTGGTGAATTTATAAGCTATGACAATATAGACAAAGCACCAGAAGAAAGAGAAAGAGGTATTACTATCTCTACATCTCACGTAGAATACGAAACAGATGCAAGACATTACGCACACGTAGACTGCCCAGGTCACGCTGACTATGTAAAGAATATGATTACAGGAGCAGCTCAAATGGACGGAGCTATCCTAGTAGTAAGTGCAGCAGATGGTCCGATGCCACAAACTAGAGAACACATCCTATTATCTAGACAGGTAGGAGTACCTTATATCGTCGTATTCTTAAACAAAGCGGATATGGTAGATGACGAAGAATTAATCGAATTAGTAGAAATGGAAGTAAGAGAACTTCTAAACGAATACGAATTCCCAGGAGATGACACTCCAATCGTAGTAGGAAGTGCATTAAAAGCATTAGAAGATCCTGATGGAGAATGGGGAGACAAAATCGTCGACTTAATGAAAGAAGTAGACGCATATATCCCAGAACCAGAAAGACCAACAGATTTAGCATTCTTAATGCCAGTAGAGGATGTATTCTCTATAACAGGTAGAGGAACAGTAGCAACAGGAAAAGTGGAAAGAGGAACAATTAAGGTTGGAGAAGAAGTAGAAATCATCGGCCTAAGCGAAGAAAGAAGAAAGGTAGTAGTAACAGGAGTAGAAATGTTCCGTAAGCTGTTAGATCAAGCTGTAGCAGGGGATAATATCGGAGCACTACTAAGAGGAGTAGAGAGAAAAGACATCGAAAGAGGTCAAGTACTCGCAAAACCAGGCTCAATTAATCCACATACAAAGTTTAAATCACAAGTATATGTATTGACAAAAGATGAAGGTGGAAGACATACTCCATTCTTTAACGGATATAGACCACAATTTTATTTCAGAACAACGGATGTAACAGGAATAATCGACTTAGAAGAAGGCGTAGAAATGGTTATGCCAGGAGACAACGTAGAAATGACTATTGAACTTATCACTTCCATCGCTATAGAAGAAGGATTGCGATTTGCTATAAGAGAAGGCGGAAGAACAGTAGGATCAGGAGTTATATCTGAAATTATTGCTTAATAAAAAAAGAGGGCTTTCGCCCTTTTTTTATTCTTACAATAATTTCAGAGTTAGGCGTAGCCTGGGGTCACTTCTTTAGGGTCAGTTCTATGTTCTAAGTTCTACGTTTCAAGTCACTGGGGTATTCCTTTTGGGAAAAGGCCTAGGTCACCGGAGGTGGCTAAGAGCCTGCTTTTACTTAGAACTTGAAACGTAGAACTTATAACTATCACTAT
>OBLN01000849.1_pt1 | contig 10859 bp, 8 predicted proteins | sample 1519301 | NCBI WGS metagenome assembly OBLN01 (sample SAMEA2452533, study PRJEB22499) | sediment metagenome | reverse complement strand
ATACCACGAGAATGGACGGCAAAATGAATAGCATGCTCACCAAAGCCAGCATAATCCCGGTCCCAGAAATAAATCCAAATTCTGAGAATCCCCGGAAATCAGCAAACATTAGGATATAAAGGGCTGTGGCTGTTGTGAAAGCAGAAACCAATATAGCCTCCCCCGTCTTCGTGTAAGTAGTTTCTACTGCTTCATACACACTTAAACCATGGTTTCGAAGCTCAATATATCTTGCATAGAAGTGGATTCCATAATCGATACCCAACCCGAACAGTATCACAAATAATACAGAAGTCATCGTGTTGAGAATACCCAGATAAAAGTAGGTCAGCCCAAAGGTCCATACCAGACTAATCAGTAATGGAATACCGATCACCAGTACGGGTACCGGCATTCTGATGAAGTGAGACCAGATTGTATAAGTACCTTCTCCCTGCGTTCCTTTTCTATAATGCAGGTATTTTTTGATAAAAAAGTATAACATCACCAAGAGAATCACACTGCTGATACCCGTAGTGAAACTCCCTATCACATCATCCATAATGGATGTGATCTCTTCGAGGTGCCTTTTGAGCCGGCCACCGAATTTTACTTCCATTTCAGGATGATAGCTTGAAGGTTCCAGAGAAGCGATCACATCCTCGTATTCCTCAAACATATCCTCAAGGTATTTGATATCGCTTTTTGATCCGGTTGGAAAGAATTTTACCACCATAATGGTGCTGTCTTCGTTGATCGGATATTCTGAAGGCACCAGTGTTTTATAGCTTTGCTCGAAATCCTCAGCCCGTGTATCTTCTGCCTCTTCTTCATCCTCACCAAGATCAAAATAAAAGGGGTTAGCCTCTTCTTTGGCTTGTTCGATCTCATCTTCCAGCCAGCTGATCACATCATTCAGCTCAGATTCACTTGCCAGGTAGAGTGCGTTATTTTTCGTGAATTCTGTTTCCCGTTTGAATTCTGCCCGCTCAAAGTAGTAATCCTCAAACCTTGGATAGTACATTTCAAGAGACCTTTCAATAAGGTCTTCTGCAAATTTCTTGTTAGCCTCAAAACTAGGTGAGCTGATAACCACTTGCATATCGGTCTCCCCACCCACTGTTTCATTCAGTTTATCCAATGCTACTACATTAGGGTGATCCTCAGGCAACAAGTTCGCAATATCAGTATCTACTTTGAGTTGAACGGCATAAAATCCACTCACGATAGCAACTGACAGCGATATGCCAAGGACCCAATAAGGATGTGAATAGTTAAATTTCAGTAAGGGTTTGAGGAGTTCGAGCAGCTTTGACATTTAATTTCTTTGTGAATCGTAAAATTTAGTAGTTATGATAGCTAACAAAAATACGGATTTCTTGGTTCTCTTTTAAGAAATACTAACAAGTTGATGTTGGGATCAATGTCACAATAACTTTCAAATCCAATTATCATTGCACAGGTAAATATTGATCACAGATCCGTAATAGAAGGGTTACGTTTAGTTAGCATAAATTCAATATCTTTAAGTTCTAATTAAACTAAAGATTTCCGAAGTGGATTCATTTAAAAAGCATAAAAAGATCCTGTTGTGGACTCTTTTGGTCAATATTCTGCTGGTGGCTACCCACCTTGGTGAATTCTGGCCATTTTCCATTTTCCCAATGTTCTCTCAGGCCGGCAAGGAATGGTCGAGGGGAGTGGTGGAGCAGGTAGAGGATTCTACAAGAGCCGACCTATGGGAAACCAAACCCATCTCCGAGATCGAAGACCGTATTTTACCCCTAAAAGATTATGGGATACATGAGATTGACTTCGCCAATTTCATCACCAAAACAAAAGTATGGAATGAAAAACGACTCAATGGAATGCGATCCACCTTTCAGATCGACCAACATCCCGGCGAAATGTGGCTGGCTACCCGAGTTAAAGGCTATATGGATGAAAGAGACAGTGTGGTCATAGAAGCCATTCCTATGTTTCTGTTTACGGCAGACACTACCATCAAAAATCCTCATCTATTCCCTGAACCATGATGAGAATATTGCAAAACCTGTTTCAATTTGATGAACCCGATTCCGTTGGTACAAAAATTCAACTCAGGGCTTTTGAGTTCTTTGCTGTTACCTATACCCTCATTTATACCTGGGAATGGGCTTTTTACATCCCAAGGCTGAGTGATGTAGTTCTCCCTCTCGGCTTGGCTAATTACATAGATATCAGTGTTTTTTTCACTAATGGTATATCAATTTACAATGCCGTTCTTATCAGTTTATTCACTCTCATTCCTTTGCTCTTTAAAAGAGTCCGGTGGTTATATGCTATCGCCTTTGTGTTGTTTCACTTGCAACACGTGGCAAGGTTTTCTCAGGGAGAAATTCCGCACAGTGCCAATCTTGTAGCATTCAGTTTAATGGGATTGGGTTTAGCTGCCCTATTTTTTAAAGGAATGAAAAATGAGCTCAGTTTTGCCTTTGGATTTACGCTCTTCTTCTTTGGGCTCGGTTATACCTCCGCAGCTATCAGTAAGTTGGTTGCAACCGGAGTAACCTGGGTGGATGGTTATCATTTATGGCTGTGGATGGGGGAAAAGAGTATTGATATCCTCTCTCTTCAGGGGGAATTTCAGTACAACTGGCTACAGGAGCTGGCGTTCAACAGCCGGTTTTTAGCCACGTTGATCCTCAGTTTTGGTCTGATCACTGAGTTACTCGGTTTTACAATATGGTTCAAAAAATTACGCCCGTACATTGTAATTATGCTGATCGGAATGCATGTCGGTATCGATCTCACAATGAACATCTTTTTTAAAACATTCTCCATACAGTTGATCATAATGGGTTTCTTCTGGAACCGATACATCAATGCCATTCCCGGTGTCGAAGGCCTGAATGAGCATCCATTGGTGAAGAAGATCCTCTTGTACTAACAAGCCCAATAATGAAATGATTTACCATCCAAATTGATTGAGTGAACATATAAATGAGTATTTAGTCATTATATACCGAAGACACTTAAACGACCGCCTATTTATTAAGGCTTCCATACATAATAAAAGTGTTCTTTAATCATTTATGTAAGTGATTGTTGTTAGTTATTTTTTAAATATTTTGTATTAACCATTTGATATTAATTTAATGTCAGCCAAGCTTTTAAAAGTATTATCTGCTCTATTCTTACTCTTAGTTTCACCACTTATTCAGGCTCAAACCCCCGAAGGAAGTTTCAGAGACACCACGCCCGAAGATTTTGTAGCTAAAAATCTACCTTCCAAATACTACAATGAACTCTGGACCTATCATGCCGACCTGAATGATGGGATCCAACTGGTGGTAACCTTCTCCATCAACGACTTCGGTTCCTCTTTTAAAGAACGTGTTACCGGCGGGAAACTAATGGTAGCTTGGAAAGACGGGAACAGTTACGTGGTCAACAAAGAATATTCGCCGGATGACCTGATCAGTGAAGCCGAAGATCATCATCTGAAACTTCATCCCGAACGAAATTACTGGGCCAAAGGGAGTCTGAATGATGAGCATCGTTTGTATTACAAAACTCAAAAAGATGGAATCAAATACGATGTGGACATTACTTTTTATGATATCGCGCAAGGCAAGGCACTCGGAGATGGCGAGTATAATATCGGTTCACACAAATTGGGGTTAACTATTCCCATGCCTCACGCCAATGTAAAAGGATTTATTGCCATCAATGATGATACTGTTCAAGTTTCAGGAACCGGATATATGGACCACCTGTATCAGGACAATCTGACCACCGATCTTATTGATACGAGTTATCGGGTTAAACAAGGAGATGATGAAAACGGGTTCTATTTTCATTTTCTAAAGATCAAGAACAACCATTCCCGCTCATCCATTGGATATGGAGTGGGCTACAAAAATGGGATGGCTTATCTTATCTCCCCTTCGGGCATTGAGGTAAATCGCTCAAAAGGTGACCTTGACTTACAAACAACCTTTGGCACATATCAGGATGGCAAAATTGAAGTTGAGGCGTATGAGATGCTCAACAAATACTCCCTGATCAACGAACTGGGTTCTGTTCAGAAGTTTTTTGTTAAAAAAGTAGTTGGCGGAGAACTTATTGAAATGCACGGAAATGCCCGCATTAACGGGAGCAAGGAAGGGTATTTCTACTATATGGATGCCAAATGATCTCTTGGCGCTGATCTTCAACTATTTAAATCACTTCCATTCTCTTACAGTTAGTCTTATATTTGGGGTTCTGTTCAATAAAATGATACACATCCGCAAATCTGATGAGACCAATTTATAATGAGTGAGACTTCTTTTGCCCGAAAAGTAGCTTCATCAGTGTTTTATAGCGGAGCCAGTTCTGTTGTCGCCCGTCTTTTAAATGCAGGGGCCTTATTTTATACGCTCAAGATCATTTCCGAATCGGAATTTGGTATTGCCGCACTGGCCATTGCTTTTTTTAATACAGCTAAAGCTCTTACTGAACTCGGATTGGGTGCCGCGATCATTCAGGAACGTAAAATTGGCAGAATTCAGATCGATTCCTTGTTCTGGATCAGTTTTATGATCTCTGCTTTGCTTTATGTAACCCTTTATTTTGCAGCTCCCTTTGTGGCTCAGTTTTACGAAACAGAGGTCCTTTCCCCTATGATCCGGGTTTATATGCTGGGAATCGTAGCTTTCAGTTTTTATATGATATCCAGTAGATTACTCACGCGGGAATTGGCTTTCAAAAAGATCGCTGTGATCGACAATGTGTCCCTCGCAGCTTCAGCGGGATTGATGATCTACCTGGCGTGGGCCGGTTGGGGTGCCTGGTCAATTGTACTGGCTGAGTTAGCTCATAAAGTGGGGCAAATGGTGCTGAGTATGGTATTCAAACCCTATTGGCCACGCCTGCAATTCAAGTATGAAAAGATAAAGCATTTGCTGAGTTTTGGATTATATACGGCCGGATCACATACACTCCAAAAACTATATATCAACGCGGATTATTTGATAATCGGTAAATTTTTTTCCATGGAATTGGTGGGGATCTACTCCTTCGCTTACCGGCTCGTTTTTGACACGGTTCAGGAACTTTCAAGCGTGATCAATCGTGTGGCCTACCCTGCTTTTGCCAAACTTCAGGATCAGGCAGACCGCCTACGTAATTACTTCTTCACCATGAGTAAAGCGAGTATGCTACTGGTTGGAACTGTAATGATCATCATCGGAACCTATATCGACTGGTTCCTGCCTATGGTTGGTTACGAGAAATGGATCGAAGCCGTACCCTATATGCGTATCTTTGTGGTTGTTGGGCTGGTTCAATGCCTTATTACCCTCTTACCGAAACTTATTAATGCCAAAGGCGAGGCTCGTTTTGTGTTCTACTTTACCCTAAGTAATGCTATTGTGCTCCCTATTGGATTTCTGTTGGCCGCTCAGATCAGCATGCTGGCTGTTGCTTACGTTTGGCTTACCCTCTACCCTGTCATCTCAGGGGTGATATTCTACTTTGGAGCTAAAGTCACACAAACTAATCCATGGTATTTCGGCTTTAAGAGTTTCTCAGCCTTATACATTTTAGCTCCTCTCACCGGGGTTGCCATTCTAACCCGATACGGCATCAATTATTGGCTAGGCGGTGCTCACCTTGGTGGACTTATTTCGGCTTCTATCTTTATTTTTGCCCTGTCCATAGGGGTGATATGGTTTACCGAACGTAAGACCATCAATGCTCTGCGATAAACCATTTATCTTTACCGGTTATGTTCTTAAGTATATCAAATTTAAACTTACACCTGTGCTTTATTAAAAGTATTTTTAGTTGACCTTCTCATTAAATTCCCAGGTTCATCATGCCAAATCCTCAGACCTCAAACCCCAAAGTCAGCTGCCTAATGGTAACCGCCAACCGGCGAAACCTGGCTAAAAGAGCTGTTCAATGCTTTAAGAACCAAACTTATCAAAATAAGGAACTGGTCATAATTGATGATGGGGATGAGGATTATTCAGGGATCCTTCAAGATCTTCCGGCCGAACAGGTGAAATACATAAAACTGGAAAAGGAGCCTGATTTCGTATTGGGGAAATTACGAAATCGAAGCCTTGAAGAAGCAAGCGGAGACTATCTGATACAGTGGGATGATGACGACTGGTATCACCCGGAAAGGATTACCATACAAGCCGAAGTGCTCGATCAAGGGTATGACGCCTGCTGCCTGGCTTCCTCCCTCATGCATCTGGATACCGATGAGTTTATGCTACATCCATATGTGGGTATCCTACCGGACGGTATTCCCGGTAGCATCATGCACCGTCAAAATGATTCGATCCGTTATCCTGAAACACGTCGTTCTGAAGATACCGTTTATCTTGAGGAATGGATGAAACTGAGATACCATAAACTGGATCATTCCTACAACTACCTGTTTTTGAGAGCCTATCATGGCAGTAATACCTGGGAGAAAGATCACTTCAAGCGCCGTATCAGAAATTCACCCATGGCATTAGTTCAATACGTTTGGCATGCCATCGTTAAAAATGACCTATTTGGCCACCCCCGCTTTCAATTGAGTGATGAAGCCACCAAGGCCTTTAGTCAGTACCTCAATGAATCCAAAGCCTTAAACCTGCTTTAGCTCTTGATGAAAAAAATCTATATAGTCGGCTGCCCCCGTTCAGGTACAACTTTGCTCCAAAGTTTCCTGGCTTCGCATAGCGCTATTGTTTCATTTCCGGAAACTCATCTCTATTCCAAAACTATTTCCATCAATCCGGTAGTTCAGGTTTTAAGCTGGTACAGAGCTAAACATCTTAAGATCGTTGCACAGATACTGACTGATCTTGAGGTTCCTATCAATAAAGAGATCAAAGAATTTGGCCATACATTCAGCACTAAAACGTGGGTACAGTTTTTGAATCAACAATTAGATCATATTGGGGAATATTTCAGGAGTAAAAATGAGATCTACCTTCTGGAAAAAACACCACGGCATCTGCATTTTATTGATCTGATTCAGTCCGCCGAACCAGAAGCTCAATTCATTCATATCATTAGAAAAGGAGAAGATGTAGTAGCCAGCATGGTTGAGGCCACGAAATCAAACCCGAACGAATGGTCAGGAGACCGCTCTATTGATACATCCATTTTTTGGTGGAACCGAAGTATCCGACTATCAGAAAAATACATTGGCCGGCCTAATAACTATCATATCAGCTATGATAACCTGATCAATGATCCTGAAAAGCTATTGCGATACCTCTTTGCAAAACTGGGTATTTCCTTTGAGGAACAGATATTAACTAAATATCACAGAACCGCTGACTCCCTGATAGGTGATGATGAGGTCTGGAAGAATAAGAACACCGAAAGAATTCTTAGTACTTCCAACAAATTTGAAAACCTGCCGGAAGAAACCCGGGAGCATATCAAACATAAACTCATTCGGTTTGATTACAATAAGATCGATATCAAAAATTACAGTTGATTTTATTACTTGATCAGGTCGTACTCCAGCCTGATTGCGGCCCCTACCCGGTCACTGTAAAGTTCACCCAGATCGGCCGTAATGTTGATCCCATATTTTAGCCTGTCATTGCCGGGAAACACTGAATTGATGCCCACCATAAATGAGTGATTCACCTTTTTCAGTTCCTCAAGGGGACGTAATTCAGCACAAACCCTACCACCGGTTCCCGGACATTCTTCACGTGGAAGCCTGGTAATGATCTGATCTTCAACTACCCCATAATTTCGGGAATAGGTATATAGTACCTTATAGTTAAGAGCATATGAAAGTTTGCCTGACAAACCCAGATGATGAGCTACAATGATATTATTATAAATAGGCCGTTCTGTTGAACCGTCTGTCAGTAACATGGGGTTCCCGATCACTCTTCCCTGATAGGTCCATCCGGTTCGGTAAATTCCGTTATTGTAGTAACTGGCGGTTCCCCTCGGTTCCCAATCATAGGAATCCATGCGCTTGGTGTTGATATGCTCCCAGATCACATTCTGTATGAGCTTTGCATCCTTAGGCTTTACGGTTAGCCCCCAGATCCCATCCCAGGGACTTCGAAACCGTGTTGAGACCTTATCCTCCAGGTAAAATAATCGGTAGGCTTTGAGGTCAACTTGACCAAAATTCATATGTACACTGAAGTCGTAGGCCGCCACTGAGTTCCCAACGGCATTTGATTGTTCACCACCCGGGGCATTTTCGTCACTTGAACCGGTAGCTGTAATAACTTCCCAGAACGTTTTACCACTTGAAGGTAGATCACCCCTGCTGTCACTCACACCACCCCACTGAACATTGTGAACCACTCCGCCACGCACATCGAGGAAATCATACTTAAAACTCAAATAAAAATATTTCTCGTGCAGGTAAGCGTCTCTTACATGCCGGTCATTTTCAAACCATCCATGGGCAAAAAGTGCGTTAAACCTTACCATTCCGTTAGTTCCCGGAACATTCAGAAATCCATCCGTTGAAAGTGCGATCTTTGGAATCGGAGTCGCATTGCGGCTATACATGAAGGAGCCGGTGGAAAGCTCATCTTCTTTTAACGCTAATGGATCAATAAAACGACCACCTGTTAATTTGAAGTTCCCAATTCCAAGATCCAGGTAGGCTTGATCAAAGAATACCGTTGAATGGTCTGAGATCCTTGACGTCAGGTTTCCACCAAAATTGAGATCAAATGTAGAGTTACTAAACAGCTTCGCCTTCCAGTTTATATAATTCAACGCATTAGCTGATGATTGATCAACCCTTCCATCCTGATTGACGTGTGACCAAAATGGTAGTTCTTCCCCAAAACCATTCAGATTAGTGTTAAACAAAACACCTGTTTTGAGGTCAATGTTTTCAGTGTCATAATTGATCAACTGCGCATTACTCTGATAGGTGATGAATAACAGTAAGGCACAAGTGAAGGTCTTCTTAAGCATTTTTATCTATTTCTAAATCTTCTGTGGAGGGTTTAAGCTCTGTTTCGGTTCCCACATACTTCGAGATGAGGTAGGATACCACATTTAAAATTCGCTTTAAAATAAGATTTGCCGTCAGGATACCAACCAGTGCTTCTTTCGGAAGGGATACGACACCAGACATCTCTAAAGCAACACTTACAAACAATGTGTCCGTACTTGGTAAAAATGGAATCCTGGATGCCAGGATCTGAACGGCAGAGAATGTAAACCAAACCGGGATCGCAATATCCGGCCTCGCCACATGCCACTGCCATATTTGTATCACATTAATAAAGATGATACGTGAGGCATGCAGGGAGAAGATCTTCAGGCTATCGTACCGGTTAAGACTCAATATGGCCTTTCTGAATCTATAGATCAATACCGCTGCAACAACTACCCCGATACTGATCAGGATCCAGCTCCATCCATCTATACTTCTGGTGTAATCAGTTAGGTTGATATATCCATTTGATATAAAATAAATCAACAAAAAGACGGTTACGATTCCGGATGCAAGTGAGGATAGTACATTATTATCCTTAATAAATAATAAGACATCCTTAGCAGGATGCTTCAGATATTTTTTTGCCCACATGTACAAAAAGAATTCCCCGGAATAGCCTACTACATCCGTATTCAGGACTTTTTTCTGAATAAATATCGGAAATGAATCTTTGAACCTGATGGGCCATTTAATTTTATAAATAAAGACCTCAGCCAATGGCAGGGAAAAGTAAATCACAAAATAGAGCAGATAAAAAGACGGAATAGTTGGAAGGGACTCAAGTATGTCGGTCAGTCCAATTTCATATAGCTGATATATCAGATAACCGACGATCGTGAACTGAATAAGTAGCCTAAGCGACTTCTTGATCAATTTTTTCAACTCATCACTAAGCGTCATTCGTAGATCGACCTTCCAGGTCCGCAAAACCCCGTTGATAGTTTTGATTGATCGCTTTTTCCCAAGCTCTCTCAGAAAAATCAAAGAATGGCTGCTTTTCGTGGTACCAACCGAAATGTAAACAATAGGGTGTTACCATCATGTGGTCCCCTTTTCCGGGGATGATAGAAAAGATCTTGATCAGTAAATTTTTAAGCCAATCGGTCTTTAAGCCCCTGAAAGAATACACGAAATCATTACAGTAGTATTTACACTTCACATACTCAAAATCTTCATCGTGTTCGGTTAAGAATTGAATGTAATCAAGCTGTGGACTTCGTTGCCCCTGAAACCATGCAAATATCGGTACATCTAACTTTGACATAGCCATTGCCAGGCTCCATTCACAAGACTCTTCATTCCTGCCCTTTTCCTTTTTACGACTTTGAAAGTGTGTTTCCGATTTTTGATCGAGTAAGTCTTTGGCTTCTTCACATACTTTTTTTGTCAGCGTGTAATTTTTCGAATACATCAACCCGGTTTGGGCACGGCTCAGATATGTTAAGCCAAAACGCTTTAGCGTTCTTCTCCTTCTCAACAATAATACATCTTTGACCACACCAATACTTTTTGGAGCCCCGAAAAAATTATCTGATACCAAATTACCGGTTATTGTAAACTCATAGGCATCAAAAGATTTCCAAAGTGAATCGGGATCTTTGCACCACACAATATCACTATCAAGGAAAAGATTTTTATCAAAAAAAAGGTAGTGAAAGAAATTGTGTTTAAAACCTACTATAGAAGCGTGTTCATCCGGAAGGTCAATCAAATGATCAAACAAATGTTCAAGATCATATCGTTTGATCAGGCTTTTGTGCTTTTCAGTACAAGCTAAAGCAACCGGCCTTTCAGTATCATATCGCCTTAGTGTAGTGACCGAGGCTACAACGTGCTTTAAATACTTTGGGTGGCCATAACTGACATAGATATAGCCTTCTTTACCACGAGTATTACTTCCAACAGGCTTTAG
>OBLN01000848.1_pt1 | contig 10859 bp, 10 predicted proteins | sample 1519301 | NCBI WGS metagenome assembly OBLN01 (sample SAMEA2452533, study PRJEB22499) | sediment metagenome | reverse complement strand
AAATTTTTATAATGTTATCACAGTTGCCTGTGGAACGGCAGCCGGCCATTAGGCATAAAAAAACCCGACCATAAGGTCGGGTTTTTTTGAGCGCCGTGCAATTACTTGCGCGAGCTCGGAGCGTTAACGGAAATACCGTTACTCATATAGGTGTGGAAGTACTCCAGCGCCCTGTACTCGTCGCTCTGTGCCGGGAAGTCCTTGGCACGGACCTGCTGGTTGCAGCCGCCATAACGACGCTGAATGGTGCCCAGGCCGTTCCACTTCAGGCGGTAGACCGGGAAGTGGGTCGGGTGACCGAGGGCCGGGCTGAGGGTATCAGCACGAACCATGCGACCGGCGTTGTCGACGTGGCAGTTGGCGCAGGAGAGGTTCAGCTGGCCGCGCTTGGCATAGAAGTGAAGCTTGCCGCGGTTGTACGCCTCGATCGCCTTGGGATCGTTCGGCACCTTGACATTGACCTTCTTGCCGTTGGAGGTGGAGGCCATGTAGGCGGAGATGGCGGCAATGTCGCCCTTCTTCCAGCCCAGCGGCTTCTCACCGTTGTTTGTGCGGCACTCGTTGATCTCCTGCTCAAGGGTTTTCACCTTGCCGCTGGAGGCATCGAAGTAGGGGTAGTTCTGACGAATACCCTTGCCACCGTTGGGGAAGCAGCTGGCGTAGGTCTTGCCATTGGCAAACGGGGTGTTGAACAGCTCCTCACCACGCTCCAGCTCATCCTCGTAGGGTGGGAACTCTTCGATGGCTTCCCAGGAAGAACGGGCATCGGCGTTAATGGCGTAGACGCCGTTCTTGTACTCTTCCAGCGGGACTCCGGGGAAACGCTTCATGAAGTGTTCACGGAACGACTTCAGGTCATCTTCCGGGGTCGCTTGTGCAGCCAGCGGCATGCCGACGAAAAGGGCAACCGCAGTAGCTGTCAGGGCGATTTTACGCATATTGTGACTCCTTAGCATCCGATTGTTATGGTGCGAACTTGTCTCTTCGTCCGTCGTTACTTGATGGTAACTTCTTCGGAGTCGTTCTCACCTTTGTTGTCAACCCAGCTCAGCTTGAGGGTGTCGCCCTTCTTGGCGCCACTGAAGGAGAAGGCCAGGTAGGGGTTGGCGGATACGGCGCCGCCCCAGTTGGCACTCATCACGCTGTTGCCGTTGTGCTCGCAGTTAACTTCCTGAATGAAGTGTGCGGGGATGACCTTGCCGGTCTTGCTGTCTTTGCGCAGGCCGGTCTCCATCTTGTGCTTGATAAGAGACTTTACTTCGCAGACGTCGCCTTTGATTTTGGCGCGAATCTTGATTGTGTTAGCCATGTTCTATCTCCAAAACTCGAATCTTTGATGAAATTTCTGGTGTCGGGGGAGGGGGCTTAGCCGCCGCAACCACCGATGGTGACCTTGACTTCCTTACGTGCGCTGTGCAGTTTGCCGTCGGCCTTGACCACGGCGATCACGTTGGAGCTCTGGCCCATCTTGATACGGGTTGAGATATAGCCCTCGGCAGCGGGAGTCATGTTGAAGGTGGCCACCAGCGGGGTGTTGTTCTTCTCGGAGAGAATGGTGATGGACTCAACATTGCTCAGGGAGGTGGTGACGGTGACCGGTACCACGGCACCGTTCTCGGCGATGTCCGGTGCATCCACGGTGATGTCGCTGCTGGCTGGGGCCAGGTCACTTTCGTAGATGCCGTTCAGCACATCGCTGACGCTCTTGGCTTCAAAGGCGGACTTCGGCCATGCAGCCAGTACCTGGCGGGGATTCAGCAGGCCGGCGCCGACAGCTACGGCTACTGCTCCACTTGCGACGGTACCTTTAAGAAAAACTCGGCGTTTCATGTTCACGGTTAAAACTCCTCAAAAATGTTACAAGCTGCTGTTGTCATCAAAGGGTGTAGATGTATTCCACCACTTTATCGATTTCACCCTCAGTCAGGATCTCATGACGGCCAAAGGGAGGCATCATGCTGTTGGGGTTGGCTTTGGTGGAATCCCAGATCTGTGCGCGCAGCACGGATTTGTCCGGGAAGCGTGCTTTCATCGCGACCAGCGGTGGTCCGATGTTGCCGGGCATATCACCATCGTCGACCTGATGGCAGGCCAGACAGTTACCTTTTTTACGGTCGAAAGCGATCTTCTTGCCTTCTTCGATGACCGAGGCATCAGCTGCAATAGCCAGTTGGGGGGATAAGCTCAAGGCACCGATCACGGTAGCAAGAGCGCTTGCTGTGGTTACAAGTCGTGCGGTTTTCCGCATTGCTTCCTCCTAAGAATGAGTTGTGCTTATGGCGCTAGCAGATTACGTACCTAATTCCATTCCACGTCAGACTGCTATGCAGACTCTTCCCTGCCGCATCCTTAGTCTCTTCAGGACCTTGAATACCGGGTCCTGTTTAGCAGGACAGGTCTTAGGATACCCAATGGCTAGGGGAACGCAAGAGGTAATTGAGAAAAATCCTATATATATTAGTATATTAGAAAAACACTAATAAGCCTGTTTTCTATCTATTAAGGTATCGCTCCCGGGCATGCCCTTGCAGCGGGCCACGTTCATAGCGGAAAAATAGACATTAAGGATAACTAATCGTCCGCATCATGAAATAACCTTACCGCAAAGCTTCCAGTCCCTGCTCACGCTCCTCGCCTACATCCTTGTAGGCAAAGGCGCAAAGTACGTAAAGGTTGTTGGAATAGGGGTAGGGTGGACAATAGAGCGAGAGTGGTGTGCCCATCAAACATAGGCTGTCATTTTAATTGATGAAGCTATGTAATGAGATTTCCCCACCCCAACGTCATCAAGAATTGGTCTACCCTTCGCGTCTTTGCGTCTTTGCGGTTAACTTTTAGGGGGAGGGGGAGTAGTTACCTTCAAGGTTTTTCCGCGCGGTGGCGCTCCAGCTCGTCCTTGAGCTGCTCCAGCCGCGCCTCGATGCGTGTGGCGTAGTAGTGCGGCAAAGGATTGAGCCGTTTGGCGGTGTTGAGCTGGTCGATGGCGCTGTGCGGTTCACCCCGCAGATAGTAGTGTTCCGCCTGTGCCAGGTAGGAGGCGGCGTGATTGCCGCTGTCGGACTCCAGCTTGGCCAGCAGGCGGTAGCCTTCGCTGCTTAGCGGCCTGTCGCGCAGCAGTTGCTCGAGACGTTCGCGCGCCTCGTCGTGTTTCCCGTTCAGCATCAGGTTGTCGGCATAGGCCAGTGTCAGCGCCTCGTTACCGGGGTACAGTTCAAGTCCCCGGCGATAGAGCTCGCCGGCACGCTCAAGCCTGTCCCGGGAGGTCTCCAGTTCGGCCAGTTCGTGGAGATAGGCGATACGTCCTGGATGTTTCTCAAGCAAGCCGGTGAGGGTGTCGTGGGCGGCATCGGTATCGCCCTTTTTTCTCAGCACAAGGGCCTGGAGGTAGCGGTGAGCCTCCTGCTCCTGGGCACCGGCGGGAGATTCGGCTGCCAGTTCCTGCTGCAATTGCTCCACCGAGTCCGCCTGCAGCAGGCGCAGACGCGCCTTCACCAACAGGTAGTGGATGCTGTTGTCGCGTAGCTGCAACGGGTACTGGCGGGCGCGATCCTCGGCCTCGGCGATGCGGCTGGTGGTGACCGGGTGGGTACGCAGGAACTCAGGGGCACCCTGGCCATAGTAGCGGTTTTCGCTCTGCAGTCGGGCGAAGAAGTTACCCATGCCACGGGTGTCGAAATCACTACCTGCAAGTAGCTGAATACCGACGCGGTCCGCCTCTTTCTCATTGGCGCGGGTAAAATCGATCTGCATCTGCGATGCGCCGCCCATGGAGGCGGCAATGGCGGCATTGGCCACCTGAGGGTCGCCACCGCCGAGCAGGATTGCGGCGATCACCGCGGCGGTCATGGGCAGGTTCATCTGCCCGGCCCGCTCTACACTGCGCGCGATGTGGTGCTGGGTGACATGCGCGATCTCGTGGGCCACCACCGCGGCCAGTTCGCTCTCCGTCTCACTGGCGAGGATCAGTCCGGAGTGGATACCGATAAAGCCGCCCGGCATGGCGAAGGCGTTGATGCTCGGGCTGTTCACCGCAAAGAAATAGAAATGCGAGCGATCGGTGACGGCGGCTGCGGCGAGGCTGCGTCCCATGCGTTGCACGTAGTCGCTGATCACCGGGTCGTGAATTACCGCGCCACGACTATCCAGGTGCTGCAGCATCTCCCGTCCGATGCGAAGCTCATCCTGCAGTGAGAGGATGGTGCTGGAACTGTCGCCCATCTCGGGCAAGGCAATAGTACTGACCTCCGCATGGGTGCTGGTGGCCGGCAGCCACAACAGCGCTGCCAACAGCCATATAACGGGAGTGTTTGAGCGTTTGATCATACTGATAGTCCGGTGGCGGATAGGTCTCCATGCGGCCAGTCGCAGCTGGCCTCACTGCTTATGACACCATATAATACAGGAAGTTTTGCTGACATCTGTGGGCAGCTCTGCAGGCCGGGCATGAATCGCGGAAGTGGTCGCGGGTGTCATGTAACATGCTGAAATCAATAATTAATATCCGGCATGCGCGCAAATGCCTGCCGCTGTGCGGGGCGCCTAAAGGGTTGCTTTCAAACAGCAGTTGGCATATAAGTACGCTATTGAATTCTAATTTTTACTTATGACCCGGTGATCACCGCTGATTCCGGGGCATTTTTTTCACCCAAAATCCATTAGGAGATACGAAAGATGGCAAACTTCGACCAAGAACTCGATGCATCCGGCCTGAACTGCCCCCTGCCGATCCTGCGCGCCAAGAAAACCCTCGCAGGTATGGAAGCTGGTCAGACCCTGCGTATTGTCGCTACCGACCCGGGTTCCGTAAAAGATTTTGAGGCCTTTGCCAAGCAGACCGGTAACGAGCTGCTGGAGTCCGGTGAAGAGGGCGGCAAGTTCGTCTTTATGATCAAGAAGGCCTAAGCACCACACACCACAGAATAAGATGGGGGGAAGTCCCGATGGCAGAACAGAAAAAAATGGCGATTATCGCGACCAAGGGGACCCTGGACTGGGCATATCCGCCCTTTATCCTGGCGTCCACCGCGGCCGCTCTGGGCTATGAAGTCCAGATTTTCTGGACCTTCTACGGCTTGCAGTGCCTGAAGAAGGACCTGAACCTGCAGGTTACCTCGCTGGGTAACCCGGGCATGCCGATGCCGATGCCGATGCCGGTAGTGGTTCAGGCCCTGCCCGGCATGCAGAGCATGATGACCGCCATGATGAAAGCGAAGATGAAGAAGAAGGGTGTCGCGAGCGTGGAAGAACTGCGCGAGCTGTGCATCGAGGCAGAAGTGAAGATGGTCGCCTGTCAGATGACCGTTGATCTGTTCGAGATGAACCCCGCCGACTTCATCGACGGTGTGGAGTTCGGTGGTGCGGCAACATTCTTTGAGTTTGCCGGCGAAGCCGATATTACCCTCTACATCTGAGGTTCGGGCGCTTTCCGAGAAAAATCCCCCGTCAGGGGGATTTTTTTTGCCTGCACAAAACACACGCAAACATTGACCAGAGTGATGTTGTGTCGTCGTTAGCTGGAAGGGAGAAGGCAGAGTATTAAGCGGCTGTAACATGACTTTGCGTCGCCGTAGGTACATCTCTGGCAGCGCCGCACTGCACCAGCCCATAAATTACACTGTTTTATACAGAGAATTTATAGTTACTATTAACTTCTTGTTTTGGCTTGGTAATTTGTGCTGCATAAGAGTCTATTAATATAAGAGAATTCTTATAAATCATTGAAAATAAAGAAAAATATTGGCGCCACTGCTTGACATGGAACCGCCGCCACACATATTGTTGTCCACACCAAGAAAAGCTGATTAAACAGATACACCATAAAATCTGTTAACAACATAAACAAAACTTAAAACACTGTGAGGAGTGAACACATGAAAAAAACCAGAATTTCCCTGGCCGTAGCTGCCGCCACCATGATTTCGGCTCCGGCCTTCGCCACCAACGGTGACGAACTGATTGGCCTGGGCGCCCAGTCCCGCGCCCTTGGCGGTACCGGTGTGGCCGCCTTCTATGGCGCCGAAAACCAACTGGTCAACCCGGCTATGCTGGGCAAGGCCGAGGGCAGTGAGTTCGTTATCGGTGGTACCCTGTTCATGCCCGATGTTGAGGCCGAATTGACCATGGAGACTCCGATGGGGCCACAAGGTGTAAGCGCGAGCAGTGAAGCCGACCAGAGCGTCATCCCCGAGGTGGCGATGGCGACCCGCATCAACAACAACTGGACCTTTGGTCTGGGCATGTACGGTACCGCTGGTATGGGTGTGGATTATAAGAAAGAGGATAATCTGTTTAATGCCAGCAGTGCACTGCAGCTGATGAAGTTCGTGCCGACCTTTGCCTTTAACCAGGATAACTTCGGTTTTGGTTTCTCCCCGGTCATCCAGTATGGTTCTTTGGACTTGAACTATACTAATCCTATGAATGGCGATAATGTCGGCAGCGGTGTTTCCGATGACCTCGGCATGGGGTTCGATATCGGTACTTACTTCGACGTCAACAAGGACCTGACCGTGGCGCTGGCCTACCAGTCCGCCATTGAGATGGAGTATGACGGTCAGATGACCACCGCGGCGGACGGCTTCGGTATCGGTCCTAACGGCATGGATATGATCAGCTCCGACAAGCTGGAGCAGCCGGCGCAGCTCAAGCTGGGCGTCGCCTATACCATGAATAACTGGCTGTTTACCGCCGATGCCAAGCAGATCAAGTGGGGCTCGGCCTCAGGCTACAAGGACTTCGGTTGGGATGACCAGAACGTCTTTGGTCTGGGCGCCAAGTTTAGCGGCAACGGCTTCTGGGCAGGCTTCGGCTACAACTATGGCGAAGACCCGATTGAAGTATTGCCCAATGTTGCCGGTGACCCGATGGGGACCTACGCCAATCAGGCGATCAACATGTTCAACAACCATTTCTTCCCGGCGATTGTTGAGAGCCACTACACCGTTGGCGCTGGTTACGAGCTGAACAAGACCATGACCATCGAGGGTGCCATCGTTTACGCTCCTGAGGTGGATAAGACGATTGATACCTCAGCGATCACCGGTATGTTGGTGGGAATGGATTCTACTCATGAAGTGACGCACTCCCAGACCGGCGTCACCGTCTCCCTGCGCATGAATTTCTGATGCAGGACTACGGAGCGTAATAGCTAGTGGTATCAACGGGGTAACGGCCACCAGGCTTGTTACCCCGTTTTTCGTAACAGAATTTTTCAGGATGTCATGAAAATGATGAAGAAATTGATACTGGCGTTTGCCATGGCGGCGATGGCTGCCACTGCCCAGGCGGCGGATGACCGGCTCAAGCCGTTCGTACTGGCCGAGGTGACCACCGGTGATGTGGCCACGGTACAGAAGCAGGTGGAGAAGAAGCTGACCGATGCCGGTTTTGAGGTTGTCGGCAGCTACTCCCCCTACAAGGATGCCGCGGTGATCGCCATCACCAACGATGCACTGAAGCAGAATGCCGCCCAGTCCGATTTCGGCGGCTATGGCGCGGCGCAGCGCGTCGCTGTCACCAAGGTGGGGGATGATGTGCAGGTCAGCTACACCCATCCGACCTACATGTCCCACATGTATCGCATGAGCGGCGACCTGGCGGGTGTTACCGCGCTGCTGGAGAAGACTCTGGGTAACCAGCAGACCTTCGGTTCCGAAAAGGGCCTGCGGGTGAAGAAGCTGCGCAAGTACCACTACATGTTCGGCATGGAGTACTTCGATGACCTGAATATGCACCAACTGGCCCAGTATCCCAACCACGAGCAGGCGCTCAAGACGGTGGAGGAGAATCTGGCCAAGGGCGTGGCCGGGGTCAATCAGGTCTACCGTATCGAGATCCCGGGCAAGGACGAGGTGGTGTTCGGTGTTTCGCGCAAGCAGCCCGCTCAGGGTGGCGACAAATACATGGACGAGAGCTTCATTATGGGCATTATCGATTTCAAGGACCTGAAATCAACCGCTCACCTGCCCTATGAGATTCTCGTTTCGGGCAACAAGGTGTATCATCTCTATGCACGCTTCCGTATCGCCATCAACTTCCCGGACCTGTCGATGATGGGCAGCAACAGCTTTATGAACATCGTCGAGTCGCCGGAAGCCATCAAGAAGGCCCTGACCAAGGTCGCAGGTGGCGAAGTAACGGAAGGTTACTGGCAGTAACGAACTCTGGGGGGAGTACATAAAGAGAAGCCTTCAAGGCCGCACGGAAGATTACTCTGCTACCACAGAGCTTTGGGATAGGACGTCCGCAAAATAACTCAGCCCCGCTTCGGCGGGGTTTTTTTATGTGTAGCGACAGGGTGCCAGCAGATGTTCTCACTTCGCATTGCACACGCCACCAAATATTCATGCCCCATCGCACTTCTCCAGGCTTATCCAGCGGAGGAGCCTCGGAACCGCATTTCACTGACTTAACAACATTGAGATAACGAGCGCGGTCATGCCGGCGAGCCTCTGGCCGGAATCCAGTCATTTAAAAAGAGCTGGGTTCCCACCAGGTCCGTGCCGGCAAAACGGGGACGTTGGATTTTTTCTGGCAGGCGAAGCCCCATATTGGAGTACAGCTCTTGAGCTGTCGTCGCGATGGTGAACAGCGGCGTCGATATGATCGCCACCTCAAGAGGTGGACTCCAGGGTGAGCTGAGTGGGTTGTGGTCGTTATCGCACATGTCTAACGGGAAGTAGGCGGTAGCGCATTGCATCGAGCCATTGCCAGGGAGGCCAAAACCTGGCCACAGTGACAAACCTCTTTTCCGTAATGGAATTGCTCCGCCTTGGGTTCGCAATGACAGCAACGCAAATCACTCTGCGTCTTTGCGCCTCTGCGGTCAGCTTTTAGGGGGTGAATAATTACTGAAAACCTTTTTCCATCGCATTCAATGAAAAATTCGCCCGGATCGGGTAATCTTGTCACTTTTCGGTGGCCGCATTGTCCGTGCGGGGGCCAGCTCTTTGCAGGAATTGGCGCAGTGGCGGCGGATGTTAGGCAAGTTATTGAATTTATGGTCTTATTGGCAATCAGGGGTGCTGAATGTTTAGCAAAGATATGACGATTCGTGATTATGATGACGAGCTGTGGCAGGCCATGGAGCAGGAGCGGGTTCGTCAGGAGGAGCACATCGAGCTGATTGCCTCCGAGAACTACACCAGCCCCCGCGTGATGGAGGCCCAGGGCTCGTCCCTGACCAACAAGTATGCCGAAGGCTATCCGGGCAAGCGCTACTACGGTGGTTGCGAGTATGGGGACATCGCCGAGCAGCTTGCCATCGACCGCGTCAAGGAGCTGTTCGGCGCCGACTATGCCAACGTCCAGCCCCACTCCGGCTCCCAGGCCAACGCCGCCGTCTATATGGCGCTGATCCAGCCGGGCGACACCATCCTCGGCATGAGCCTGGCCCACGGCGGCCACCTCACCCACGGCGCCAAGCCCAACTTTTCCGGCAAGATCTACAACGCCATCCAGTACGGCCTCAATCCCGAGACCGGCGAGATTGACTACGATGAGGTGGAGCGTCTGGCCCGTGAGCACAAGCCGAAGATGATCGTCGCCGGCTTCTCCGCTTACTCCCGTGTGGTCGACTGGCAGCGTTTCCGCGACATCGCCGACGAGGTGGGTGCCTACCTGTTCGTTGACATGGCCCATGTGGCCGGTCTTATCGCCGCCGGTGTCTACCCCAGCCCGGTGCAGATTGCCGATGTCACCACCTCCACCACCCACAAGACCCTGCGCGGCCCGCGTGGCGGCATTATCCTGGCCAAGGCCAACGAGGAGATCGAGAAGAAGCTCAACTCGCTGGTGTTCCCCGGTACCCAGGGCGGTCCGCTGATGCATGTTATTGCCGGCAAGGCGGTGGCCTTCAAGGAGGCGCTGGAGCCCTCTTTCAAGGAGTACCAGGCGCAGGTCGTCACCAATGCGCGCGCCATGGCCAAGGTCTTTATCGAGCGCGGTTACGATGTGGTCTCCGGCGGTACCGACAACCACCTGTTCCTGGTGAGTTTCATCAAACAGGAGCTGACCGGCAAGGACGTGGATGCCTGGCTCGGTGCGGCCAATATCACCATCAACAAGAACTCGGTACCCAATGACCCGCAGTCGCCCTTCGTCACCTCCGGCATTCGCATCGGCACCCCGGCGATCACCACTCGCGGTTTCGGCGCGAACGAGGCCACCGAGCTGGCCGGCTGGATCTGCGATGTGATCGACGCACGCGGCGATGCGGCGGTGATCGAGCGGGTCAAGGGACAGGTGCTGGAGGTCTGCAAGCGACTGCCCGTCTACGGATAAGTGGCAACAGGGTAGGATGGGCAAAGGAGCGAGAGCGACGAGCCCATCGATTTTGATTTGATGGGCACGCAGGCTTTGCCCATCCTACGAGACCCGGAACTTGGAACTGATCAATGCGCTGTCCCTTCTGCGGAGAACCCGATACCAAGGTGATCGACTCCCGTCTCGCCAATGAGGGGGACTCGGTGCGTCGCCGCCGCGAGTGCGTGACCTGTGGCGAGCGCTTTACCACCTTCGAGACGGCGGAGCTGGTGATGCCGCGCATCGTCAAGCGCGACGGTACCCGCGTACCGTTTGATGAGGAGAAGTTGCGCTCGGGGATCATGCGTGCGCTGGAGAAGCGTCCGGTGCAGATGGAGGCGATCGAACAGGCCATCAACCGCATCAAGCACAACCTGCGCGCCACCGGCGATCGCGAGGTCAATTCGCGCCAGCTGGGGGAGTGGGTAATGGATGAGCTGCGGGAGCTGGACGAGGTGGCCTATGTGCGCTTTGCCTCGGTCTATCGGCAGTTCAAGGACTTAAACGAGTTCATGTCCGAGTTGAAAGACATGCTGGGCGGGCCGGAAGACCTCAAG
>OBLN01000847.1_pt1 | contig 10865 bp, 9 predicted proteins | sample 1519301 | NCBI WGS metagenome assembly OBLN01 (sample SAMEA2452533, study PRJEB22499) | sediment metagenome | reverse complement strand
CACTTTTCGCCATCCCTGGCCGTTTGATTGGCGCCCTCCCTGGCGCCAAACACCCTTGACATGGGAGTGACGACCCCGCCAGGTGAAGAGGTACCCTCCTTTTTGAGTTTCTGCTTCTTGTGCCATTTAAAGATCCTGGTCTTTGCGAACGCGCAGGAAAGAGGGGAATTTAGGAATTCCCGAAGGATAGAATCCGTAATGCTTGAAGGTGACCACCTCGCCGACAGGCGGCGGATCTTCACGCTCGGCATCACTGAATCCGCTCCCGATCCTGAACTGAATCCCGTTGTCCAATTCCACCCGCAGAGATCCGAGCCGTCCACGGTTTCTGCCGCTGCCGGGGATGTGCGCAACCACGACCGCCTCAGCGTCCTGAAAACTTTTGACCTTGAGTATCCCGGCGCTGCGTCCCGCATGATAAAAGGCGTCAGGCCGGCGAACCATCAACCCTTCGCCGCCGAGACCTTCCACCCGGCGCAGCTCCTCCTGTAAATGATCGCGGCTTCGTACAATCTGTTGGGGAAGAACAAACGCATAATCAGACGGATAAGCCGCAAACCATTTTTCAGCTCTGGCCATGCGCCGGGTAAAATCAGTTCCCGTTTCGGGCACATCAAAAACCACAAATTTCAACTGCAGCCAGCCCTCGTCGTCCCGGCTTCGCTGCACCACGGCCGCCGTCTCCCCGAAGGTGCCTCGGCCACCCCAGATCTCCCCATCAAGCGGGAAATCAGGCAGACCGCGGATGAATTCCTCCGGCGGATGAAAGAGATGGCCGTTCTTTGACCAGAGGCGACAACCGTCCCATCTCCCGCGCACGCCATCGAGCTTTTCACTCATCAGCCAGCCCGTCACCTCAACCTGTTCCGTATAAATACGCGGCAGCATCTGACCGTCTGCAGAGGCCGCGGCAGAAGGAGCCGCCTCCAGAAAAACCAGCAGCAGGCCGATCATCAGGAATAGGGATGTCCATTTTTGTCTTATCATTCGGGCGACCTCAGGCATACCGCACCGCGCAGCGGTACTTCACCCCCGCCATGAGCCACCAGAATGGATGAGCGCCGGGGGTGTTCGAATTCAAAGCGGGCACAGCCAAGGGCAAGAGCCAGAGGGAGAGTCGCAGCGCCGAGTTCACCGAGGGTGGAATGAAGTCGCAGAATTTGCGGATCAATCGGGCTCTCCCCTGGACTCACCTCCCCCACTGTTGGCCACAGGCACATAAACGTTTGGTGCCATTCAAGCTGATTGGCCGTTTCCGTGGAGAGGGTCAGAACCACTTCCCCCACTTCGGCAAAGCGGATTTTACTCCGGTCCGCGGCTTCTGTCAGGGCCTGCGCCAGTCCGTTCATCTTTTTGTCTCCCCCTTGGCCTGCGTGGGGCTCAGGAGCCTGGGAGGCGGCGATAAGAGTGGCACAGGGTCTGGTTGAGTCCTCATCCGCACGGTCGGCCTGAAGAACCAGATAAGCCGCGGCCTCTCCGGGAAAAACGCCCGCGGCGCAATGGGGTGCCATCAATCGCCCCTGCCGCAGCAACTCACGGCAATTTTCGATGCCCACCAGCGAATCGACCCCGCCGAAAATGACCGCCTCCCAGGTTCCGGAGGCAAGTTCGACGCATAAGGATTCAAGAGCCGCAACCACACCTTCTTCGCAGGAGGAAAAGCGCAGTGTGGCATTATTCAAAGCTGGAATTTCTTCCCTCAGCAGGGCTTCAAGATCCGAGATGTCTTCTTCTGCCATCGGCGGCAGAAAAGTTGAAACCAGAACTCTATGCCCGCTCAAAACGTCGGGGCACTCTGTCAGAGCGGTTCCGAGGGCATGCAAAGCCAGCTCGGCGACACGCTCCTCGCGCTCTGAATAGGGTTCAAGTCCTGGGACAGGTGCAAACAGCGCCGCGCCCTCCTCTCCTTCAGAATTGGGTACGGTCAGCACCGGATGGGGAATGGCGCAGCTCAGGTTGGTACCGACCGCTCCGAGCAGAGCGTAAAGTTGATCACCCGCGGCGCAGACCAGACCCACAGCGTGGATGTGGATTTGCGTTTGCGGAAAAGGGCGCGGGGAGGCTTCTGCCGGCGAGTCAACGGATGATCGTTTTTCAAACATTTTCCACCCTGTCACACCCACTCGACCGTGCCGTCGGGGTAACGCACACCTTCCACGCGAAAACCATGTTTTTTCTTTTCCACTTCAATTTGGTGAAAATATTCCCGGTCGCGCTCATCGAAGGGCCAGTCTTTATCCATGTAACGCACCAGCGCGTACCAGAACCGCATGGCCTCTTCCGGCGTGGGCAGGAAAAAGCCGCCGAAGGAATCGAGTTCTCCCGTCTCCGGATCGGGCACATCAATGTTGAGCCGCGAACTTGACGCCAGCCCCGAGGTGGTGATGCCGGTGGTGGAGAAATGCAGATCGTAGAAATTCACCACCCGGTGCGGTTCGTCGCATCGATAGAGATATACCTTGCCCGTCGGACGCTCGAAGATGTGGCAGGCGTTGCGATCGGCGGTGCGCGCTTTGCGGCGGGAGATAAAGGCAACTGCTGCAAGTATGCCCACCATGGACCAGTAAAAAGACAAAAAACGGCCCGCAGAGGCATCAGCTAAACAAATTAGCAGAAATATAAGTGCCCCACCCCCCGCCATAATCATGGCAAAGCTCCAGACACGTGATTTGCTGATGATGGTTTTACCGTAATAGCGCTCGGGTGTCAGTGTTGCTTGGTGATAACCCAACCAGCCTATACTTCCCCACCCCGGCGCATCTTTGGGGACCTCAAAAGGCATGGGGGGTGAGTAGGTGCGATCCCTCCCGGCCTCGGACTGCTCGAAAAGCTCCAACGTCCGCCGGTAGCGAGCGGCGATTTCAGGGGTCATGCGACTGCTGGTTTTTGTGGGTTCACTCATGGGAAGATAAAAGGGGACAGGCTACTTTTTCTACGTTTTCTTTGGCCGTCCTTTAGGTCTGAGGGTTGATTCAAGACCAAACTGCCCACACACTCTCTTTTGCCATTTATCTTCTCCAAACGGCGACTGCCGCTCTATGCTTTTTTGCCATTTGTTTTGTTGCCCTTGCGTCAGAGGTTGCTCCACAAATTCAGACCAATTCAAATCATAGGGAGTGGGTATCGGCGCCGTTATCTGCCTTTGCTTTTCCCCGCTGCTTTCGCAGTAGGAAGACCAGGGCCAGTCTTGTGCTTTGTTCACCAGCCCGGCACGCAGAGGATTGGCTTCGATATAGCGCGCCGCAGTGACCAGATAACTGTCCTGCTGCACAATAAAATTCTTGTAGCGTCCTTGCCAAACGTGGCCACTACCGCCGTAATGCCGGTGATAGCGACGGACATGGCTGGTCATCAACCACTGCATGCAGCGGCTCAGTTCTTTCCCCTTTTCCGCACGAACCAACAGATGAAAATGGTTGGGCATCAGGCAGTAGGCAAAAAGAGTCATCGGATAACGCTCAATAGCCTCACTGAGAAGGTTGATGAATGCGAGATAGTCCTGATCTTTATGGAAAACCTGCTGCCGACAATTGCCGCGATTGAGGATGTGGTAGTAGTGGCCGTCGGCTAAAGCTCTGGCAACTCTTGGCATGATTCACCTTTCGAAAAGTAGCCTGTCCCCTTTTTGTTCACCCTGTCACACCCACTCGACCGTGCCGTCGGGGTAACGCACACCTTCCACGCGAAAACCATGTTTTTTCTTTTCCACTTCAATTTGGTGAAAATATTCCCGGTCGCGCTCATCGAAGGGCCAGTCTTTATCCATGTAACGCACCAGCGCGTACCAGAACCGCATGGCCTCTTCCGGCGTGGGCAGGAAAAAGCCGCCGAAGGAATCGAGTTCTCCCGTCTCCGGATCGGGCACATCAATGTTGAGCCGCGAACTTGACGCCAGCCCCGAGGTGGTGATGCCGGTGGTGGAGAAATGCAGATCGTAGAAATTCACCACCCGGTGCGGTTCGTCGCATCGATAGAGATACACCTTGCCCGTCGGGCGCTCGAAGATGTGGCAGGCGTTGCGATCGGCGGTGCGCGCTTTGCGGCGGGCGTAAAGGGTGAAAAGGACCAAAAGAGTAAAAAGAATCCAATAAAACGGTTCAATCCTGTTGTGGTACAAATGGGCCAAAACAATTACCAGGGTCGCAACTGCCCCCCCACCCGCCATAATCATGGCAAAGCTCCAGACGCGCGATTTGCTGATGATGGTTTTACCGTAATAGCGCTCGGGAGTGAGCAGTGCCTCGTGGTAGGCCAACTCTACCAACCGCCCCCTTCCCGGCGCATCCTCCGGCACTTCGAAAGGCATGGGTGGCGAGTAGGTGCGATCCCTCCCGGCCTCCGACTGCTCGAAGATTTCTAAGGTACGCCGGTAGCGGGCGGCAATTGCAGGGGTCATGCGGCTGCTTTTTTTGTGGGGTTCACTCATGATTTCAAAACCTCGGGAAACTGCACCACCACCGGGGCGTGACCGGCCAGGGCGGCGTTTTCGATTTTGACGGGTAGCACCTGGCTGCCGTCACCGTACAGATCGACCAGCGCCTGGGCTTCATAGGTGACAAACCCTTTGATGGCCTCGGAATCGTAGATCAGCTTCAGGGTATGGGAGCCGTCCGGATTTGGCGTCAACTGCCCTTCTGAACTTGGCGGGATCACTCTTTTCTCGGCAGATTTACACAATCCCATAGGCGGCAGGCCGTAAAGCCCGTGGTCGATGCGGGTTTTGCCTTCGAACAGCAGCGGCAGATGAATTCTGAGATCGACCTTATAACCATTGCCGCTGCGCTCCAGACTCGGATCCAGGGTCGGACTGAACAGAAGGTTGCACAGCGTCGCCTCGGCGATGGCGTCGTCACGCCAGCTCTCAAACTCCCTGGAACCCTGGTAGCGCTTGCTCTTGTTCCTGCCGAAGGGGCCGCGGGCAAGAAAATGTTCCAGAGGGGTTCGGGAGAAATAGTACATGAGCACACCCCCCACCACCAAAACGGCGATGCCGATGAAGGTTCCCGCGCCGACGCGGCTTACCTGGAAATAACGGGACAGGGGAACATTGGCTTTGCCATACGCCGCGGCACGGGCCGCCTGAGCTCCCGTAAAGCCGGCGGTACGCAGGGTGTTCATCTCGACCACCCCGCCCAGGGTCGTGGCGGCGGCCAGGATGGTCGAGCCGAGAGCAGCTACGGTGGCGGCCACCGCGCCACCGGTATCCCCCTTCTTGTAGGCAGCCCAGGCATCGTTCCAGGCCAGGGCGACAATGATCACATTGCCGACAAATCCGAAGCCGTGCGCGCCGCCTGCGACGAAAATCCTTTTTAAGCGAAACCTTCTTTGTTGCCAATCCGGAAGTTCCATGTTGTCCCACCCGGCGCCGAGTTGCTTGACATCCTTGAGGTAGGTGAAACCGAGGCTGATCAGGGTGAAGGTTGCCCCATACGCACGGGCCTCTTGCCCGCCGCCCTGCTCGTCCTTCATCCCTGCAACAGCCTTCCCCAGATTCATCACCTCCAGCACACCGAACAAGCGTACGGCATTGAGCTTGATCAACGGTTGATGGGCCTGCAGCCATTCCATGGAACGCCCCAGGGTTAAGACCATCTGGCGGGAGAAGCCCTTTTTGACCACCACCCATTGAGCCACATCGAAACGCCCGCGCACCAGCGCCGTGAAACTGCTGCTCAGATACCCGCCCTTGGCGCCTGCGGCGGTGCTTCCCGCCAGCAGCGGGGCCAGATCGAAGTTGCCTTGCGCAAGGGTGTATTCGCCGTCGGAGATCTGCTCGATGATTCTGGCGAATAGCTCGAAGGCCTGTTTTTCCAAGGGCGGATCGATCTGAGCCGCAGCGGCGAGGTTTTCGAAGAATTCGGCGATTTTGTTAATGTTTTTGCCGAAAATTTCAATTTTTCTTTGAGACGGATTCAACGCGCCGACCAGGAAGTGATCCGGCTGGGTAAGACTCTGGGCGAGGTAGTGGCGCCCATCGCCGTAGATAAGATTTTCGACCAACTCGCTGGAGAGCAACTGCCCCTGAAGCAGGCTTTCGAGATCAGCGTGCTCGGTGTAGTCTTGCATTGCGATATGGACGTCGGGCACACGGGGCTGCGGTGCCCGGGTTATATATTTACCAAGCGCCACGACGGCCTCTTCCAATTCATGCAGGTGCGCGATCTGCCGGTCCCATTGAAGAAGATCGCGCAGCTCATTCATATCGACAAGATCGGCGGCCGTTGGGGAACCAAGGCCCATCTGAAAGACGATCTCCGCCATGGCATGCTTGCTGCCGGCCGCTTCGGCGGCCTGGTTTCTGCCGTTGAGATAGCGCTGCTTGCTGACGATGATTTCAGCAGCCAGCTCCTTGGCGACGCCGAGGGGGTCATGCAGATACACTACCGGCAGGCCGCTGTCGTGCCAGGTACGTAAGTGGCGACGCTTGCGCAGGGCCACGTGGGATTCATCGGCAGGACCGACGGGGCCGTCCGTGTGGCTGAAATCGGGATATGCGGACAGATCGATGCACTGCATGCGTTGTTTTCGCAACTGCACTGCGGCGGCTGAGCTGTCGCCGGGGGAGACGGCGACGCCGTGATTCTGCCGGAGATCTTCCTCCCCCATTCCTCCCAAGGCGTCGATGCGCGCCCAGTCCCACTGCACTTCCGAGTAGCACATTTCGATCAGCGGTGTGCGCCCCTTGACCTTGTACGGCAGGGCGACAAGGTAATCGCCGCCTGCTGTAGCCTCCCGCTTGTCGAGCCCCTTTTCGAAGCTCAGGTTGACGTCTTTGACTCCGCCTTCAGGCAGCACCTGCAGTTCGCGCCACAGCCGGCCGTCAAGGTAGATGTAGATCCAGCCAATACGGGTCTGCAGATCGCAGCGGGGATAGGAGGCATCCATTCGATCGGCTTCCGACGTGAGGTAGGCGCGGGGGATCACGGGAACCAGGACATTGTCCCACTGGGAGCGCTGCTCGTCGCTCGCAACGGTGGAGACATCATCAGCTACAGGAATCTGGTACGCGCCGTGGCGGCTGTCGGAATAATACAAGGCCAGTTGATAACAGCCTGCAGGGAGATTCTCGAAAACCAGGTCGCAGCAGTGATTTCTGGCATGAGCTGCGGAACCCAGGGGAATTTCATGCACCTCCCGGCCCTGCCTGGCGATCAGAGTGCCTTTCATAGACTCTCTTCCCCGGCCCTTTCCACGGCGATCTTAAAGGGCGTCCGCGATGCTTCAAGACTCTTCTCAAGCTGCTTCTCCAGGGAGACAGGCGGCGCGGCACCGGGCTGCATCAGTGGCATGGGAGCCGTATTTCCGTTGTTGGACACCATCATGTCCCCCTGGCGCACGGCGGGCACGCCTTCGATGAACACATTGGACGAAGCAGTGATGAATTCAGCCTTACCCTTGATGGTGTTGGATACCACGCCCAGGCGGTCGCCGGGCTCATCGCCTGTACTCACCGCGAAGATGCTCTTCTGATGACAGACGGGATGGCCGTTGACGAACACGGTGGCGGCGGTTTGCGCGGCATCGGCGCTGCGCGCGATATTGGTGTAGGCGATGTTGACGACCGGTTTGCCGATCTTGGTGCGGCATACATCGACAGTGGTCAGGATGCCGCCGCTGCCGGCATGCACCGCCGTGCGGCCGTTGATCAGGACGTTGCTCATCTTTCCCCCTCCGGTTTTTCCATTCGATCCTGAAATTTCAATTAATCTCCACAGTCGTTCCCTGAAGGCGGACCCGGCCCGAAGCGATACTGCAGATTTCCCTGCCGTCGACCTGGATCCGACCATCAGAGGTCAGTTCGATGCAGGCGTCGCCCGCCTGCAGGCAGATCCCTGCAGCCGCATCGAGAATAAGGCGACCGTTGCGTTCCTGCACCAGCGAACGGGCGGGTTCTCCCTCGGCGCGCAGGCGGCCCGTCACCACAAGACCCGCGGCGGTGCGCTGGACCAGCACCCGGTCGCCGGCCTTAAGCACAGACACTTCGCTCAGGTGTCCATGGACATCCAGAACCTGTCCATCGGCAAGCATCACCGAGAGCGCCTGCCCCTGTTCTGCCTCAACCACTTTAGCGACAGAACAGATATCTTCCGCTTCAACCCTGCTTTCACGAAACCTTACCACCGTATTTGTCATCGTCTGCGTTCCCTGGTTCTCATCAATTGCTGCCGATTTTGCCGCCCTTGAGGCTGATCATGCCGGCGTTGACCTCGACGCTGCCGCCGCTGATGATCACATCCCCGCCGGCGGTGATCTCAATGCCGCCGCCGCTCTGGCCGATGCGGATGGCACCGCCTCCCTGCCCCGTCACCGTGATGGCGCGGGCCGCGTTGATACTGATTTTTCCCTGAGTGACCTGGAGATCGAAATCTTCGCTGCGCACTTCCATAGACAGGTTGCGGCCGACTTCGGCGACCAGGTCGCGGCCGCTGCGCATTACGATATCCTGCCGGTCGCTCTGCATGAGGATGTTATCGCCGGCCTTCATGCGGATGTCGGTGGCCGCCTGCTGCTCGATCTCGCCGGTGCGGGTCATCAGGCGCTGGGCGTTTTCCACGGTGACGATCTGATCTTTGCCCACCTCGACGAATTGACTGTCTCCCGATTCGAGCAGCATCGTTTTGGCGGCATAGACTTCCATCTCTCCCTCTTCACTGGCCAGACGCACGCGATGCCCGTCGCGATCGGCGTCGAGGCTCAGAATGTTCTTGCGTTCGCGGGTGAAGAGTTCGGTTTTTTCCTTTCCGTCGCGATCATCCATGAGCAGCTCGTTGCCGCCCCAGGTACGCAGGATGTTCTGCGTGCGATTGGCGCTGGTTACCGGCGTCGGCGTATCGGGATTGGGCAGGGCGCCAAGGATGACCGGCCGATCCAGATCACCGTTGACGCAGGAAATCACCACCTCGGTGCCGGCATGCAAAGGGAAATGGAAACCATAGTCCCTGCCGGCGCAGGGTTGCACCATGCGCACCGGGTGGCTGGCCTCGCCGGGGGCGGTCTCGCTGAGATCGAAATCGGTGCGCAGTCGGTAGCGCCCCTGTTCGTCGAGATAGGCATATTCACCGCCGGTCGTCTCGATGCGCGCCGTCAATAGACCGTGCATCGGGCGCGCGGCGGATAAGGGAGGCCGATAGGGCGTTCCGGCGCGAATCAGCAGCAGCTTGTTGCAGTAGCTCATCCCTTTGCCGCTATCGCCGTAAGCAAAGCCGGCGCTTTGATCCCCTTCATGCTCGACCTCGACGATAAGATAATCGCCGTTGAGTCCTTCATCCGGGTGACCGATTATGGACAGAATTTCTCCGGGCGCCAGGGCCCGGCAGTCCGTCTCGGCAACCAGGGTGCGGCGCTGCCAGTCCAGCAGTTGACCGCGCATCCGGGCCAAATGCTGCCCCTGCTCAAGGTCGAGAAAATGTTCTCCGTAGCGGTAGTCACGCCCGCTGCCGCCGGACGATGAGGCATAAGCCGACAAATGCGCCTCGGGGGACTGATCGTTGTAATCCTTGAGTTCGACCTGCGCGCTCAGCAGGTTGGCGCGCTCACGCAGGGCGAATACCGTCTCAAAGCCGCGGCGGGTGCCGCTCTGAACTTCATAGAGCAGTTCGCCGCAGGCACAGGCCGGCAGATCGTCGACACGGTCGTGAAAAACGACCCGTACCCCCTCCCCGTTCTGGGAGAATCGAAAGAAGATGCCCACATGAGCGCAGATGCGCAGGAGAAAATCCCAATCGCTCTCATCGTACTGCACCACGAATTCGCGGAAGGGATAGTCGCCGTCAAGCTCCAGTTCGTAGTCGGTCTCGCTGAAGCCGGCTCCCTGCAGGATCTCCTCGAGGATCTGCGGTGCGGTGGTGTTGAGAAAAACCCGGTTGTCCCGCCTCAATTTAAGGGGGTGGAGGACAGAGTTGAGCAAAACAACATACGCATGGCCGCCGACAGCCTCGCCCGCGTAGGAAATTTCACTCACCACCCCATGAATGGGCAGCATCTGACCTTCCCATGCCATCTCGAGCGTCCCCTTGCGCCCGACGGCTAGCCCCACATCCAGGAAGCTTTCAGAGAACAGGTTGATGGTAAAACAGTAATCCTGCGACAACCCGTGGTCTCTCCCGCTGAAATCCTTCACCGCCAGGGTCCCATCCGGCACCCCCTGAACACGGAAGAAATACTGCTGGGCATCAGCCTTGTGAGACGAGGCGTCCCAAGCCGCAGAGACAAATGACATGTTCCCCCCTTTGAATCATCATGTGCAACTGTTCAACGCAGTCTAAAGAGAAGAAAACTCCTTGAGATTTTCCTCCGCGTGCTCAGCGTCCTCCGCGGTGAAATTCACCGAATCCGCCTCCACCCGATCGGCAAACACGCACGCCACCTCCCCCCGCTCATCCATCTCCAGAGTCAGGATATCCGGCATGTCGTCTTCGGCCATATACCCCAGCAGGCTGCGCGCGATACCGGGTAGCAGGCGCTGCTCCAGAAGGGCGTTGATGAAGCGCGCGCCGGTCTGCGGCTGACGGCAGCGCTCGGCGAGAAACTCCAGCATCTCGGGCGCGCAGCGCAGTTCGATCCCATGGGCGGCGTGCAGGCGCTGTGCGGCCTCGTCGAGTTTGACAGCGACAATGTTGTGCAGCGCCTCCGCGCTCAGGGGGCGAAAGGGCACCACCTGCATGCGGGCCACCAGTGCCGGTGCGAAATGCCGGGTCAAGGCCGGGCGAATGACATCGCCCAGTTGCGACAGAGTCGGCGCGAGCGGGCTTTCGTCCCTCTCTTCATCCAACGAACTGCACAGAGCATTGATCTCCTCGGCACCGAGATTGCTGGTCATGAGGATGACCGTGTTCTTGAAATCAATCTCGCGCCCCTCTCCGTCA
>OBLN01000846.1_pt1 | contig 10868 bp, 10 predicted proteins | sample 1519301 | NCBI WGS metagenome assembly OBLN01 (sample SAMEA2452533, study PRJEB22499) | sediment metagenome | reverse complement strand
TGCCGGCGAAATTAATATTTAGTTTAAACTCCCTGCCAGACTTACTCACACCGGTGACTCTCCCTGTGCCGAATATTTTATGTCTGACAAGATCACCTTTTTTAAAAGCGGTGTTCTTCTCTACTATCAGCGAGCCTTCACAAAGTCCTGCCTCATTAAAAAACCTGCTCTTTTGCAGATCGCTTCTTCTTCCCTTGTAGAATCTGCTCTCGACGTGAGAGAGGGTAAGCGTCTCTTTTGCTCTTGTAAAAGAGACATATCCAAGACGTCTCTCCTCCTCAAGATCACTGCCGTCTCCGACAAGCGGTAAGAAGCCCTCTTCCATTCCGATAATGAATATATGGTCAAACTCAAGACCCTTTGAGGCATGGATGCTCATCATATAGATGCTCTCGCCCTCGACTTGGTCCTGCTCGCTTTGAAGTGTAAGTTCATTTAAAAACTCATCAAGCGTAGATTCGGGAGAGTTTTTTACAAAGTCTCTAAAGAGGCCGTAAAACTCATCCATATTCAGAACTCTCTCCGTTTCGTCCGGCATGCCTTTGTAGATATCTTTTAGATGAAAAGTATCCTCTAAAACGTCTATAAAGTTATAGGTGGATTCTGTTACCGACTTTGCTACCGCTTGAATATCTTTTACGAACTTTTTAAGAGTTTTTGCATTTTTTTGTCTTACAAGCTGCTCCAACTCTGATAAGGGACTCTTTTTTATATACTCAAACATAGAGGTGCCCTTCTCATGTGCCGCAAGCTCTATCTTATCGACACTAGCCTTTCCTAGGCCTCTCTTTGGCTTGTTTATGATACGTTTGAACGAGAAGTCGTCATGAAAATTGGTTATCACTCTTATGTAGCTTATAAGATCTTTGATCTCTGCTCTGTCATAAAATCTGAGACCTCCGACGAGCTTATAGGCGATGCCTGCACGGTTAAGACCCTCTTCGATAGAGCGGCTCAAAACGTTCACACGGTAAAGCACGGCTATATTTTCGGCCTTTACTCCGGAGTCCAGAAGTTTCATGATCTTTGAAGCGATCTTTCTTGCCTCCTCGCTCTCGTCACCTGAGTTTAGAACCGTTACATCTTCGCCTCCGCCTCTTGTGGGGATGAGCTTTTTGCCTAATCTTGAGCGGTTGTGCTCAATGAGCGCATTTGCGACTTTTAAAATAGGCTCTTTGGAGCGGTAGTTCTCCTCAAGTTTAAATACCGCAGTATCTTTAAAATCCTGATCAAACTCCATGATATTTCGTATGTGAGCGCCTCTCCAGCCGTAGATGCTCTGATCATCATCACCGACTACGCATATATTGTTATGTGAGCTGCATAACTTTTGCAAAAGCTTTAGCTGGAGCTCATTTGTATCTTGATACTCATCTACCATTATGTAGCGATAACGCTCGGATGTTGCGCGAGCCAACTCTTCGTTTTCGTCCAATAATTTATACGTTAGAGCTATTAGATCGTCAAAATCGACCAGATTGTTCTCAAGCAGATAAGCTTCATACTCTTCATAAACTTTTGCGATCTGTTGATAGTTAAAGAGTTCCGACTGCCTGTAGGCATCATCAGGGCTTAAAAGAGAGCTTTTATATCTTGATATCTCGCTGGCGATCAGCGGTGTCGGGATCTCGCTGTTTATCTTTTTTATGATCCTTTTTTTATCATCGGTATCGATCACTACAAAATTGTTCTCTCTGTTTAAAAGATGTATATGAAATTTTAAAAAAAGCAGCCCGAACTTGTGAAATGTACAAAGCAGGGGAGGATATGCAGGATTGTCCATCATTGCGTATGAACGCTCCCTCATCTCTTTAGCCGCTTTGTTTGTAAAGGTTAATGTAAGCGTATTTGAAGCAGGGATGCCGACTCCCTCTATAAGATATGCCAAACGAGAGACTATCGTCGTAGTCTTACCGCTTCCTGCGCCTGCCAATATCAGCACAGGTCCCTCTGTTGTTTTTACAGCAGAAGCTTGCGACTCATTTAATTTGCTAAATATTTTTTCCATATCTTTGCCACTATTCGTATTGGTTTAAATTATTATAGCCAAAAAGTTATAAATTATTACAAAACTATTGCATTAATTATAATAATGAGTTATACTTTTGCTTATTATTTAAACTTATAGGAATTATTATGTTAAAAGATTTTGCAAAACTACAAACTTTTTTGATGGTCATAAAAGAGAAAAGTTTTTCAAAAGCATCCGCAAAACTCGGCATTTCACAGCCTGCGGTTACTCAGCAGATCAAATTTATCGAGGATTATCTTGATACTAAAATAGTTGAAAGAAAGAAAAACGGCATACTTCTTACCAAAGAGGGTGAAGATCTTTTCAGAATAGCGCTAAGACTTGAAAAAGCGATCATGAACAGTGAAAAAGAGCTCTTAAAGATCATCAACAAAGACTTTACTTTTGTCATAGGTTCATCAAATGCGATAGGAAACTATATTCTTCCAAACTATCTCAGCGAGATAAAAAAGAGGATAAACAACAACGTATATATGAATGTCGGACTATCATGTGAAATGATAGACCAGCTTGAAGATAAGAAGATCGATATCGCTCTTATAGAGTCTCCTGTATTTAGAGACGGCATCATCTACAGAGAGTGGGTACAAGATGAGCTTGTGGTTTTTTCGAATCAGCCACTAAAAAAGCATCTAACTGCAGATGATCTGCTTGCATTTGACTGGATATGCAGAGACGAAGCTTCTCACACAAGAAAATTGACGAGCGAAGTTTTTGACGAAATGGGTGTTCAGTGCAACAACTTCCATGTTCTTGGTATTTTAGGAAGTCCGACGGCGATAAAAGAGTCGATCCTGCATGCTGATCCAACCACGGAGAGACCTGTTGTTTCAGTTATGTCAAAGCATGTTATAGCAAATGAAGTAGCCGAAGGAAAACTTTTTGAAGCAAGACTTAAAAACTATAAAATAGAGAGAAGCTTCTATATTGCATACTCTAAAGAGAGAAAACACGACGCTTTTGTCGACAATGTCGTGAACTATCTTCTATCTTTAAATAAAGTATAGACTCTAAAATTGGCTATTTTTTAAAAAACTTTGAGTTTTCTGGGTTTGATAAAAAAGATGCCATCGAGTTTTCGACTCCGCCATCATCCACTTTTTTAACAACTTTTTCACTTTGTTTCTTATAGCTTGAGAGATTTATAAGCAGCGGTGTCTCATCCACTATTATCTGCATAATGCTCAAAAGCGGCACACTTACTATACTGCCGAAGTTATCAGAGCCAAAACCGGCTTCAAAAACCAATTTGTCCCCTACTATGCTTGCGGTATCAAAAGTATATCCGGCAAGAAAAAAGAGTGTCATCGGTCTAAATTCTGCGCTTATTTCACTTGGCAGTTCCGGCTCGAAAGTTATCTGCTCGATTTTACACAGGATACCAAAATTTTGATCTTTTTCAAAAAGAAGGATAATTAAGCTCTCTATATTTTTTTGCATAATTTTTGCAAAATCTCTATCCTCTATTAGGTTATCTAGCAAAAAATTTCCTTTATGTTTTTTGTAATTATATCAAAATCTATCATAGCATTCATAAGTGCCGCTTTTGAGAATTTATGAAGATCCTCTACATAGATATCCTCTTCAAATATTTTTTTCTCCATTAGTAGCCGCTCTCTTGTAGTGCCCTTTAAAAGCGGCTGCTTTGGAGTCACCCATCTATTTGAGTCGTAAAAGGCTATATTTGCTATCGTAGTATCCGTTACAAGAGAGTTTTTTACTATAAGCACATCATCACACTCTCCTCGTTGCTCATAAAGAGCCTCCAGCCCGCCTCTGTCTGCCGACTTTAAAGAGTACTCTATATTGTCATCATAGATAAGTTTTAAAAAGTTTATATCTCTTTTTTTATACTCATGATATGTAACGTCAACAGTATGTGGCAGCTTGGATATATCATAAAACAGACGGCATCTGTAAGTCCCCTCTTTTGGAGGCTCTATATGTTCAAGCAGATTCTGCGGATTTTTAACATTAAATTTTTTTAAGACACCCTCATATCTCTTTTGATGGTAGAGTATATTAAAAACCTCCCCATTCACTGCCCGTATGGTCTCTAAAAAAAGGCTACTCATCAAAAAGTTCTGTACTCAGATACCTCTCGCCTGTATCGCAAAGGACGGTCAAAAGGGTTTTTCCCTTAAACTCCTCTCTTTGAGCAACCTGCATCGTGGCATATACGTTTGCTCCGGCAGATATACCTACAAGCAGACCCTCATCTTTTGCTAACATTTTTGCGGTGTTTATAGCATCTTCATTGCTCACCTTTATCACTTCACCATATACGGTCGTATCCAAAGTATCTGGAATAAACCCTGCACCGATGCCCTGTATAGCGTGCGGACCTGCACTCTCACCTGAAAGTACGGCAGAACTTGCAGGCTCGACCGCAAATATTGCAATATTTGCTATCTCCTTTTTTAGGACTTTTGATGTACCGCTTAAAGTGCCTCCAGTTCCTACCGCTGCAATAAAAGCGTCTAACTTCTTATCCGTATCGCGAAGTATCTCCTGCGCAGTTGTCAACTCATGGATCTCAGGATTTGAAGGGTTTTTGAACTGCTGCAGAACTATTGAGTTTTGAATCTCTTTTTGAAGCTCATCCGCTTTTGCAATTGCACCGCTCATCCCTAGCGGCGCGGGAGTCAAAACCAACTCGGCGCCAAGCGCCTTTAAGAGCTTTCGTCTCTCTAGGCTCATAGATTCAGGCATTGTTAGTATCAGTTTTATATTTAGCGCTGCACAATTTGCCGCAAGAGCAATCCCCGTATTGCCGCTTGTAGGTTCTATAACGATTGTTCCTTCGGTAATTTGACCGGCTTCGATCGCACGCCTTATCATGTTAAAACCTATTCTATCTTTTACAGAGCTTGTAGGGTTCATAAACTCACACTTTGCAATTATATTGGCACCGGTAAGCTCTGATGCTTTATTTAGTCTTACCAAAGGTGTATTCCCTATCAGTTCTGTTATATTATTTGCAATTTTCATAAACACTCCCCCAAGTAAATCAAACACAATTTATGATATGCTACCAAAAATATTATTATAGGAGGCTATAATGTACCTACACAAAGAGATCAATTCCATTGAGGCAATGCCTCAAAAAGCAGGAGAAGGCGTATCTATGAAGATGCTTTTATCTCCTGATGAGTCGCCAAATTTTGCAATGAGAAACTTCATAATAGAAGCCGGCGGACATATGCCTCTTCACACGAACAGCGTAGAACACGAGCAGTATGTGCTATCAGGACGCGCGCTAGTTCAGATAGGAGATGAGAGTTTTGAAGCAAAGGCCGGTGATGTTCTGCTTATACCTGCAGGTCTCTCTCACAGCTATAAAACCTTGGGAGATGAGGCATACAGTTTTCTATGTCTTGTTCCCAAAGGCGAAGATTGCATAACGATAATTAAGTAAATCTATCTATATGAAAAACGCCTCTTTACTATTTATGCTTACTCTTTTTTTGGGCTCTTCAGTTTATGCGGATGAGCTCAAAAAAGAGTCAAACGGAGATGAGGCGATGAAGCAGTTTCTGTTTGAGTATCTCGACATGCCTCAAGACTCGGATGAGCGCGAAAGCATGACCTCAAAAATTTTCAGCAACTTCGGTATGCTCCCGCATGAAAAAACTTTTTTGATCCCTCTGGCCTATACAACGCAAAATTATGAGACAAGGGATCCGGTTTCATATCCGGGCTATGATGAGTTCAATAAGAATATCGAAGCAGAGTTTCAGATAAGCCTCAAAAAAGTGCTCAGCTATAACTTCTTTGGTCTCAATGAGATGATAACCTTTGGATACACCCAAGAGGTCTGGTGGCAGCTCTACTCAGACTCTGCCCCGTTTCGTGAGACGAACTACAGGCCTGAGATATGGCTTACGCTGCCTATTAAGGACAAAATGGAGTCTGCTTACGCGCCAAAAGCTATAAAGATCGGATTTTGGCATGAGTCCAACGGTATGGGAGAGCCGCTCTCTAGAGAGTGGAATCAGCTTTTTGTAGATTCAGTTTTTCAATATGACAGTCTTCTTGCGACTATAAGAGTCGCAGCAGTAGATGCGGGAGAGAACAATAAAGATATTACATCATATCTCGGATACGGGCATCTGAAGATAAACTATTTTTTAAAAAAGCACCAGTTTGATTTTACATGGCGGAACAATCTTCGTTTTAATTCAGAGAACAGAGGCTCTATTAAGGCTGAGTGGTCATATCCCACCGGAAATTCAAAAAACAACTTCTGGTATCTTAAGATATTTAACGGCTACGGGGCAAGTTTGGTAGATTACAATCACCACCAAAGCAGGGTGGGATTCGGATTTTTATTCTCTAGATAGACTAAAGCTGCGCAGAGCTTATAAGCCCTGCAAAAGATGGTTACTCGTCAGAGTCATCATCCTCATCATCTTTGTCTTTTTTATTTTTACGCTCTTTTTTCTCAGACTTGCGTTGCTCTTTCTCGGCTTTACGCTCCTCTTTTTTCAACTTTTTCTCAGACTTGCGTTGCTCTTTCTCAGCTTTGCGCTCCTCTTTTGTTGCTCTCTTTTCGGATTTACGCTGCTCTTTCTCAGCTTTGCGTTCCTCTTTTTTCACGCTGTTTTGAGCTTTTTTATCCGCATCTTGACGCTTCTCAGCTCTTGGTTTTTCATTTTTATTCTCATAACCTGATTCATTATCTTCAGCGAAAATCACCGATGGAGCGGCTACAAGCAGTGCAGCACATAATATTTTTAAAACACTCTTTTTCATAGGGATCCTTTTTATTTGATATATGTATAACATATACTACTATATATAAAAGCTGATTTAGATAAGTTGTAAAACCAAAGCTTTTAAAACACATATTTAAAACAGATCGAAATATCGCTAATGGACATTTCAGAATAATAGTACCACATAATGAGATAAAAGAGAGTTAAAAAATTTAAAGGAGAGTTTTTATAAAGAAATGGTGCGATCGGAGAGATTTGAACTCTCACACCCGTAAGGCACTACCCCCTCAAGGTAGCGTGTCTACCGTTCCACCACGATCGCGTAAAGAAAATTTAAAAGTGCCGACCCGAGAGGGTTGGCGAGGGTTACTTTGGTTGATTAACCTAAGTAAGGGTTTGCGTAAAGTGCGATTAGAGCAATTACAAGTGCGTAGATAACCTGAGCTTCGATCATCGCAAGAGCGATAAACATCGTAGTCATAAGCTTAGCACCTAAACCTGGGTTACGAGCTGTACCAGCGATTGTAGCAGCAGCAGTATGACCCATACCGATAGCTCCACCAAGAGCAGCAAGACCAAGACCAAGACCTGCAGCGATCATTGAGTAAGCTTTAAGAGTTTGGTTAGCAACGTCACCGTCAGCAGCAAATGCAGCAGTAGCAAGAGCTAACATTAAAAATAGAACTTTTTTCATAGTTTCTCCATTAAAATTATTACAAACTTTTTCGGCTAGCGTAACCACATCCACTATGAATATGGCAACCCAAACATAAATGCAAGGATTTCCCTACTAAAATTTGATGGCGAATGATACACAAAAAGTACTAAAAATTACTTTAATGTATATATTTTTTATCTAAGCACGTCCTAAAGAGATCTTATTGCCTTTAAATTCTAATATCTCAACATCTATCTCATCGCCCTCATTTAACACATCACTCACTTTATCTACTCTCTGATCAGATATCTTGGAGATGTGGATTAATCCGTCTGTTCCGTCAGGCAGCTCTATAAACGCGCCGAAATCAACTATTTTTTTAACGATGCCTTTATATTTATCGCCTACTTTATAATCTATCTTTGCGATCTTGGGAGCATTGACTATTCCCTCTATATGCTCCCTTGCTGCTTTTACGCCGCTTTTGCTTTTACCGGTTACTTTTACTTTTCCGTCTTTTTTGTCTATATCGATCGCCACTTCAAACTTCTCTATTATCTCACGGATAGTTTTTCCTGCCTGCCCGATGATCTCGCCAATAAAACTTGGATGAATATGGAAAAAATCCGTACTAGGAAGCACGCCGTCATTAAACTCGATCTTTTTCTCAGCTTCCTGCATGATACCTATAATATGAGCTCTTCCCTCTTTTGCCTGATAGAGCGCCTCTTTTAAAATATCTAAGCCGATTCCTCCAAGCTTAATATCCATCTGCATAGCAGTGATGCCATCTCTTGAACCAGTTACCTTAAAGTCCATATCTCCGTCATGGTCTTCAAGTCCCATTATGTCTGAGAGAATTGCATATTTGTCACCTTCACTTACCATACCCATTGCGATCCCTGCAATAACATCGCTTGTCTCTATGTCTGCAGCTTTTAGCGCCATGTAGCCGCCGCAAACCGTAGCCATCGATGATGAGCCGTTTGACTCAAGTATCTCCGAGACCAGACGAACAGTCTGCCCGTCAAGGTTTACTATAGGCTCCAGAGCTCTTTTAGCCAGATTTCCGTGTCCGAGCTCTCTTCTTTTTGTTCCCATTATAGGAGATGCTTCACCGACACTGAATCCAGGAAAATTGTAGTGAACCATAAAGTTCTCATTTTGAACGCCATCATCGGTCAGTGTCTCAAACATCTGCGCATCTTTTGCTCCGCCCATCGTAAGTACGACAAGTGCTTGTGTCTGACCGCGGGTAAAGAGGCATGATGAGTGTGCGCGCGGAAGAACGTTCGTGCTTATGGATATAGGTCTTACCTCATTTAAAGCTCTGCCGTCGGCGCGGATTTTATCATTAAGTATCTGAGCTCTAACCTGCTCTTTTTTTACCTTCTCTATAGCATCTTTGAGCTCTACTTCATCCCAATGCTCTTGAGTAAGCATGATCTTTTTTCTAAGTGCTCTTAGGGCAGTTGAACGCTCTGATTTAGCCATCTGATTCATTGCAGCTTTAATGTCCGAGATATGGTTCTCTCTTACATAACCTACCATCTCTTCATTAATAACATGCGCTTTGTACTCTATGGCTTTGGTCTCTTTTTTAAACTCTCTAAAAGAGTCTTCATACTTGGCGTTGCTTTTAAAAAGAAGCTGTTGTGCTTTTTGCAATATCTAGGTGCTAAGCAATATCTCTATAAGTTCATCTTCGCCCAGTGCGTTTGATGCATGCGTGGTTATTACAGGTGCGCTCATCGCAGGATCAATAAGAGGATCGATGACCAGAGTGCTGTCTATCTTCTCTGAACCGATGCTTCTCATCTCGATCATCAAAAGTTCATCTTTTGTTCCCGATAGATAAAGGTCCAGCGTAGAGCTGTTTAACTGAGAAAGAGTAGGGTTTAAAACAAGCTCTCCGTTGACATTTGCAGCTCTTATGGCAGATACGGATTTGTTAATATCTATATCGCTTACATACAGCGCTGCAGATGCCGCATTAAGTGCCAAAACTTGCAGATCTGCCTCAGCGTCAACGCTAAATGTCATAATAGTTATCTGTGTAGGATGTCCGAACCCTTTTGGAAAAAGCGGGCGCAGTGAGCGGTCTACTATACGTGAAGTTAGCGTTTCAAAATCGCTCGGTTTTGTCTCACGCTTAAAAAATCCTCCCGGGATCTTGCCTGCAGCGTATGTTTTTTCAATATACTGCACCGTTAATGGGAGAAAATCATCTTTTACTATCTCTGTTTCGTCTATTACGACGGTTGCCAAAATAACGGTATCACCGCTCTTTATCCAAGCCGCCCCGTTTGCCTGTCTTGCAACTTCATCAAACGAATACTCTTCACTTCTATTTTCTAGATCAATGCTTACATTATACTTCACTTTTTTCTCCTAATATTTTCTCTATCATATCTTCATCTATTTTATTTAACTCTTCGTAATACAGTGATGTCTCGACATAATCATCTATATTGTAGAGAAAAAATATATTGTCCGTAAACTGCTCTAAAAACTCCAAAACATCACTTGGAATCACAGGTACCGCAATATAGACAGCCTTTGGTTTCATTGCCAATATCATCTTTAGGGCGGTTAGAAACTTCATTCCGGTCTCACTTCCCTCGTCAACCAGTAAAACCACCTGATCGCTCATTGACGCGAACGGTCTTCCCTTTCTGTATTGATATATATAGCTTAGAATTTTCTCTTCATGCTTTCTGTGGGCCTCACCGTAAACATAGTCATACTTTATGCCAAATGCAGCCACCAAATTCTCGTTTATTACTATCTCTTCACTCTCACAGACTCTTGCAATCTCACACTCACTGTTGTTTGGAGCGGTTATAGCTTCTGAGAAAAGAAAATCAACGCTGTTTTTATACTTTCCCTTTAGATTATATGCCAGCTCTAAGCCGCCCCTTGAAACTGCCACTATCTTCCAGTTCTCATCTTTTAGCTTTTGCATAGGCACTACGTCTTGAAGCCTTTTTGCTGCATCCATTCTATCTTTGAGTATATGTTTGTACTTTTTCATGATCAGTTCGTCTCCGATTTATCGGGAAGTCTATATACAAAGCCTGAGCGTTTTCCCTCATTTTTCATTATCGGCTTAAGTCTTATGGTTAAATATATAAATCTGTCATAAACGGAATCAGATTCGCCATTGATGTTAAGAATTGGTCTATTGTTCTCTAAGTACGTAAGTCCGAAATCCCAACATCTTTTTTGATATAAAAAGCCTACCTCAAAATTCTTCTTCTGGCTTCTTTCCAAGTCATAGTCAAATCTGAAGTGGTATGAGTAGTGTTTGTCATATTTATACTCCAGGCTTGAAGTTACATAACTTGTAGTCGGGGAGTAAGTAGCGGTTTTAGGTAAAAAACTGTCCCTGTACATATGAGATAGTCCTACATTAAGGCTCTCGCCGTTATAGGATATTTTATTGAAATTTTTAGAAAAA
>OBLN01000845.1_pt1 | contig 10878 bp, 25 predicted proteins | sample 1519301 | NCBI WGS metagenome assembly OBLN01 (sample SAMEA2452533, study PRJEB22499) | sediment metagenome | reverse complement strand
AGAATGTAAATCGTGAATATATATATCACCACCAATGTGCATTTCTATAAGTTTATTAGCCACATCTGTATGATAAAGTTTACGCATTTCTTTCCATAGTAAATATAAACTGTTAAGTTTTTCATATGGCTTTGCTAATTCTACAGAATACGATACTATTGAAGAATCACCCACATTAGCGTTAGCATCAATACTAGTATCGGCACATACTTTTGTATTAAAAAATTCCTTACTGAATTTATTTAGGTCTAACTGACTTCCAATTCCCTCAATCTCAAAAATTTCAACCCCGTATTTTATACGGAGTGAATCTAAAAGCTCTCCAAATTCTTTATCATATGACAATTCAACGTTCACTTTAACACCGCTTGAATGTTAACAAGTTCTCCATCTTTAGATATAATCGGTAATGATTTTATACCGGCCGCGCCTGCATCTTCCATTATCATGTCAAAGCTTGGTTCATCCAAGCTTGTTAAATCTATGTAATTAAATTGTATATTTTTCTTGCTTAATAGCATCTTCACATTTTCGCATGCGCCGCAACCCGGCCGTCCATAAATAACTATCATTTTAAAAACTCCTGCGCGCAAATATATAAACCCAGCCCGCGCGCTTGGGCAATAAGATTACAACTTTCGATATAATCTCATGTATTAAAGCATTATCCATATGCTAGTTCTCGGAAATTCTGGTTCTTTATTCTCAATATTTATATAATCCGCGAGATTAATAATTCTTGAAAATTCACCTACATCAATAAAAACCCGCGAGCTCAATAAATCAAAAACCTTAAGTGTCAAAATGTCGGCAAATGTATGCTGCTTTGGTTCATCATATATTTGCATTGCATCTCTGCTGAAATATGTATCACCGATGTTATAATAGACAATCGGCTGGTCAGCAGGATCATCTGTCCACACGGTGAACCGCGTTTCGATTTCTACAATATTATCATCTTTTACATCCACATTTATTTCATCAAGCGTAAGCTTGGGTGGTATAAATTCAACTACTGGTTCTGTCAATAATATCGCCTCACGAATTTATAATATTTATAATATGCTTTTGGAAATTCAACCCAGAATTTTAATTTCTTGTATATAGTTAAATTTTTATAATTAATATACGACAGAGATGTCGTATAGAAAAATTTAAAGTCAAACATTCAATCACCAGACATTAGAAATAATGTTATGAATGATATTAATATTAATAAAGCGATGGTTATATTCGTTCCAATTGTATCCATTAGTGTATTTAATATGTATATAGCGCTAGCAAATGTAACAACCATTGTACATATAATCATATATGTAAACATTAATCTTTCTGTAATTTCACCCATAGTTTCTCAAATTCCTTATTTGTTTTTAATATTAAATCGCGAATTTCTGATAATTCGAGTGCTTCCTTTTTTAAGCGCGTTTTCTTCACAACCCTTACTTGTAGAACATGCTTATGTATTTCTTCCAGCGCGCGAATAAGTGATGAATGATAACCGTTCGTATATTGTTCTTCATTGCCAGAGTTTACTCTGGCAATGAAGGTTATAAATGCTCCATCATCATATGCAATACCCATTCCTTCCATTGGATTTAATATGCGCATTTCATATGTGCGCGCTTTTGGTGTACCATCGGCATTAAAATCCGGGTCTAAATCTTCGATGGTCTTTTTAGGTCTTGCCATCAATTATCATATCTCCTACGATTATAGCACCAACAATGAATATCAGTCCAGTTCAAATACTATCAGCCCCATAGCACCAATTATAAAACATGCAGCTATAGCTATTAAAAAACTTATAACAGAATAAACCGCGCTAAAGATTATAAGACATATTATTATGTAAATCACTAAAGCTGCCGCTTCACTTAATTCCTGAACTACCAAATCCATCACGCTCATTATCAATTGTATCTGCGATACAATGCATCTCATCCACACATACATTGATTCTCAATACTTGTGCTATACGATCACCTATATTAATATAAAATGGTTCATTGTTATCATTCTTAAGTATAATTTTAACATATCGGACGTAGTCCGGGTCAATAACGCCGCCCTTAACTTCGATTCCATTGTTAAGTGCTAACCCACTGCGCTCTTTAAATATATACGCTTCAGTGCTGTCGCACAAAAGTTTTATTCTTGTTTCAATGGCTCGACGCTCGCCAGGTGCAAGCGTTACTTGCTCATCTGCACGAATATCAAATGCCGCATTCATTGGATTTACATCCAATGGTATTCCATGAGATGCATGATTAACATATCTAAACATTTTTACCTCATAAAATAATGCATAATAGCGCAACGCGCTATTATGTTTCAAATCCCCATTCGAGTGCCATATATGTCTTATTCTTCTTCTGCGTACTTTGGATGGGCATACTCTTACCTATCCACACGCGCTTACCGACGAACTTATCTTTCAACGTATACATGACTTCTCCATCGCCAAGTTCTGCGGCGTCAGCAAATGTTGTTATACAGTTGCGTCCCCAAACAGTGGTCTGCCCGCATATTAGTGAGAATTCCTCACCCTCATCAGTTGTAAAATTTATTGCCATAAACGGTCCGTATTCGGATGTGGCCGCCTGAACATTGTCTATGACAATATTTCTAATACGCTCACCAGCATTTAGCTTAAATGTTTCTCTTGCTGCTGATGCCTGTGGAACTGCTGTACTTTCTGAACTCTTTTCTATCTTTACCATATTAAAAACCTCTTATTATTAGTATTGTTGATATTAGTGCGGCAATAAAAAATGTGCCAAATGTTGCAAGTTTTGTTTTATCATGTTTACACACAATAATCCATAATCCATTTGAGCATATCCATGTTGCTTGTCCTATTAATATTAAATTCGTATTCATTAATCCTGTACCGGCACCATTAAATATAGCGCCAAGAATTGATAATATTGTTGCTATTAGTTCTAACAATATATAACACGCATCCATTGGATTTAAAGGTTCTGGTCGATTAATTCAGCGATTTGTTCAACCACTGTATCACTGTCATCCAGCAATATAACCCCAATACCTAATAGCTCGAACATTATCAACAGTTCATTATAAATCTTATCAGACTCTTCTGCTGTTTGTAAACGTGTACCATCTGATACATATTCCTTTGTTCGTTTTAATAGAATTAAGATATCATATCTATTACGCTCCTTAAATATCTGTTCAAATAAAAATAATATATTTTCATCATTCTGATTGTCGGCGCGCCGCGCGTAATCTAATGCATAATAGAGCGAGAGATATATTGGACTATCTGTAATCATTATATTAATTTCATCTGGTATAATGTCCTCGCGCTCTTTTTGTTTCATATATATGCGGAATTGGTCGGCGACGCTGCCAAGTTTAAATCCACGATTCAATTCTTCGCGGATAAATTCTGTTACTAGTTCGGCGCGCTCGCCACGCCTTTTATACATATAAAATAAACCGGCGGCTGTCGTTGAATTATGTGTTACTGTAAAATCTTCTAACATAAATAATTGATCGCCATCTAATTCAAATCCATAATATTCTCCAATACTATCCGCAACAATATTAATACGAGTCCGATTACAGTCTCGCTTTAAAGACTGAGTTGTAATAATTTTTCTACTAATTTTAGTTGGTATTAATTTTAAATCACCCCTAATTGTAATACGTTTATATATATCTGTATATCCATTAGTTGTACATGTTCTTGATACATCTCTTATTACACATTTAAATCCTAAACTTCTAGCTAAAATTAATATATCGTTAATTAGTGGTGTATTTTTCATACACAAATCAATACAATTATTAGCTACATGTGCATCCGAGTCCACAATTCCAGCTAATAATTCTAATCGTTGATTAACGTCAGATGTTTTATATATAAACGGAATATGTTTATTATTAATTAAATTCATTTTTCTAAATTCATTACGTAAATACTTATTAGGTTTAATAACACCTCCAGTTACAGAATATGTACATAATGAATTGCCTACCTTTTTACATGTAATATTATAGCGATTAGCATATTCAGATAAATAGTTTATAACTTCATCATCAGAATTTGTAATTCTTTCTGGATTGGCACTATGACCATCGCCCAGCCACAATCCTAAATAATATGGTTCTATAGGTAATACTTTTGTATTAAATTGTATACATTTATTTGTATATCCTTTTGCTCTAATTTTAAATTCTTTAGTTTTATTAAACCAGTCATTTACTGTAATATGCACAATATCATTAGCTCTATGCCCACCACATCTACCACTTATTACTAATGATAATATATGATTACCAGTTACGTAATAATTATCACCTTTACGTTGTTCAATTTTATATAATTGTCCAACTCCGTTGGATATTGACATAACATTTCGCTCTTCACCATTCACTCCTAAAAGTTTATCACCAACTGTAATATCTTCAACACATTTTAATGATAAATCATGCATTATCACTCGAGTACCTTTTTTTAAACATTTCCCACTTGAAGGTGCGCCGCAAATGCCGACCTTAATCATTATTAATCAACTCACGCCCATCTACTTTAATAATAATATCATTATAATGTGCTGCATCACATTCTATTGTTATTAAATCATTAAAAAACGATTCCATGCAATCACCAACACTTTTGACATAAACCTTCATGCATTAATATTAATATCGGCTTCTTCCAAAACGCGCGCTTCATCATCTGTTAATTCTATATAATATATATTAATTTTTACTGACATCTGATTCACCTAACACTATTATTTCTTTAAGCCCGGGAATATACAATACTTTATACCAGCGTTGTAAATTCAATTTAAATTTTCCGGCAGGAAGTCCGCCATTGCTTATAGCTGGTAATAAATCATCTCCTATCAAAATTAACGCTGGTTTATCATAATTATCCATCATATAAGATTGTACTTTCAATGCAAGAATTTCATATAACGAAGATACATCAATTGTTATCGATTCAATATGAATCGTATCATCATATGTAGCATCAATACTTTGAACTTTTGTGCGAAATTGAGAAACTGATACTGGGACTGTAATACCATCGTAATCTATTGATTCAAAAAAGTATTTATAAATACTAAGACTTTTCAATCCGTCAAGAGTTCTCGCTAACTTATCTATACCAGCATCTTGATATCTATCCCACTTAGATTCAGATTCATTATCTTTATATGTAAGTGTATATTTATCCCATGTTATCGTTGCCGAATTCAATACATAACCTCCAATTTATCTAATGCATGAACACTTTCAGTTCTTGACTGAAATTCTGTGTTAAACATATTCTGATAGAAGTTATTCGATTTTTCATCAAATCTCAATGTTTATTCCAGCTTTACGTAAATTATTCATCATCCACGGTGTCAATCTAATCATTTCAGTTATAAGTCCGGCGGCGCCATGCAATCACCAACACTTTTGACATAAACCTTCATGCATATATTTATAATGCACGGCGCGAGCTCCACATTTGCCGCACGCTGGTAATGTTTTATAATCAATAGATACTATCACATTATTATCTGGTATCTCACCATCTATCTGTTTTTCAAACAGGAATTTAACTTTCTCGGTTTCCGGGTCTATATATACGAGTTGTATAATTGTAGCTTTCATTTTATCACATCCTTGCCAATAACAACAACATCTGGAAATTTTGGTATGTATAATAATTTAACCGGCATTTTAACATCCAATAACATTCGTTTCTCCGGAAGATATCCATCAATGGATGCTTCTTTTATTTTATCACCAATAATTATTAAATACGGTTTTGCATAATTATCAGATGTAAAATTATACACTTCGTAAAATATTATATTATACAATTTCTCTAAATTAAGTGTTAACGTTTCATATTTGACTTCTGTTGGCACCGCCATTTCATTAAATTTAATTGGAAATGCTTCTATTGGTGATAAAAATTTTTGTGTATATGCTTCACCTAAATTATGAAACATATAGTCTCTATATGCATGAGAATTAATTTTATTTAATAGCATTATTAATTCTCTAGCGGTTCTATCTTCCCATATGTCAAATATATAATAACTATATGGAGTTGTGTAAATTACTTCACTCGTAGACCATTTTATAGCCGCCTCGTGCATTATACCACCTAATTAATAATTATTATCACATATAGATTTTACTTGTGTATAGTTCATACCCATGTCAATCGCATCATATTGACTCTTATTAACACTGCGCCATGTGTAATCATCGTCCCATTTAAATACGATTTCGAACGAATCTGGATAAAACTGTGTAACAGGAATCCTAGGTTTACCACTATAAATCATTATAACATTATTATGTGCCGGTATATAATGCTTTTCAACTACAATTGCATAATCTGGTATAGTTTCATAAGCATTTAATACTTCAGCACCTAAATATATACAACATCCTGTTATTAAAATAATAATAATAGTGGAAAATATTATATCTGTGGTATCCATTGGCAACAATCTCCATCTTTTGATGTATCCCATAAATCCATATCACAATATGTAACTGGTAAATCAGTATAACTTAATGCATCATAATACTTCTGGCGGGTTTCCAATGAATAAAAAATCGTGCCATTCTTGCGAATAGATTTATCCGTTATCGTTGCATCAATATTAATATCGGCTTCTTGCAAATTTTTACGCATCCATGGCGTAAGTCTTATCATTTCTAATATTAAACCGCTGGCACCAGCCATTTCAAATCTTAATGGCAATGAAAAGTCAACACCGTTACACACAACATTATCGACATTCCAATCATCACCATCCGCCCACGGTGGAATTATTGGCGCAATTCTTCCAATAACATTAAATCCATTATTCGATAATGTTTCACATGCTTTCAATCTATACTTTTTTGACGCAGCCTTTGGTTCTGTATGATACCAATTATTGTTTGCTATTGATATTTGAATTTGAGCAAGCTCTGGATTTAAATATTCCATTACATTAACAATATCGTATGATTTTGTTAATATAATATATGGATACTCAAATTCATTCAATATATCCAATACTTCATATGTTTTTTCATGGTTAACACCGCGCATAAATGGATCGCTCATGCCGCCGATTCTTATCGGATGCTTTTTTTCTATAAATTCACCCATCTTTCCAGACGGGCGAGCTAAGCGTTTGCGCAGTAAACGTGTATCAGTCTCCTTAAATTCATCAAATGGTAGTCCAAATGAATGCGCGATATTCGCAGCATAACAATACTTACAACCATGTGTACATCCATTATACAATGGGTCAATTTGAAAAGGATAAAGGCAATGGTTACCTTTAGTATGTCCAATTATTCGCATCAAGGCTAGCGCCTCATATTATCCATAAATCTTTTCAATTTCATCATCCTCATATTTTAAATGTAATAGTGTTGTCGCATCTATATCATCAATGTCGCCACTGGCCGAATTTATATTTTCATATATTTGATTAAATGTTAACATCATTTCATGCGATACAGGCAATTCCTCTATATATTCAATACTCGATTCTGGGCAACTAAATGCCAGTGTTGCTGGCACACCTTCTAAAATTTCTACGGCTGTTAACTTATTAACTGTTAATCCGTATACATAATCATTTAACCTGAAGTGGCGGTCAACTAATTTTTTATCGCCACTTTTAAAAGAAATTAGGTATTTTACAGACATGATATCGGTCGCTCAAACATTCCAAAATATCTATCAATTAATCCATCTAGCACTTCCGGGCTTACGCCTTCTGAACCTGTAACAGTATTCAAAAGATTCATATGTTTTTTCATTGTAGATGATTCGGCATTAGCAATATTTAAAACATATATTTTATCATATACATTTATACCAATTACTTTATTGTAACTAAAATAGATTTGCGCATGCCCAAAATTTATTGCGAATGCTTTTGCTCCACTACCGGCAAACATACTAATCTCTGGATGAAAGTTTGATGATTCTGGTCTATAAACCGGAAATTGTGTATTCAACACTGGATAAATTGAATATTTGTATGGAACTGATGGCACAAAGTGTGATAAACTACTAGCATATCCACCGCCAGGGTTATACCTGTACATGCGTGTATGATTTTTAAATGCTATTAAATCTTTATTTGCGAACCAGAATGCACAATTTCCAAGAACAATTAGTCTGGCAGATGGTTTCCCATCTGCAAAATTATTTGCAATTATCTGCATAATCTATTACCTCATCTACTAATCCATATTTTAAAGCTTCATCAACAGTAAAGAATATTTCATGACCTTTCATTATATATGTATTTAATATATCATCTGTAAACTTTGTCGCTTCAATAAACATTTGACGCTCCATATCCACAACCTTTTTAAATTGTTCCAAATAACCAGACATATTATAATGTGTGGTGGTTTCAGACATTACCATTTGCACTTCATGATACATATACGTTGAATTTTTCATACACTGGCGTCTTCCTGGTGTACCTGCTACTGCTACCGATAATGCCATTGAATATGCGGCTCCATATACAATCGTTCGTATTGGCACGCATGATGTTTTCATTGCATTAATAATTGCTATCCCACTATACAAATCCCCGCCCTGAGAATTTATAAGCATGCATATTTCTTCTTCTTCCTGCGATTTTAAAATCTCATAACATACATATTGCGCAGTTTCTGCAGTTATGTCATCAAATAACCATATAGTTGTCAATTTAGTACTCTCCATTTATTACCCACGTAGGTATACAATCTACAGAAAATTCACATTTACATTTCTTACATATTACATAGAATGTAATATCATCATACGGATCTCTAATACAAAGAGGTTGTGGTTCATTATCATCATTATTAAACCAAAATTCATTATGTCCACATTGCGGACATTTACGCTCAAATAGTTTCATATCAATCACCATCACATAATCCATCAACAAATATCCATAAACCACATAGTGCTGCAAACATGCTAGCTTCTTTTAATTGAAGGATACCGGATATTATAGCTGAAATACCAAACATTACTGCAAACCAATTCATGTAATCACATCCGATTGCCAAACTTCTTTGGTATCAACATCCATAATACTTAAATAACCGCCAGGCCAGCCGGCGCCGGTATCCATCATTGTTAGATTATTAAATGTTAGCGGTTTAAAACTATTATAATAAACAGTTGTGGTATGACCAACATATACATGGCTGAACTCATCTATGGTATTATTCATAGCATATGATATAAGTTGTCTATCCCATATAAGAGTTTCAATATCTTGCGCTTCGAGTGGTACACTCGGCACGAATCCGCCGTGTACATAAATTCTATTTTTAGAATCTATATAATATGGAATGGCTTTATGTAGAAATTCTGCATGTCTAATTGGAACGCGGCCGCGATTTTCACATTCATAACTCCAGAGTGTGGCGTAACCACCTTGAGATACCCAAATTGGTAATTCTACAGATGTCTTAATGTAATTAATAAACCATTCTGAATGATTAGATTTTAAATTTATTACATTCGGTTTTTCACACAAATAATCAATCACTTTATATGTATCCGGCCCGCCATCACATTCATCCCCTAGAACTATCAATCTATCATATTGTGGGTCATAACCTGCGCGCTCCAAGGCTATTCTCATAGCTTTGTATTGACCGTGAATATCACCAATTACTAGAGTTCGCATTTAATCATCCTGCGCATCTCTATATGCGCGATATGAAATGTATTGTGGACATTCTTCAACTATTATATCCATATTTACTGGTTCTTCACCAGTAAGTAAACATATCCATTCTCCATCGCACTTTAGAAATGGGCATGATTTATAACATGTAGCCATAAATTATTCCCTCGCCAATCTCATTGGGTGGACTTATCATGTGCCCAATAGTAGTTTCTCCAAGTCCATTAGATGCATATACATGCACCTTTTTACCATAAGCTTGTGTTTTAACTGTCCATACCATATTAATCATGTCTCCGAGATTCCATTTTAGTAAGTTCATTTTGAACCCAATAAATTAATTCTTCACAATTTATTGGCGGCTGTGTAATTAATCCACAGCACTTACGTTTATTATCCCACAATGCACATACCAATCCTTTACAATTATTAAAACCTCTTAATGGACATTGTGAAAACATTATATCACCATCTTATACAATTCAATCAATTGTTCCATAGTCAATGTGGCTCCAGCTGCATATTTATGACCGCCGCCGCCAAATTCTTGAGCTATTTTATCAACAGCCACGCGATTTGATCTAAAACTAACTACAACTTTATCGTTCACATATCTCCATACAATAGCTATATCATATCCAGATTCGTAAATCTTCTGTCCAATTTCAGACATATCACTTGTTGCATTAACTATTTTAACTTTTAATCCTTTAAATCTAATATCCGTACCAGATTTAAATCCTTTATTAATGCGCAAGTCTTTGGCTGTAAGTAGAATTTTTCCGCGTTCTAATAGAATGTCTAATTGATGTCTCTGGAAATTAGGATTAAACAACCTGAGCCACATTGGATTATCATAAGTTGTAAGTTCAATGTTAGCCGATTCCGCAATAGGAATTGTATCTTTAAGCGTAAATTCCCACATATCGATATCTCCGACATGTTGAACAATCTTTGGTGTTAAAGTTGCGGGCTGTAAATATCTCCAGGTTAGTTCACATCCAGCATAATTTAAATCGCGATCGCCAGCAATTGATTCATCAGCCCAAGCATCAGATTGATTTTCCATTGCAGTCTTATGATGATCAATCCATATCAGCTGTTTACACGAATCTCTGAGAAGTTCCATATCTTGAAATGAAAAATCTACAACATAAACAACTTCGTTCATTACATC
>OBLN01000844.1_pt1 | contig 10885 bp, 7 predicted proteins | sample 1519301 | NCBI WGS metagenome assembly OBLN01 (sample SAMEA2452533, study PRJEB22499) | sediment metagenome | reverse complement strand
TTCCGCCTCCTCCTTCGCTTTTTTAAGCTCTTTCTCAAACTCCTCCTGCTCTCTGATTTTCTGCTCAAGCTCACTGTTTGCCAGAACAACTTTGTTTCGGTTGGAGTCCATTACAAGAAGAACCATAAGCAGAAGAAGCAGAGATAGATTATATGCAACCGCCTGCTTTATAAATCTCAGGTATGCTCCGTCAATCTCGCCGTCTATCGCATAACGTACAAGATAGCTTTCGTAATCACCGGAAACACTCCTTATGGGCATAAAAGATGTTATAACACTTATGCCGCCTGATTTTTCATAAACAGAAAAGGTTTCATGAGCCGCAAGTCGGGGACCCACCTCATTCTTAAGAGATTTGTTAACCGAATCAAAGATACCTGTGGGCATTATATCCTGAGACAATTCAAAATCATAACCTGACAGCCTTGATTCAGTTATGTATTCATCGGAAAAAGCACTTTCCGTACATTCGCTGAAACAGACCTGAAAGAGCTTTCTCTCTGCCACCTCTTTTTTAATGCCCATGGAATAGTAATTCCCATAACTCTCCAGCATTCCGGTTATAAAGCCTCTCACATCTAAGCTTATTTCCAGAGTGCCTATATGAACGCCACCATGGGAAAGGGGATAAACAAAGCGGAAGGCGTTGCCGCTTCTTCCCACCTCAAGTCCTTCGGTGAAACCGTTATTAATATTGGCAATATACACGGAGTAGCGTTTGTCGCCCAGCACATCGCCGTAAATATTTCTTTCATGAAGACGCAGAAAACTCACGGTATCCGGAAAATGAAAGTGTATCTTAGTGTATCCAAGCCTCTTCACCGTGTTATAAATGACAGATGTTTTGTTGAGGACATCTTCTCTCATGGCGTCCCTTTTTTCAGGGTGAAGCCATGCTTCAGCAACAGATTCGCTCAGACCGGGAATGTTTACAATTGACTGATAAACCTCATCAACATATCTGGAGTACATGGAAAGAGAGCGGCTGTATTCACTCCGAAGAGAGGATGCAGCGTTTGCAAGCGCACTTTCACGGGATTCCTGAAGCTTACCGTAAAGGAAAATACAGCCTGCAATATCAATAATAAGCAATAAAACTGCTATGGATCTGCGAACCACCAGTTAACCCCGCAATGAACATGTAACCATACTAATAAATGATACAGCAAATTTATCATCACATACAGTCAAATAATTGAACCTATGCGGATAAACCAGATAAGGCAAACAGGTTGACATAGCTGTGTATTATGGGAAATACTTAAAAGAAGACGAAAATAAGGGGTGCCTCACAATGAAAAAAATTTTAATCATCATTCTCCTGCTTACTCACCAGCCGGTCTTCGCAGAACTGCCCAAAGGGTTTGTTTATCTGTCTGATATAAACTCATCCATTGTTCAGGAAATACGCTACGCAACACCCCACAACTTCACAGGCACAAAGGTTGACGGCTACGAGAAAGGTGTGTGCATCCTCACCCGTCAGGCAGCGAGTGCCCTGAGCAATGTTCAGAAGGATCTGGAGCTTATAGGCTTCTCTCTGAAAGTGTATGACTGCTACAGACCGCAGAAAGCTGTGGATCATTTTGTACGCTGGTCAAAAGATCCGTCTGATATAAAAACAAAAATGGAATTTTACCCTGATGAGCCTAAAGAAACCCTTTTTAAAAGAGGGTTTATAGCCACAAAATCCGGTCATTCCAGAGGGAGTACGGTGGATCTTACTGTCATTCCTTATGATGCGCCGGAGCAGGAGGAGTACATACCCCATGTACGGCTGCGGAGATGCGACAGCAGTGCTGAAAACCGTTTTGGCGATAACAGCATAGACATGGGCACAGGTTTTGACTGCTTCAGCCCTGTTTCCGCAACAGAGAGTGATGCACTCACCGAAAAACAGCTCTCCAACAGGCTTCTCCTGAGAGATTTGATGAAAAAATACGGCTTTGTCAATTATTCAAAGGAGTGGTGGCACTATACTTCGCAAAAAGAGCCTTTCCCAAAGAAATATTTTAATTTTGATATAAAATAACTTGCAAACAAATGAAGTATCGCTGAAAATATTGACGCTATGTCAAGAGACCCCGCAGCAGAAAGAAACACTTTTCATGGTTTTAAAGCGGCTGAGTTTTACCGATGTTTCAGCCGTGTTACAGCAGGCGCTTATGATGAAGGCGAGCTGCTGGATGCCCTGTGCCGTCTTTCCGTTGAGATCCTCGGCTACGGCATGTCCTGGGCTGGTTTTGTTGTGGAGTTCGCCGATAAACGCATCATCCCGTCCTCATACTCCGGGGAGTTTGAAGGCTACATAAACCCGCAGGATATCTGCATCTGCTGCACAGACCCGGGCTGCGGTCCGGTAGGTGAGGCGGTGATAACAGGCGAGGCGATCGCAGTCAATGATATCTCCCTTATGGAAGACTTCTCCTTTTGGCAGTATAAGGCTATGGGGTTCGGCTTCCATTCCTTCTGCGCTATCCCCATGATTACCAATGGTAAAGTCACAGGTGTTTTCACAACCCTGAGCCGTGAAAAAGATAAGTTCTCCCCCGATGAAATTGCGCTTTTGAAAGAGATAACGGCTGAAGTTACAGCCTGCATGAATACCGTATGCGCCAGAAGCAGGATGCTTTCTGCGGAAACAGGGAACAGGGATCTGATTGAAAAATTCGGAGTGCTTTTCAACAACACATCTGATGCTATATTTGTCCACGAAATGCCTGAGGAACGAGTTTTCGGCGGCAGATTTGTGGAGGTGAACAAGGCTGCGTGCGACAAGTTGGGCTACTCTCAGGAGGAATTTTTCAGCCTCAGTCCGGAGATGCTCAACTACCCGTGCGGTAAATTTGATATGGACGAAGCCTCTTCAATTCTTATCAAAACCGGACACGTCCATATAGAGGCGCTTATCCGGTGCAAATCAGGCTCGCTCCTGCATGTGCGTGTAAGCTGTCATACGTTCTCTATGGGCAAAAACCGCTATATTGTATCCATAGTCAGGGACATTACCGAAAAGATCCGCACAATTAAACAGCTTAACCTCCTGAAAAATGCCATCGAACACAGCACTGTGTCAGTGGTGATAACAGATAAGGACGGTAATATAGAATACGTTAACCCTGTCTTTGAAACATTCACAGGGTACACCTCTGAAGAGGTTCTGGGGCAGAATCCCCGGATACTGAAATCTGAAAAGATGGACCCGAAGGTTTTTATCGACCTGTGGGCGTGCATATCCGGCGGAAAAATCTGGAAAGGGGAATTCTGCAATAAGAAAAAGAACGGTGAACTATACTGGGAATCAGCAATTATATTCCCCGTAAAAGATCAGAATGGTGAAATAGTTAACTACATAGGGCTGAAGGAAGACGTAACAGACAAGAAAATCCTTGAGGAGCAGGTACGCCACGCTCAGAGACTTAATATAATAGGCGAAATGGCAGGCAGCTTTGCCCATGACCTGAAAAACATCATTCTGGTTATCGGCGGCTTCGCTAACAGGCTGCAAAAAAAGCTGGATGAAAAATCACAGGAACACGAATACGCCGTGCATATAATGAAGGCTGTCACCAGAGCAGCAAAGCTCACCAACGGTCTGCTCACCTTCGGCAGACGTCAGCCCAACCATCCCGAATGCCTTGATATGAACATTCTTCTGCGTGAGTATGTTGATCTGATAGAGAAGATTGTGGATAAAAATATCAGCGTGATTCTCCATCTTTCCGATGAGCATATGCCTGTTATGGCAGACTATATCCAGCTTGAACAGGTGCTTATGAATCTGGCATCCAACGCTAAGGATGCCATGCCTGACGGCGGTAAACTGATCATCACCTCATACATCAAAGAGAGCGACGAAGGACAATACGCCTGTATTATATTTGAAGACACAGGCTGCGGAATGTCCGCAGGGGTTCAGGGCAGGATATTTGATCCCTTCTACACCACAAAAGACCCCGGCAAGGGCACAGGGCTGGGGCTTTCAATAGTTTACGGCATCATCAGACAACATGGCGGCAGTATAAGCTGTTCAAGCGAGGAAGGCATGGGAACCAAGTTTGAGATATGCCTCCCTTTAAGCGCCCTCTACGAAGCATAATAAGCCGAACACACCTCGGAGAACAGATAATCCCCAAGCTCCTTTCTGTCTGCGTGTGAAGCATCGGCAGAAGCCATGACACGCAGAGACGCCTTGACCGACTCCATCCTGAAAAGTGATTCAAAATGCGGTTCAAACTCCATATCCCCGTACCAGCAGACCAGATCCCTGTTGAGATCGCTGAACGGTTCTCCGTTTATGCTCTCATATTTCAGACAGCAAGGGTAAACAGGCACACCGGCTTTCCGTGCCGATTCGATGAAAGGAGCCCTGAACGGCAGAACCTGCGAGCCGTCTGTGCTTGTTCCTTCGGGGAAAAGCACCACAGCAAACCCTTTTTCCATAAGAGAGGCTATATCTTTTATTTCATCCCGAAGGCGTGATGCGTTCCGGCGTTCCACAAAAAATGTACCGCCCAGCTCTGCTATTATTCCCACAAAGGGCTTCTCACGCATATCCACAGACGATACAAACACAAAAGGGCGCAGGGATGCCATAACTATTATATCCAGATATGACATATGGTTGCACACCACAAGGCATCCTCCGGCATTTTTAAGTTCTTCAGCACCGCTGAAAGATGGCTTCAGACCGAGGGGCTTAAGCCCTATGCGGCAGAAGAATGATGTGAGGGCTATGCGCAGTCTCCGCTTATTCACCTCATCCGTTACAGCCGTACTCAATATTTTGCTGCTGATAATATACAGATATATAAGAAACTTAACAGCAAACTTCCTCATGTTTCTTCTCCGTAAATTTCTTTCTGAATGACTCGTCCATCGATCTCACGTCAAGATAAGTGAGATAGTCATAGCATTTGAACGCCTTGTCATAAGCCGGTTCACCGCATATGACTCCGCCTGCTTTGAAATAAGAGAGCATAAGGGGCGGAACAAGATTTTCCGCTGCTTCACGGAAAGGCGCAAAGCGTTTTTCCTGAATCATTTCAAGCATTTTATGGTATCTGTCAGTACGGAATTTTGATTTCGGCGCAGCACGGAGTTCCTCCGGCGCAAGGAAGTTTTTATTCAGGTAATAATGCACCAGAGCAATGGTGAGGTTGTCTGTGGTTTTAACCGATGAACAGCCGAACAGGCAATCCGTAGCTGTTTCTGTGATATAAGTTCCCAGCCCCTTCCAGAGAGCGGCGATGGTTGCCCCGCTGCGGTAATCGGGGTGGATGCAGGCTCTGCCAAGTTCAAGCTTAACACCCGGCAGACTCACGATATTCTCCATCTTAAACTCTGAGCATGAATAGAACTTATCGCTGAAGAGCGAGCTGTTCAGTCTGTATGTTCCGATGACCTGCCCTGCCTCTTTGTCTATCACGGCGAGGTGGTCAAACAGAAAGTCATATTTATCTATATCTTTGCCCCGAAAACGCTTTTTATCCAGAAGCTCACGGTAGAAAACCTCATGGCGCAGGCGGAGAACATCGCTGAGTTCATCCCCGTTTTCCACAGTTTTAACAAGATATTTACGTGAATCCAGACTGATTTTCACATGGGGTCTGTAGGTTCTCAGGCGGAACCTGAATTTTTTTGAAAGTTCCTGAAGAAAGTCTGCGGCTTTTCTGATTTTTCCTTTTTTTACAGCGTTCATCTGCCACTCCCTGCATCTTCGTTATGTCAGGAGGATATTATTTTGTTGTCAGGGATTGTTGCGTCCGTTGTGAAAAATATTTCAAATTAAACAAACCTGACATTTGTTTTACACCGCTGAGACAATAAGCTGACAAAGGTGGCATATATAGCAAACAGATGACAAGATATATGATATGAGGAGAGAAGATATGGCAAAGGCAGATTTGCACTGTCACTCCAAGTTTTCCAACCATCCCACCGAATGGTTTCTTCAAAGGCTCGGCTCTGCCGAATCATACACCGAACCGGAATACATTTACCGCACAATGAAAGAAAGAGGGATGGACTTTGTAACAGTCACAGACCACAACAAAATGGACGCCTCTCTTATTCTCAATGAAAAATACCCCGAAGACACATTTACCGGAGTGGAATCCACAGTTTATTTCCCTGAAGACGGCTGCAAGATTCACTGCCTTGTCTACGGGCTGAATGAAAGCCAGTTTTCCATGATACAGAAAATACGGAGGGATATATACGACTTCCGTGACTATATCAAGGAACAGAACCTCGCATATTCTGTTGCGCACGCCACATACTCCGTAAATAACAGACTGAAAATCGAACATCTGGAAAAGCTTGTTCTTCTGTTTGATATCTTTGAGGGGATAAACGGCGGACGTGGCAAGCTCCACAACATGACATGGGTTAACGCCCTTGAGGGGCTTTCCCCCGATAAAACAGACGAGCTTGCTGCAAAATACCGGATAAAGCCGTTCGGCACATGCCCGTGGATAAAGGGCTTCACAGGCGGCTCGGACGACCATGCGGGGCTCTTCCTCGGCAATACATACACAATAACTAAGGCAGGAACACCGCAGGAGTTTCTGGAAAAAATAAAATCCAAACAGACAAGGCATGCAGGAAACTACAGCAGTTTTCACTCCCTTGCCTTCACAGTGTATAAAATAGCCTATGACTTTACCCGCACCCATAAAAATATGGCTGAGGCGGAAGGATTGTTCAACAACATCACCTCTTACATTTTCGATGATAAGAAACCCACACTCCTTGAGCGCCTGAAGCTGAAAAGTATGAAGATGCGCAGGAATGCTGACGGCAGCAGGGTAAGAAGACTTGTCACGGAGCTGATAGAGGATATGCGCAGCCTTAACGGCGGGGGCATAAACAAGAAACTCTCCGTTGTGTTTGATAAAGCCACGGACATAGCGGATGAATACACCAAGATGGCACTCTCTGGACTCACCGGCGATGCCAAAAACTATCGTCCCGAAGAGCTTGTACGGAGTGTCACCTCATCTCTTCCGGGAATATTAGAACCTCGCATATTCTGTTGCGCACGCCACATACTCCGTAAATAACAGACTGAAAATCGAACATCTGGAAAAGCTTGTTCTTCTGTTTGATATCTTTGAGGGGATAAACGGCGGACGTGGCAAGCTCCACAACATGACATGGGTTAACGCCCTTGAGGGGCTTTCCCCCGATAAAACAGACGAGCTTGCTGCAAAATACCGGATAAAGCCGTTCGGCACATGCCCGTGGATAAAGGGCTTCACAGGCGGCTCGGACGACCATGCGGGGCTCTTCCTCGGCAATACATACACAATAACTAAGGCAGGAACACCGCAGGAGTTTCTGGAAAAAATAAAATCCAAACAGACAAGGCATGCAGGAAACTACAGCAGTTTTCACTCCCTTGCCTTCACAGTGTATAAAATAGCCTATGACTTTACCCGCACCCATAAAAATATGGCTGAGGCGGAAGGATTGTTCAACAACATCACCTCTTACATTTTCGATGATAAGAAACCCACACTCCTTGAGCGCCTGAAGCTGAAAAGTATGAAGATGCGCAGGAATGCTGACGGCAGCAGGGTAAGAAGACTTGTCACGGAGCTGATAGAGGATATGCGCAGCCTTAACGGCGGGGGCATAAACAAGAAACTCTCCGTTGTGTTTGATAAAGCCACGGACATAGCGGATGAATACACCAAGATGGCACTCTCTGGACTCACCGGCGATGCCAAAAACTATCGTCCCGAAGAGCTTGTACGGAGTGTCACCTCATCTCTTCCGGGAATATTCTTAAGCGTGCCGTTCTTCACATCCTTCGGGCATATGTACAAGGACCGCCATCTGGTAAATGAGATCGAACAGCACTTCTCCGTCCGTTCCGGCAGGTCAAAAAAGAAAATCCTCTGGTTTACAGACACCATCACAGACCTTAACGGAGTTTCCGTCACTCTCCGCACCATAGGAAAGCTGGCACATGAGCAGGGGTATGATCTAAAGCTTATCTCATGCCTCGCAGAAGACGAAATAGACCACCGCCTACCGCCAAATTATCTGAACCTAAAGCCCATATATTCCTTCGCCATGCCCTATTATGAAAAGCTCACTGTGAAGATACCCTCCGTGCTTAAGGCATTGGAGGACATATACGCATTTGACCCTGACGAGGTGTACATATCAACCCCCGGACCGGTCGGGCTGGTGGGGCTTCTGGCGGCAAAGCTTCTTAATGTGAAAAGCTCCGGCATATACCACACGGATTTCACCAAGGAGGTTTACGAAATAACCTCCAATGACTCCCTCAAGGTGCTTGTGGAAACATATACACGCTGGTTTTTCGACTCGGTTACGGAACTTAAGACCACTTCAAGCGAATACATGAGCCTGCTTTCCGAAAGAGGGATGGCACGGCATAAAATGAGCGTTTTCCACAGAGGCATTGATGCAAGGCTCTTCTGCCCGATGAAAAAACAGGATGACGGCTTCTTCACACTCGCATATGCAGGAAGAATATCAAAAGACAAGAACCTCGATTTCCTTCTGGATCTTGTGTCAAAGCTCAATGAAAAATACAGCAATCTCCGGCTTATAATGGCTGGTGACGGTCCGTATCTGGATGAAGTTAAGCGGAGAACCGCAGGTATGAAAAACATCCTGATACTTAATGAAGTTGAGCATGACCGCATGCCGGAGATTTACGCAAAGGCTGATCTTTTCCTTTTTCCCAGCACAACGGACACCTTCGGCATGGTAGTGCTTGAGGCGCAGGCGTGCGGAGTGCCCGCCATAGTTTCGGATGAGGGCGGACCGAAGGAGATCATCTCCGACCGTGAAACAGGGTTTGTGGCATACGCGAACAATATGGAAGACTGGCTGTACAAAGTCTCTCAGATGATAGATCTCGCCATGACAAAGCCAGCCGAATTGCCACGACAAAGCCCGCCGAATACCGCAGGTTTTCCGAAGCAGCAAGAACAAGGGTCATGTCTGTTTTCAACTGGGACACCGTTCTCAGAGATATATTTTCAAAGAGAAACCCTGAACAAAATGAAATAAAAATACATGAAGTTCCCGCTTCGGTTGCCTGATGTCTGTTAATATAAGCGATTTTCTGAAAAACGCCGGAACATTCCTTAAGGGCAGAGCGCCCGGACAGACGATCATACAAATGACAGATCACTGTAACGCAAGATGCCCTCAATGCGGCATGCGTGTTCAGGAGAAGTTTCAGCGCCACAAGCTGCCGGATGAAAGGCTGTTTGCCATGATAGACCGTGCCGCTGAAAACGGTGTGAATGCAATCTCCTTTACCGGAGGAGAGCCGTTTCTCCACACGGAAACGCTTATCAGCTGCATAAAGCGTTCCACAGAAAGAGGAATCAAATTCATCCGCACAGGCACAAATGCATATTTCTTGACAGGGCATGAGAAACCGGACTTCACCGACAATGTGAAGCGCATGGCGGAGAAAATTGCCGCAACAGAGCTTTATACCCTCTGGTTCAGTCTGGACACATGGAACGCAGAACTGCACGAGGAGTGCAGGGGGCTGAAAGGTGTGGTAAAAGGGATGGAAAAAGCTCTCCCCATATTTGCAGAGTTCGGCATCTATCCTTCTGCAAACCTCGGCATAAACCGTAATGTTGCATACGGAAAAACACCGGAACCGACCTGCGCCGAATCCGAAACGGAGTTCAGGGAAAGCTACACCGAAGGCTTCAGACGCTTTTACTCATTCGCAGAAAGCCTCGGCTTCACCATAGTCAACGCCTGTTACCCCATGAGCGCAGACGGAAACACCGTCTACAAGGCGGAATCCGCAGACCACATAGTAAAATTTTCAATAAAAGAAAAGATCGAGCTTTTCACAGCTCTTTTTAATGCCATACCGGAATACCGCTCACGTCTGCGCATCTTCACGCCCCGTTCCTCACTCTTAAGTCTTCTTCGGCAGTATAAAGGAGACATAACCGCTGATTACGGATGCAGAGGCGGAATCGACTTTTTTTATATAGATGCAGCAAACGGACACGCCCACCCCTGCGGCTTTCGTGAGGGAGAAGATATGGGAGCTTATGAAAATTTTGAGGCAAAGGGCTTCGGCATGAAAGCAGTCTGCCGCAAATGCGACTGGGAATGTTTCAGGGATCCTTCAACGCTTCTTTCCCCTTTTACCGAATTTTTTGAACATCCCGCAGGGCTGATAAGCCGTGTTGCCAACGACCGTGAATTCTTCCGTTTGTGGAAGGAAGACATAAAATATTATTCAGCATGCGGCTATTTCAACGGCAGAAAAATGCCTGACTTGGCAAAAATGTCAGCATTTACACCTAAAATAAAGTAAAAAACCTCCGTCCGGTTTTATTTTTCCGCAATTCAGTTGACTTTTATTGCAGGAAATCTTACAACATTCCCAACTGGACGAGGTATTTTTGAAATGAACACCGAAAGCACTGTAAATATTATTAATGAAATCAGAAAACTATCAAGATATTTGGACAAATACTCAAAATACCTCAGCAACAAGTATCACATCACGCTGCCTCAGCTGCTCTGTCTTAACGAACTCCGCACAGAAGAGGAACTGAACCTCACCGAACTCACCAGAAGGCTGAACCTTAACAACAGCGCCATAACCGGAATAATAGACAGGCTTGAACTTAAAAACTATGTTCAGAGGGTTAAAACTGGCAAAGACAGAAGGGCAATCCATCTTCGTCTCACTGATGAAGGAAAGGTCTTTGCTGAAAAATCTTTCCAGATTTTTGATCATGACTGTTTTTTTGATAATACAAAGATTACTGTTCAGGAAGCAGGTGATCTTCTCACCAGTCTGGGCAAGATAATCAGCCTGCTTGATCCCGAAGTCAAAAAGATAGATTTATAA